>OGGA01001325.1_pt1 | contig 13611 bp, 10 predicted proteins | sample 1571041 | NCBI WGS metagenome assembly OGGA01 (sample SAMEA2582057, study PRJEB24529) | metagenome | biome: Human gut stool | place: China | collected 2011 | reverse complement strand
TATTTAGCCTAATTGCTTTCTTCTGCAAACTTAGAGTGAAATCTGTGGGAGAATATCCTCTGCCTGTCTGTTCTGTAGGAGGGTAGACCCCACGCAACCAAAACATTCTCCCACAGATAGCACGGATTTACACAGATCCACTGGGGGTGTAGGAAGTCTCACGGAACAGAAGCTTCTTGCAGAGAAGAGTCTCCCACAGATAGTACACGGAGTTGTAATTATTATAAATTAACACAACTTCTACTCGTTTCGCTTTGTCGTTTGAAGTATAATGTGTATATTTGCAACAGATAACAATTAAAACGATATGACTATGAAGAAATACGTATGTGATGTCTGCGGTTGGGTGTATGACCCAGCTGTTGGCGACCCAGAGAATGGCATAGAGCCAGGTACAGCATTTGAAGATCTTCCAGAAGATTGGGTTTGTCCACTTTGCGGAGTTGGCAAGGACGATTTTAGTCCGGTGGATTAAACCAGTATGAAAATAGAAAAAGCATTGGTGCATAATTCGTTTCTCTTTTGAGAACCTATATGCGCCAATGCTTTTTTATTTGTCCATCCGACGTTTTGTTGTCGGTTGTTGTTTAGCTTTAATTGCTGTCTTAGAGGGTAAAGTCAAAAGCCAGTTAGTGCGGGCTGAAAGCCCAACAATCACATAGCCCAGGGCAGCGCCCTGGGTATAATGATTGTATATAATGAACAATGCGCCCTGGACTCGGCTTTGCCGCTTGCCAGAGCAAGAAGGGCAACACCCTAATAATTAGGCTTTTGCCCTTACAGGGCGTATGGTTCGTGTGTGTCTTTTAGCCCAAGGCGCTGCCTTGGGCTATGTGGTGCTGCCCCTTCGGGGCGTACCGCTTACGACTTTTGACACACTCTCCCCTGATGTTTATTTCACGAGCATCTTTGTTGTTTTCTTGCCACGTTTCACGATGTTCACACCCTTTTGTGGTGCGTTCAGACGGCGACCCTGCAGGTCGTAATACTCCGCTGCAGTGTCGTCCGACACCGTCGGCACATCAATGCCAGTAGCTGCTTTATCTGTGAAGTAGCCAGTGAAGTAGTTCGCCATTTCCTTACCCACCTTATTTTCGTTGTAAGGCACGGCACCCACAAGGTTAGTGCAGCCAGCAAACATATAACGGCCAAACTCACATGCTGTTGTCACGTACTTTTCGCTTGCATATATGGTTGTGAGAGCAGAACAGTTCTTGAACATCCGATCCATGTACATCACGTTCTGTGTGTTGAAACTTGAAAGGTCAAGTGTTGTAAGTGCAGAGCAGTTTTCAAACATATAATCCATACTCCTCACGTTCTGTGTGTCGAAATTTGAAACGTCGAGTGTTGTGAGAGCGGAACAGTCTTCGAACATGTCTCCCATGCTCGTCACGTTCTGCGTATTGAAACTTGAAAGGTCGAGTGTTGTGAGTGATTTACAGTTTTCAAACATCAATCCCATGTCCGTCACGTTCTTTGTGTTGAAACTTGAAAGGTCGAGTGTTGTAAGCGATACACAGCCCCTGAACATCCCCTCCATTGTCGTCACGTTCTGCGTATTGAAACTTGAAAGGTCGAGTGTTGTGAGTGCTCTACAGTTCTTGAACATATTCTCCATTTTCGTTACGTTCTGTGTGTTGAAACTTGAAAGATCGAGTGTTGTGAGCGATACACAGCTCTTGAACATATCCACCATGCTCTCCACGTTCTGTGTGTTGAAACGTGGAAGGTTGAGTGTTGTGAGATCGTAACAGTAACTGAACATTTCGAACATATTCGTCACGTTCTTGGTGTCGAAATAAGATAGGTCGAGCGTTTTGAGAGCAGAGCAGCCATTGAACATCCAACCCATGTCCGTTACGTTTGTAGTGTTCAGGTTTTCAATGCCTTCTATGGTCGTTAAGTATTTGCAGCCACGGAACCAATAAAAACAACTTGTTGGTCGTGCTTTAGCAAATGAGACATCAAAGACAACCTTCGTTATGATATTTGTATTATAATAACCACTATCATAATCACCACCTTGTTTATACCAATCCGGGGTATGGTAGCCCTTATTCAGTGAATACGCTCCAGCGGGTTTTATGCCATATTTAAATGTCAGTGTGCTTGTGGTTTTGTCATACACAGCGTACGGCTCTTGAGCCGACAGACGGCTACCACAGATGGGCAGGCACATCAAGATTGCAAGTAAAAGACGAGCAATCGGGGGGGTAAAATTTGGGTTTTCATAATAAAATAGTTTTAAAAAATATTAGTATTTGGTTGGTGCAGCGGAGACCGCTGCACCCCCTGATGTTTATTTCACGAGCATCTTTGTTGTTTTCTTGCCACGCTTCACGATGTTCACACCCTTTTGTGGTGCGTTCAGACGGCGACCCTGCAGGTCGTAATACTCCGCTGCCGTGTCGTCCGACACTGTCGGCGCATCAATACCAGTAGCTGCTTTGTATGTGAAGTAGCCAGTGGTGTAGTTCGCCATTTCCTTGCCTACCTTATTTTTGTCGTAGGGTACGGCACCCACAAGATGAATGCAGTCTTCAAACATGCCATCGCCAATCTCACATGCTGTTGTCACGAACTTGTCGCTTGCATATATGGTTGTGAGCTTATCACTGTTACTGAACATCCAGCTCATGTTTGTCACGTTTTTAGTGTTGAAATTTGATAGATCGAGTGTTGTGAGTCCCCAACATTCACGGAACATATAGCTCATGTTTGTCACGTTCTGTGTGTCGAAGTTTGAAATGTCGAGTGTTGTGAGAGCATACTCGCACTCATTGAACATATTGCTCATATTTGTCACGTTTTTAGTGTCGAAATTTGATAGATTGAGTGTTGGGAGACGCATACAATTACTGAACATGCCGCTCATGTCCGTCACGTTCTTAGTGTCGAAACTTGATACGTTGAGTGTTGTGAGATCAGAACACCAATAGAACATACTGCTCATATCTGTCACGTTCTTAGTGTCGAAACTTGAAAGGTCGAGTGTTGTGAGATAATAACACCAATAGAACATACTGCTCATATCTGTCACGTTCGTAGTGTTCAGATATTCAATACCCTCTATGGTCGTTAAGTCTCTGCAACCATAGAACCATTTGTAGCAACTCGTTGGGCGTGCTTTTGCAAATGAGGCATCGAAGATAACCTTTTTGATGATATTTGCATTACAAGCATTATATGCATCACATGGTTTGTACCAACCTGGGATATTTCTACCCTCATTCAGCACAAACGCTCCAGCGGGCTTTGTGCCATATTTAAAAGTCAGCGTGCTTGTGGCTTCGTTATACACAGCGTACGGCTCTTTAGCCGACAGGCGGCTACCCCATAAGGGCAGGCACATCAAGATAGCAAGTAAAAGACGAGCAATCGGGGGGGGTAAAATTTGGATTTTCATAATAGAATAGTTTTAAAAAATATTAGTATTTGGTTGTTTGTGTCTTCTTGACGGCTGCAAATAAAGTAAAATAATTTGGAATTTGCAAATAATTAGGGCGAAAAATATATTGCTATATGGTAGGTTGGGGCATCCGCGTCGACCGTTGCGGATGTCTGCGTCGACCGTTACGGATGTCTGCGTCGACCGTTGCGGATGTCTGCGTCGACCGTTGCGGATGTCTGCGTCGACCGTTACGGATGTCTGCGTCGACCGATGCGGATGTCTGCGTCGACCGATGCGGATGGTAAAATATGCGGAGGGGGTGGGGAAAAAAGGTGTGTGGGAGGTGTGTGGGAGGTGCGTGGAGGGGTGTGTGAGGGGTGCGTGGAGGGTGTGTCAAAACTATAGAATTGTGATGAATGGCTAACTGTAGGAGACTACGGCATTCTTGCCGTAGTCATTGCAAACAGTTGTATTTCAGTTACTAATGGCTACGGCAGGAATGCCGTAGCCTCCTACGATTAGAACCGTTTGCTATTCAATTTGCCAAATATTTTAGTTTTGACACACCCTCCTCCTATGGGCGTTCTTTGTAGATGACGTTGTTGGCACCGCTCGTTATTTTGAGAGCTTCGGGGTGCTCCTTTATGAACGAGTCGATGTGGCGCACGCGCTTGTTTTCGAGTATCTCGTCGACGGCGATGAGGATGCCCGTCTCCTCCACGTCGCCGAAGCCGTAGTTGATGGCGGTGCCGAAGAGTTTCATGGTGGGCGAGAGCGACATGTAGGCGTTGACGAGTGGCGGGATGTTGTAGCCCAATGCACGTATCTCGCGGTTGAGGATGAGGTAGTCCTTCTTGAAGTCGTCCTCGCAGAACAAGGCTGCGAGCTCCTCCTCCGGGGTCTCTATCTTCAGCGGGTGGAGCGGTATGATGAGGTTGTCCTTGTCGTCGAAGTGCTTCTTGAGGAAGTAGAGGATCATGTCGCGGCCACGGCGTATGTACGACGGGTACATGGTCATCTTGCCGAAGAAGTACTTCACGTTGGGCTTGATGACGGTGAGCGCGCCGAGTCCGTCCCACAGGTTGTCGAGTGCGAAGAGGCTCTTCGCTCCGCGGCGTGTGCTTTGGTACTCGAGTGTCACGAAGGAGCGACCCAACTCGATGGTGTATGGCATGTAGTCGTTGATGAACTTCTCGGAGAAGTGGAACATGTGGCTTGTGGCGAGCTTCGGCTGGCGGTTCTCGTCGAGTTCCCAGTCGGTGCCGAGCATGTAGCGGTAGCCGCCGATGATTTCCTCTGCCTCGGGGTTCCACACGATGAGCTGCTTGTAGCAGTTCGCGCAGGTGTCGAACTCGTCGATGTCCATCGGCTTGCCGGTGCCGCCGCCTGCCTCGCGGAATGCTATCTCGCGCAGACGGCCTATCTCGCGCATCACGTTCGGCGCGTTGTGTGCCGTGATGATGTATATCTCGTTGTTGCTCTTGTTAGTCATGCGGAGCTGACGCTCGGGAGTGAGTTCGCTTCTGAGCAGCTCTTTGCTGACGGGTTCTATGATTGGTTCTTCCATTGTTTGTTGTTTTCTTGCTTTCTCTGTTTGTTGGGGGGGCTTCTGGCGGCGTTTAAGCCTCTTTAGGGCGGCATTTAAGCCGAACTAAGCCTTCTTAAGCCTTTCTAAGCCTTTGCTAACTAAGCCGAACTAAGCCTTTCTAAGCCTTCTTAAGCCTTTTTACTTTTTTACCCTTTTACTTTTTTACTTTTCCAAGGGTAGCTTGTACGCCTCCTGCTGCACCCACTGTGCCCACTCTTGCGGCGTGCGGCTCTTGTCGAACGTCTGCCATGGGATGGGTTTGCCGATGTATATGTCGAAGTGTTTGCCTACGTTGCGGTACATCTCGTCAACGAGGAATATCATGGCGAGATTGAACGGCAGCCAGCGGTCGCTGAACTTGGCTATGCGGTAGAAGCGTTCCGAGTTGCGTCCGCTGAAGTAGATGGGCACCACGTCGCGGTGGCACTCCACGCTCTTCGTGATGAACGTCTTCTTCCACGGAAGGTCGTGGATGGAGCCGTCCTTCTGCTTGCGGCTGTTCAGTCCGGCGGGGAACATGAGCATGTGGTTGTCGCTCTTGAAGCCAGCCTCCACCATGCGCGGGAAGTCGCGCCCCTGGCGCCCGGTCTTGTTGATGCCGATGCACACCGGTGCCAAGCCCGGGAGGTTCATCAGCAGGTCGTTGACGAGATAGCGGAAACGTCCGTCGTAGTGGCGTCCGATGATGGAGCCGAGCGCTACGCCGTCCTGACCGCCGAGCGGGTGGTTGGACACGAAGGTGTATAGTTTGCCGTCGTCTTTCGGCGGAAGGTTCTCCTTGCCGATGATGCGTATGTCCATCTTCAGATAGCGCACTGTAGACTCCAGCCACTCCACGCCGCTCTCGTCGCGGTGCTCCCAGATGAAAGCGTTCACCTGGTCTTGGTGTATAATCTTCTTGAGCCATTTCACAAGCAGGCGAGGCACGTAGCGAGCCTTGCTGCCCAGCTTGCTGTGCAGTATCTTTTCGATGTCGATCGTCTTTTCTGTTATCTCATTCATAAACCCGAAAACGCTGGTTGTGCTTCTTAATTTAGTGCAAAAATACTATATCTTTTTTATATACAAACATTTTAGCACAAGAAATGTAATATTTAATCAAATTTGATATGTTTTTGTAAACTTGTATGCGATTTTTTGTGTACCTTTACACCCAAATACGCATATATAATGTATAAGGACAAAACAGACAATACTACGATAGCAACAACATACCATGTTCCGGTGCTTTTAGGCGAGAGCGTTGACGGGCTCAACATCAAGCCTGGCGGCATATACGTGGATGTCACCTTCGGTGGCGGTGGTCACTCGCGCGAGATACTGTCGCGCCTCACCGACGGCGCACATCTGTACAGCTTCGACCAAGATGCAGATGCGGAGCGCAACATTCCCGATGCGGGTGACAGCTTCACGTTCGTGCGCAGCAACTTCCGCTATCTGAAGAACTGGATGCGCTATTATGGTGTGGAGCATATCGACGGCTTGCTCGCCGACCTCGGCGTATCGTCGCACCACTTCGACGACGCAGAGCGCGGTTTCTCGTTCCGCTTCGACGCGCCGCTCGACATGCGTATGAACAAGCGCGCCGGACGCACCGCTGCCGAGATAGTGAACACGTACGACGAGGAACGCCTCGCCGACATCTTCTACGTCTACGGCGAGATGAAGAACTCGCGACGCATAGCGTCGGCTCTTGTGAAGGCACGTCAGACGGCGGAGATAAAGACCACGAAGGACTTTCTGGCAGCCGTAGAGCCGTTCTTCAAGCGCGAACGCGAGAAGAAAGACATGGCACGACTCTTTCAGGCGTTGCGCATAGAGGTGAACCACGAGATGGACGCGCTGCGCGAGATGCTGCTCGCTGCCTCTGAGCTGCTTGCACCAGGCGGTCGACTATCGGTTATCACCTACCACTCGCTTGAGGATCGCATGGTGAAGAACGTGATGAAGTCGGGCAACGTGGAAGGAAAGGTGCAGCAGGACTTCTTCGGTAGGATAGAGACACCATTCCGATTGGTCAACAACAAGGTGATACTGCCATCCGATCAAGAGCAGGCTGACAACCCGCGCAGTCGCAGTGCTAAACTAAGAATAGCTGAAAAGAAATAAGAAAATGAAAGAAGACAACCCCATAATAGATATCGCGGACGCAGCCACGAAGAACGTGGAAACGCCCGCTGCTGACAAGGCAAAGCCCGTGGACGAGAAAGCCGATGAGACACCGACAGCCGACGGAAGCCCATCGGAGCCGGCATCGGACGGTGCGCCATCGCTGCGCACCATCATACGTCAGCAGGCGATAGAGGACGAGCTGCCACTCTCGAAGAACCTCACACTGAAGAAGGTGCTCGGCGGCGACATCCTCAACACGCAGTTCCTGCGCCGACAGATATGGGTGATAGTGATAGCCTCGCTGTTCGTCATCGTCTATATCTCTAACCGATACAAGTGTCAGCAGAACCTGATAAAGATAGACAAGCTGACGAACGAACTGGAAGACGCAAAGTATCGCGCACTATCCAGCTCGAGCGACCTGACACAGCAGACCCGCGAGAGCAAGGTGCTCGAACGTCTGCATAACGACAAAGACTCTACGTTGCACATTGCTACGCAGCCCCCATACATCATAACAATCCCTAATAACGAGTAAGCATGAGCAAATTTGACAGTAAGAAAGTGATGCCACGCTACAGTTTCCTCGCCATTCTCATGACGTTGGTGGCAATCACTGTCGTAGGCAAGACACTATACATAATGACCGCCAAGCGCGCCTTCTGGGAAGAGGTGGCTGACCGCGTGAAGGTGGACAGCTTGAAGACGCTGCCTATTCGTGGCAACATACTCAGTTGCGACGGACAACTCATGGCATCGTCGCTGCCACAGTATAACATCTTCATGGACTTCGTAGCATTGCGCGAGGCGAAGAAAGACACGCTCTTCGAGCAGAAACTCGACTCGATATGCATGGGGCTGAACGCCATCTTCCCCGACCGCTCGGCAGAGGAGTTCAAGAAGCACCTCATGGAAGGCTTTGAAAAGAACAAACGCCACTGGCCCGTGTGGAACCGACGTATCAACTACAGCACCTTTTCGGAGGTGAAGAGCCTGCCCGTGTTCAACCTCAGCAAGAACCAAAGCGGATTTCACTGGGATGAGCACAACGCACGCAAGCTGGCTTACGGCTCGCTCGCCGGACGTACCATCGGAAAGATGTACGGCGCGAAGGACACCGCACAGTGCGGCTTGGAACTCTCATACGACTCGCTGCTGCGTGGCGAGGAGGGCATACGCCATCGCCGAAAAGTGCTCAACAAATACCTCGACATCGTAGACACACCACCAGTGAATGGTGCCGACATCGTGACCACCATCGACGTGTCGATGCAAGACCTTGCCGAACGCGCACTGCTCAAGGAGCTGCGTCTCATAAACGCCAACGTGGGTGTGGCTATCGTTATGGAGGTGAAGACGGGCGATGTAAAGGCTATCGTCAATATGACGAAGTGTGCCGACGACGACTATCACGAGATAAAGAACCACGCCATCAGCGACCTCCTCGAGCCTGGTTCGGTATTTAAGACAGCCAGCATCATGGTGGCGCTCGACGACGGAGTGGTAGACACAACCTATCGTGTGGAGACAGCCGGCGGCGTGTGGCCGATGTACGGCAGAGAGATGAAAGACCACAACTGGCGACGCGGTGGCTACGGTATGCTCACGCTGCCACAGACGCTGATGGTCAGCTCGAACATCGGTGTGAGTCGCATCATCGACGACCACTACCACAACACGCCAGAGAAGTTCGTGCAAGGCATCTATCGCCTCGGACTCGCCGACGACCTGCACATACCGCTGCAAGGAGCATCGCCGGCACGCATACGTATGCCGAAGAAAGACGCGCGCGGCAAGCAGTACGTCAACTGGAGCAAGACAACGCTGCCCTGGATGAGCATCGGCTACGAGACGCAGGTGCCACCAATCTCAACACTCACCTTCTACAACGCCATCGCCAACGGCGGAAAGATGATGGCACCGCGCTTCGTGAAGGCGGTGATGAAGGACGGCGTGGTGATAAAGGAGTTTGAACCCGTGGTGCTGCGCGAGCGCATCGCCAAGGAGACAACGATAAAGAAGATAACCACCATTCTCGAACACGTGGTTAGCCAGGGACTCGGCAAGAAAGCCGGCTCGCAGTCGTTCCTCGTAGCAGGCAAGACGGGTACGGCGCAGATATCGAAGGGTGCAGCCGGATACAAGAGCGGACAGATGAACTATCTGCTCTCGTTTGCAGGCTTCTTCCCTGCCTACGAGCCACGTTATAGCTGCATCGTCTGCATACAGAAGTCGGGTCTGCCGGCTTCGGGTGGCGGCATGAGCGGCGTGGTGTTCCACGACATAGCCGAGGGCATCATGGCACAGAGTCTGAAACTGGAGGCTGCCGATGCACGCGACTCGCTGTCGATACTCATTCCGCAGGTGAAAAACGGCAACATGCTTGCTGCAAGCTACGTGCTTGACCATCTCGGCATAAAGCAGCAATCCAACTGGGACGGCTCATATCTCAACGGCAACCCCATCTGGGGACACGCCTTTGAGAGCGGCGGAAAGACAATCGCGCTGCATCGTGTGCCGGAAGTGGACAAGAACACCATGCCCGACGTGCACGGCATGGGAGCCAAGGATGCCGTGTATCTCATAGAAAGTCGCGGCGTGAAGGTGAAGCTAAATGGCAGAGGAAAGGTCATGGAGCAAAGTATCGGTGCCGGACAGCATATAAAGAAGGGCATGGTTTGCTCGCTAAGGCTCGGTTGAGATGTTGATGAGTTGAGGTGTTGATGGGTTGAGATGTTTATCCAATTCCTCTATTATATAAAAAAGTAAAAACCAGATATATGAAACTTAAAGAATTGCTTAAGAACATCACCGTTCTTGCTATAAAAGGCAGCGATGATGTAGAAGTGACAGGCGTCAATATTGATTCTCGCCGCATCAAGGAAGGACATTTGTTCGTGGCAATGAAAGGCACCCAGGTAGACGGACACAAGTTCATACCTAAGGCTGTGGAGCTCGGCGCGAAGGCTGTGCTCTGCGAAGTGATACCAGAACAAACCGAAGAAAACGTGACGTATGTGCAGGTGGCTGACACCGAGGACGTGGTGGGCATCGTTGCAACCACATTCCACGGCAATCCGTCGACAAAGCTGAAGCTCGTCGGTGTGACCGGAACGAACGGCAAAACCACTATCGCCACCTTATTATATAATATGTTCTCGAAGATGGGGCACAAGTGCGGACTGCTCTCTACGGTGTGCAACTACATCGTTGATGAGGCTGTACCGGCAGACCACACCACTCCCGACCCGATAGCACTGAACGAGCTGCTTCACCGCATGGTGGACGCAGGCTGCGAGTACGCCTTCATGGAGTGCTCGTCGCACGCCATAGCGCAGAAGCGCATCGGTGGACTGACCTTCGCCGGCGGACTCTTCACCAATCTCACACGCGACCACCTCGACTATCACAAGACATTCGAGAACTATCGCAACGCGAAGAAGGCTTTTTTCGACATGCTGCCCAAGACCGCATTCGCCATAACCAACGCCGACGATAAGAACGGAATGGTGATGGTGCAGAACACGAAGGCTACGGTGAAGACATACTCCACACGTAGCGTTGCCGACTTCAAGGCGCGCATCATCGAGTGTCACTTCGAAGGAATGTACCTCGAAGTGAACGGCAGAGAGGTGGGCGTGCAGTTCATCGGTAAGTTCAACGTCAGCAACCTGCTGGCTGTGTATGGTGCAGCAGTGATGCTCGGCAAGAAGCCTGAGGACGTGCTCGTGGCGATGAGTACGCTGCACAGTGTGAGCGGACGCCTCGAACCGATACACTCGCCAGAGGGTTACACCGCCATTGTCGATTATGCTCACACGCCTGACGCATTGGAGAATGTGCTCAACGCCATTCACGAGGTGCTCGACGGCAAGGGAGAGGTGATAACCGTATGCGGAGCCGGTGGTAATCGCGACAAGGGCAAGCGTCCGCTTATGGCACAGGAGGCTGTGAAGCAGAGCGACCGCGTCATCATCACAAGCGACAACCCACGCTTCGAGGAGCCACAGGATATCATCAACGATATGCTTGCCGGACTCAATGCGCAGCAGATGAAGAAGGTGATAGCCATCACCGACCGTCGTGAGGCAATACGCACAGCCTGCATGATGGCGAAGAAGGGCGACGTGATACTCATAGCTGGAAAAGGACATGAGAATTACCAGGAGATAAAGGGTGTGAAGCATCACTTCGACGACCATGAAGTGGTGCGCGAATGCTTTTAAAGTTTAAAATTCAAAACTTAGAAATGTTATACTATCTTTTCCGTTTCCTCGAAGAATACGGCATTAGTGGCTCGCACATGTGGGGCTACATATCATTCCGCTCGCTGTTGGCACTGATCATATCGCTCGTTGTTTCAGCATGGTTTGGCGAGAAGTTTATCAAGTATCTGAAGCGTAAGCAGATTACGGAGACAGCACGCGATGCAAGCATCGATCCGTTTGGCGTAAAGAAGATTGGTGTGCCGTCGATGGGCGGTGTGATAATCATCGTCTCTATCCTCGTGCCAGTGCTGTTGCTCGGTCGTCTGCGCAACATCTACCTCATCCTGATGATTGTCACCACGTTGTGGCTCGGCTTCTTGGGTGGCATGGACGACTTCATAAAGATATTCCGCCACGACAAGGAAGGACTGAAAGGTCGTTACAAGATTGTGGGACAGGTGGGCATCGGACTCATCGTGGGTCTTGTGCTGTGGGCATCGCCCGATGTGAAGATGAACGAGAACCTCGTCTACGAACGCCAAGGGCAAGAACTCGTGGTGAAGCATCAGAGCGAAGCGCATAAGTCTCTGAAAACCACCATTCCGTTCGTGAAGAGTCATAACCTCGACTACTCGCGCATAACGAGCATCTTCGGCAAGTATCGTGTGGCAGCCGGCTGGATACTGTTTGTCATTATGACCATCTTGGTGGTGACAGCAGTGAGCAACGGAGCCAATCTGAACGACGGCATGGACGGCATGTGCGCAGGTAACTCCGCCATAATAGGTGTGGCACTGGGCATACTCGCCTATGTCAGTTCGCACATCGAATATGCCGGTTATCTGAACATAATGTACATACCCGATTCGCAGGAACTCGTAGTATTCCTCAGTGCCTTTGTCGGAGCATTGATAGGCTTCCTTTGGTACAACGCCTATCCGGCGCAGGTCTTCATGGGCGACACTGGTTCGCTAACCATCGGTGGCATCATCGCCGTAACGGCAATCATCATACACAAGGAGCTGATGCTCCCGATACTCTGTGGCATCTTCTTTGTGGAGAGCCTAAGCGTCATACTGCAGGTCTACTACTTCAAACTCGGTAAACGTCATGGCGTTAAGCAGCGCATCTTTAAGCGCACGCCAATCCACGACAACTTCCGCACACAGGCTTCGCAGCTCGACCCCGACTGTAAGTATCTCGTCACACGACCACGGACAGCGTTCCATGAGTCGAAGATAACGGTGCGCTTCTGGATTACAACCATAATCCTTGCAGCGATGACCATCATAACGTTAAAGATTAGATAGACACAATGAAAAGAATAGTTATTCTTGGAGCCGGCGAAAGTGGAGCCGGTGCCGCAGTGTTGGCAAAGAAAGAAGGCTTCGACGTGTTCGTTAGCGACATGTCAGCCATCAAAGACAAATATAAGAAACTACTCGACGACCACGCCATCGAGTGGGAGGAACGTCAGCACACAGAGGAGAAGATACTCTCTGCCGACGAAATCATCAAGAGCCCCGGTATCCCGAAGGAAGCCCCAATGGTGAAGGCAGCAATGGAGAAGGGCATACACATCATCAGCGAGATAGAGTTTGCAGGTCGCTACACCCACTCGAAGATGATATGTATCACAGGTTCTAATGGCAAGACAACAACCACGTCGCTCATCTATCACATCTTCAAGACTGCAGGCTACGACGTAGGACTCGCCGGCAACATCGGACGCTCGCTCGCTTTGCAGGTGGCAGAGGAACCGCACGAATACTACATCATCGAGCTTAGTTCATTCCAGCTCGACAATATGTACGACTTCCACGCCAATATCGCCATTTTGCTGAACATCACGCCCGATCATCTCGACCGCTACGACTACTGTATGCAGAACTACGTGGACGCGAAGATGCGCATCATACAGAACCAGACCGACAAGGACTCGTTCATCTACTGGAACGATGACCCCGTCATCAAGCGCGAACTGGAGAAATACGACATCAAAGCCATTCAGTATCCGTTCTCCGAATTGAAGGAGAAGGGTTCCATTGGCTACATGGAGGACGGCGAGTACACCATTGAGCGACCTACACCGTTCAACATGGAGCAGGAGGAGTTGTCGCTCACCGGCAAACACAACATATACAACTCGCTGGCAGCAGGCATCGCTGGCAACATCACGGGCATAAAGAAGGACGTGATACGTCAGAGCCTGAGCGACTTCCCGGGTGTGGAGCACCGCTTGGAGAAGGTGTGCAAGGTGGGCGGAGTGCAGTATGTCAACGATTCGAAAGCTACGAATGTAGACGCTT
>OGGA01001321.1_pt1 | contig 13644 bp, 8 predicted proteins | sample 1571041 | NCBI WGS metagenome assembly OGGA01 (sample SAMEA2582057, study PRJEB24529) | metagenome | biome: Human gut stool | place: China | collected 2011 | reverse complement strand
AGCACCTTTTCCTGCCTGCAATTTTGCCTGAATGTCCACCAGCAGATTGACCTTCGGCGGCTCTGCCTGTGTGACTGTTTTCTTTCGCGGGGTATGTGCTTTCTTCCCTAAAAGAACTGCCCGCAAATCTTCCAATCCATATCCTTCGCCCAGACTGTCCATGCGGGCGGCTTTCTCCCAACCAGAAAGTTTCAGTCGATACGATTTTCCGCGCTTTGAGACTTCACAACCATATTCTCGCAACAGCTTCAGCAGTTCTTCAAAGTCAGCAGGACTTTGTGATAATGCGTTGTCAATCGTCACACGAAGCAGCTCTCGGTGAGATGGCTTTGCCTGATCGCCCAGCCATTTGTTATAGCTCTTTCCGTGAAGTTTCGGATTCTCTACAATGGACAGTCCATTCTCAATACAGATGGTGTCACTTAGCCGACGAACCGCCTTGGTGCTGCCCCAAAAGTTTCGGAACTTCCGGTCATATTCTAAGCTGACCGATGACCAGATAATGTGATTATGAATGTGCGACTTGTCTATGTGAGTGCAGACCACAAAGGCATGATTGCCTTTAGTAAAACGCTTTGCAAATTCTACGCCCAGCCGGTTTGCTTCTTCCTGGGTAATCTCACCAGGGCGGAAGGACTGGCGCACATGATAGGCAATCACATCATCTGTACCACGCACTCGTCCGGTAGCGGCAATGTACTGCCGCTTTGCCAGAAGGAACTCCGCATCCGCAGTCCGGCTGTCACACGCATAGCCGGTAATGAGCCTGCCGTTATCTGTTTTCTTTGGATTGGCCACATAGTCGATGATGTCACTGATCGCCCGACTCTCTGTGCGGCCTTTGCCGACATGAAGCGGCATGATTCTTGTAGTTGCCATAATAAAGTGTGCCTCCTCTCAAAAAAAGCGGCCTGACATAGCAGACCACTCTTATAAGTAACTGTTTTAAATTAATTTTTCTCAATACGTAGAATCCAAAAGGTAGAAATTATATCCTACTATTTGCAAAATACAGAAAATCCAATCTCTTTCATTTTATTCATGAAAGCTTCTTTAAACCCATTAACCTTATATGCATCAACTACAACAATAAGATTTTTTCTTGCTCGTGAGCATCCTACATAAAATAATTTATAAGCGGTTAATATACCCTCCATCTTCGTAATTTTGAAAATCTTCTTTGCATTTCCAACATTTTGCTTGGCTAAATATGATATAAAATCATCTTTACACAATGCATCAAATAATATATTCCCTTGATATTTTTCTAAAACTTCATTACTATATCTAACCAAAATCGCTTTATTCTTTTCACTTTTATTATGTGTTTCCGCTGTAAGCTCACTAATTTTCATTCCAAGCTCTGCTTCTACTTTTTCTATCATCCTATTATATGAATAGAACAATGTTTCAAATTGAGGAAGAGAAAATTCCAAATTTGACCACAGCTCAAAAAATGGGTACATTCGTACATTCGGAGTACTATTGTTATCTGAAGCCATAAAAATTACAGAAGAGTGACTTTCACCCTTTACACCATGCTGGGTTGATATATGAGGCATATTTAAATATCTCGCTAGATTTTTAACTTCTATAATCTTGATATCTAATACACTCTGGTATTCCGTACTTTCTTCAAAATCATTTTTTACTGCTTCTGGTATAAAACCATTAGCAAACAAACACTCTACTATATCTCGAATTAGGCATCCCTCTTTTTCATATTCAGCTTGAATCTTATCAAATTTACTCTTTATCCTTTGCTTATCCGTATGCTTTTTTATTTTGAATTGCGACGAATCAAAATATTTACTCTCTTTCTTACAAAGCGAAATGACCATACCATAGTTTTCATTTGCATAAAAACTCATTATGTTATTTAACAAAAACAGAAATTTCATCAATATATCTGGATTATCACTTGACATATCTGACAAAATATCCGTTGGCGAATACTTTCTGCCAAATGAATATTTCTCCATATTTTCATATGCATTATATAGATTTTGGGCTCCAATTTCCTGGTATTTTTCCTTATTCATTAAGTATAATGTTAGTATTTCCGGAAACTCCTTTTGTAACTCATAAATACACTCTTGTGTATTAGAAGAAATAATCACTTGTGGCATTATATCTGGAACAACATCAATATTGTTTTCTGTGGAATACTGTTTAAATGAAGCATCATTGTAAATATTGTTTAAAATAGATACAATTTTCCCTATAGAACGAAAGTTAGTTCCAAGCTGATCGGAAGTATCAAACTTTTTCAGTCTTTCTTCAAATGAACCATCATAATTTTTATATATCTGTTGCATCCGATCTCCAAATAGATATATCTGAATATTCTCTCTATTTTCTACTGCATCATAAAAAATATCAAGCACATAAGCCGACGTATCTTGATACTCATCGATAAAAATATAGTTATATTTATCTCCAATTTTTCTCAACAAAATCGGATATCTTTTTATTAATTTGTTTGCAAACATAAGTAAGTCATCATGAGATAATTTACCCGTATATAGAGAAGTGAACGGAGTTTCTCCATATGATAACTCAGATATATTCTCCTGCACGGCTTTCTCTGTTAATTCCCCATATTTTTCAATATAGTACTGATTGCTTTTCTTAATATTCTCATCGTTTGTAACATTCTTTATTCTATTCTTGATTTTTTCAGCATATATTTCCCAATATAAATCTAACACTTCTTTGTGCGAGTAGAATGGACTAATAAAATCATTAATATAAGAATGAATGGTGCTTACCGTAATATTAGCACCTTCCAAATTTTTCTTAAGTTCATCTGCCGCTCGATTAGTATATGTGATACACAAAATTCTACTTTCAGGATTATTAAGACAAATACTCTTTAGCTCATTGCGTATATATGTGGTCTTTCCGCTTCCTGCTGGAGCATTTATTAAATGTTTGTTGTTTTTTATTTTGCCAGCCATAATAACCCCTTCTCTATGTAGTCTGGAAGCATTTTTTTCTCATTTCCACTCAAAATCACAGAGTACATAAAATCTGTTTTATTATTAGATGTTGCTTCTACAATTCTATGAATAGAGTATTCACTATCTTCTTCATTTTCTTTATTGTTAGGTATAGAAAAAGTTAGATTATTAATCTTTCTTTTTTCTTTCCACTCACTTCTTTTTATCGCATGAAACACATCTACTTTTAATAATTTATTCAGCATAGCTTCCTCTAAAGTTCGCGCAGTACTTTTCTCATCCTGAAAAGTAAGATATACTAACCCATTATACAACACACTTTCCCCTTTAACTTGAAAATCATATAATTCTTTAATAGTAGGAGAATAATCTTTTTCTCTATCAGCATGAACCAATCGGTAACAATAATTTATCGTTGCATTTGTACTCTTGGAATCTTCCCTTTTTACTTCTTCCATACTCATAGCATCTTTATTATAGTCCAAATCAGTTATTATCAGAGTCTTCATTTTAAGCATTTTAAGTATTGGTAGATAATTATGAGCATATGCACCACCAACTTGAATAAATGCTATATAGCTGTCAGCTAAAGCTGAAAATTCTGGCAATTTGATTAATTTTCTAATATATAATCGTTCCGAATCGCCTTCGTATAGTATAACTCTATCTGCAAAAATCAACTCAGAATATCCTATTTCAAAAAACCAATCAAAGAAGTTCTCTAAAAGAAATTGAGATTCTTCCTCAATATTCGTAACCTTTATTCCTTTTATTGAATTTCTAAATTTGCTCAAATTAAATAATTCACTCTTTGATCTTCCAGTTTGTCGAATTACTCTAAGACTATCGAGACCAACCATTCTTGCAATTTCATTAGAATGCGTTGTGATAAGACCTTGTATTTTTTTATCCATATAATATCTTTTGAGAAATCTAAAAAATACATTTTGCATTTGAGGATGCATATGCGATTCAGGTTCCTCTATAAAAAATACATTCACTTTATTACTCTCAATAGATTTATAAAATTCCTCTAATCTCATGTGTAAATAAATCAAATTGCTGAATCCTAATCCTTGAGAATCTTCATTTAACAGCAACCCATCAATATCGTATTTTGCTCGCGTGATTCGCTGAATAAACTCCTCTACATCATGTTCGCTAACATCCATCTCCAGTTGAAGCTTTCCAATATGTCCACCACTAGTTTTTGATATGTCTCTTATCGTATCATCCAATGATATAATTGATGAATTTTTAATTTCGTTTTTTGCCCCAGAGTTTTCAATATCACTCATTAACAAATCGGGAAGTTTTTTAGTTGCTTCTACCCAAGTATCATTATCCTTTAGCAGAGAAATGACTCGTTTGCTAATTCCTTTAGAGGAATCAGATTCACTATCGTCTAACTCTCGTATTGCAGGTATATTTTGAAAATTGAATAAATTTTTAAACGCAAAAACTTCCATTGGATTTGCATTCCCATAGTCCGAATTACAAAAATAACATTTTTCAATAGCTGCATTACAGTATAATCTAAGTAATTCTTCTTTTAAAAAGTAAAGCTTAGTATCTTTTTCAACACCTTGAGGATTGTTAATATCTCTAAAGCGAGCCGACATCCTATCATAATGCTCAGTTAAATTCTTTTCAAAAGAAGATATACTTGGTTCATATGTGTAGATAAAATAAAATGAATGTTTGGTGTCATCCAAATCCATAAGATAATCTGCAAAATATTGGATATCATCATTATCAGGATTATAATCTACTTGGATCTGTGCTTGGAAACTATCCATGATATAGTCAGCAATAAATTTATCGTCATTTGATATTTTAGTAATAATTTCCCTAACGCCTGATTCTCTATCGTATTTAATCATAACTGCTTGAAAAATAGGCAGTATCTTATCCAACCAATCCGATGATAACTGTATTGGAATATCGCTATAATTAAAACTCAGCTTCTTATCACAAAACATTCCCTTTAAAACAGAAATCAAAGTCGTCTTTCCGCTATTATTTGGCCCTGCTAATACTGTTAAAGAATCTTGCATATCCAATTCAACATTTTGTAACTGCCTATAATTTGTAATTTTAACTTTTTTTAAAATCATACAGCTATTCCCCCTCAAAAAGTACCACTCTCTATATAATGTCTAATATTTAAATTGAGTTTTTATATTCTTTTTACAGTATACTCTTTTCAAAAATCTTCTTCAATCTATCAAAACAATTTATGAATAATTTTAATTTTCATATCTTCCTTGCACTCGCCCGGTAGCAGCGATACACTGCCTCTTTGCTAAAAGGAACGCTGCATCAACCGTTCTGCTGTCACACGCAAATCCTGTGATGAGCCTGCCATTATCTGTTTTCTGTGGGTTTGCTACATAATCGATGATATCACTGATTGCCCGACTTTCTGTGCGGCCCTTGCCAACATGAAGCGGCATGATTCTTGTAGTTGCCATAATGCTTCCTCCTTTCCAAATACAAAAGCTGCCACCCAACGAATTTTTATCGTTGAAGTGACAGCTTTCTGTCATTATGCACACCTCTGCAATGGTGTTTTTATGTTCTTTTACTATTCAAAAATTCAACCAGCTCATAGACTGTTGTTACCGGATTACTATCCCGGCAGATCACAGCAACCTGATCTCTGGTTAATCGCTCCACCCGTTCTTTTGCGTACTGAATAGCTTCCGGTTGATGTTCCTGCAGTTCTTCAAAAACATCCACACTTTTTCCGTAGTTCTCCAAATACCTTTTGTTTTTCAAAATGTCAATTACCGTAGCGGAATCTTTCAAATATCCATTCCGTTTTTCAAAATGGAGCAGATACCAATACTCAAATGCTGGATTGGAATATGCGATTTTGTACCCATGCTTCTCCGCATAAGAAATTGCGGCTTGAAGCTCAGAGTCTTTATTATCATCACAATCGAATACACACCAAAGCTGATCTCCATCTTTCGGATAATAATCTGCTTGAGAAATCAGGGATTTTGCGTGTTTCACCAAATGTTCCGCCGCCTTATGTTTCGATGGAATTGGGATAATATCCACTAGGCAGTTTCGTGAACGAAAATGTTTGAAATAAAGTGTCTCTGTTTCTTTTCCTTCGCAGATGATATAAACAATCGGTTTACGCTTACGCCGCTTAACTTTGTTCGGGTCATACTCTTTTCGCATCTTGCTCATCAGGCGTCACCTCCGATAAAAGGGATTGCACCAAATCGTCCCTGAAGATAACCCTTACGCACATTTTCTCCTTTTCTTGGAGAGAAAGATGCCAACGAGTAAAACTCTGTTGCACAAGTTTCATCGTTTTTTTCAGCAAACCAAATCTGATCTCTACGGAAGAAATTCAAGTCAAGCAGCATTGCATCGTGTGTTGTAAAAATCAGCTGCGCTCCCTTTGTATTGACAGCCTTATCCTGCACCATTTCAATCAGCCTTCTGGTTAAAAGAGGATGCAGACTATCTTCAATTTCATCAACAACTAAAAGTGCGCCGTTTTCAAGTGCCTGCAACCATCCTCCGATGCGGGCAAAAAAGTGTTGTGTACCGACAGATTCCTGCTCCATTAAAAGCTGAAAGTATTCTGTTGTACCGTCCTCGTTAATAATTCGATGTGTTGTGGTAATAACCGGTATTTTACCAGAGGTATTCTTGATTGTAACATCGGTGATTCCAAGATCGGCAAGCATCAATTCTTTTAAGATTCGAGCTTTCTTATCATCACCGCTGACAATCTGGGCAACAGTTTCTGAGGTAGCTGGCTCTTCATCCATCAGAAATGTCAACTTTTCCAGGAACCACTGATAAGCATTTTCCGTCTGAGGCAGATTCCAGTCATTAGAGGACACCAGATAGAGCTTATTGTCCGGTGTTCGGTTACTCAGAGTAACCTGCTCATTTACATTTTCCCGGAACTCATACACTCCATTTTCTCTTGAAAAAATTAAGGCTTCACGGCCATTCGGCCAATGGTAAAGATACTCTTTGTAAATCTTCTTTGCATCAAAAGAAAAACCGTATGTGTAACGAACTCCCTGAAAATTAAATACGATTTCAAAAGAAGTCGGGACCTTTGTTCCGCCAAACGGCTCCCACGGCAACTTTTGACCTTTAGAAACTTTTGCTGCATTTCCCACAACCATTTCTTTCATCGTCATCATTGCATGTAATACGTTACTTTTTCCGGCTGCATTTGCACCATAAATTGCAAGTACGGGCAGCAATGTCTTCTTTTCATCTGGATGAAGCAGATACTCTTCAAATGACTTATCCTTAGAGGCCGCAAAACTGATCACTGCACTGTTTTTTATTGACCTATGATTTTCAACTGTAAACTGAATCAACATAATGGAATACCTCCATTCTCAGTATTCGTATTTTCAGCTACTATTATAACAGTTAAAAATGCCTTGGTCAATATTTATAGCTTGTTTTTGCAGTTTTTCTGCGAAATTTATAAACAAATTCTTTCTCAGCCATTTTTCGCAAAATATTCACCATTCACCATTCATCATACTATACCCCTACCATCTTAGTCAGAACAACTTAGTCAATGAAAATCCTGCACCTTACCCAACAGCCAGATTGCCGCAAGCGGTAATCCCATCGGACTAATCAAAAATGTCATCAACAACAAAATAAGCCCGTTCTGCGGAGAATATGTAATCAACACTGCAACTCTCTGTCAAATTCTACCCGGACATATCCGTTTCTGCTTCTATAAACCTCTATTGCCTTATCTATGTCAGTCAATGCATATATTCAAGGGCGGTCATTCCTGCCACTGCCGGACGAAAAAGGATGTTCGATCGTGTATTATTAAATATTGCAAGGAAAAGGGCGATTGAATCGTCGTGTTAGTTATTTGTTAGTTAGCGTGAAAATTTTGTGTGTTTTGTGGTGTCTGATAGAATTATCAAAATATAAAGAAATCCCCGAAAACTCGATGTTTTCGGGGAAATTTGCTCTTTTGTGATATTCGTTTGAATTATCTCTTTGAGAACCAAATTTAACGTTTTGATATCTTGAAAAGCCCAGAAATACAGGGTTTGTGAAAATTAGTGTTGCATACCTGTTGTATACGGTAGACTGCCTATGACTGTCCACGGCTACTATTAACACTCCCTATGGTTGTTTCCAGAATGGAAAATACCTCTTACTCCTGTAAACATAATTACAAATCAAATTGCTTAAAGAAAGGACTCATATTATGAAAATACATTTTGCTTACTACAACCAATTCAAAAATGGCATTGATATTGCCTTTGCCGATAATACCCTGCTCTTTTTATCCTGTGTCGAAGCCGAAAAGGAATTGCATACTACGCCTAACTCACAGAGATTGATTGACAATCTGGCTATTGAAGATCCATTGTCTTATGTTGCTATGGCATTGGATGGAGAATTACAGGCTTGGGCGGATGCTATGGATGAGGATTGGTATCTGTAATGGATATACGGCATGACCATCATTTACATCAAACAATTTATATTTCTTTTTTAATAATACAAAGCTCGTTGTCGCAAGAAATACCAGTATCCATATACCTACTAAAACCATACAACTCCAAATTATTTTTTTATCATCCCCTCTTGCATACTGGAACAATTGTCAATGGAGCAAATAATCCTATAAACCCTATAATTGCAAATATCGCACCCGTATGTTTTCTTGATGTCACTAATATATAGGACATGTTCGCTAATATTTTCTTCATTTGTTTTTCTCCAAACACCAATTAAATCACACCACCAACACCTTTAAATTTCTCTACAAAAGTAGATATCTTTTCAAATACGCTTTGCTTCTTAGTATGATATTGAGGATTGAGTGGACTCATTTTAGGAAGAATTTCATTCAAATCTGTCCCATTTTCACTCGCATATTCTTTTCTTAATGAGGTCAGAATATATCTTTTTGCAGCTTCCTCGTTAAGCTTCTCCTCCATTATCAATTCTTCTGCTTCTCTCTTTTGTTCCATCTGTGCGAATTGAAAGAATGCATCAATAATACTTGCTTTATCTTGTATCTCATCTAAATCTGTCTGATTAATAAAAGCAACAATTAAGCTTTCCTTTGCACGATTTCCCGTACTAGCCCTTACGATTCGACGTATTTCATCAATCAATATATTTTTATCTTTTGTATTTTTGTTTTTTTCATAAATCAACTCCAAAATATAATCTAAATTAATTTCTTGAGATTTTAACAAATCAACTTCAAATACAACATCATCCCAATCTATCTTGGAATTACCTTTTTCTTTTCCTTCTCTTTCTCGACGAATCCATTCTCGAATATCATTATATTTAGAACGATAATCTTGTACAGTTCTTTCTTCTAATATATCCACTAATTGCATCGCTTTAATGTCTTCATCACTAACAAAATGTGTTGACTTAAATATTTCTAAAGCTTCCGAATCAGCTAAATCAATCTTCTGTAATTCTTTTAAATTTGTAAACTCATCATAATTTTGTAGAATATTTTCTATCTTTAAGTATTCGCCAAATAATTTTACAAATTCCTTTTTTTCTTTCTCTGTGGTAATTTCATCCACATCTGCGAAACGAGATTTCAATTCTTGAACAACATCTACGTATCCTCGACGTGCTTCGCCTGTAACAATATCTTTAAAACCATTCATATATTCCTGATAGCTTTTTTCAAGAACTATGTTTTTTGTATTATCGTCACCAAAACACTTTATCGCATCAATTGTAGCTTGTTCCAAATCTCTGAATGTAACAATATTTCCAAATGTCTTTGTAGAATCATAAATACGATTTGTTCTGGAAAAAGCCTGCATAAGTCCATGATAACGAAGATTCTTATCTACAAACAAAGTATTCAGTGTCGGTGCATCAAATCCTGTCAAAAACATACCAACAACAATCAAAAGGTCTACTTCCTGACTTTTCACTCTATTTGCAAGGTCTCTATAATAGTTTTGAAATTCTTTACTTTCAACACCAAAATTGGTTTTGAATTTTTTATTATAGTCGTTAATAGCCATCGTCAAGAATTCCTTTGCACTACTGTCCATCGCAGTTGGTTCAAAGGTTTCATCTTGAATTTCTCCGATTGCATTCTGTTCTTCATTCGCTGCAAAAGAAAAAATGGTAGCTATCGTAAGAGGCTTTTCACATCCCTTTTGCAAGTTATTCAACGTCTCATAATAAAGTTTTGCGGCTTCAACACTACTAACTGCAAACATTGCATTAAACCCCTTAGCACCAATATGTGCACGATGGGTTTTTACTCTGAAATTATCTAATATATATTGAGATATTTCTCGTATTCTCTCCGGATGTAACAATGCTTCTTTCGTTTCAGCGGCTGTCAATTTCTTCTCATCCTGTTCCATCTCAATATCTTTAAACTTCGGACGAACATCATTATAATCCACTTTAAACTTTAAAACTTTTTCATCTCTAATTGCATCTGTGATAACATAAGAATGTAACTCTCTGCCAAATACTGATGCCGTTGTTTCAGCTCCCAAAGCATTTTCTGGAAAGATAGGGGTTCCCGTAAACCCAAATTGATAATACCTTTTAAATTTCTTTTTTATATTTTTTTGTGCTTCTCCAAATTGTGAGCGATGAGCTTCATCAAAAATAAATACAACCTGCTTATTATAAATTTCCAAATTCGTCTCTGATTTTATAAGATTATTCATCTTTTGAATTGTAGTAACAATAATTTTATTGTCATCCTTCTCAATATTACGTTTTAATCCAATGGTATTTTCCGAACCATTTACACTGTCAGGTGAAAAACGCTGGTATTCCTTCATCGTCTGATAGTCCAAATCTTTTCGATCAACCACAAAAAACACCTTATCAATATAATCCAGTTCTGTTGCTAATCTAGCCGCTTTAAAACTCGTAAGTGTTTTACCCGAACCTGTTGTATGCCAAATATATCCACCACTTTCTGTTGTTCCCCACTTTTTTGCATTATAAGAGCTTTTGATTTTCCACAAGATTCGCTCTGTTGCTGCTATCTGATAAGGACGCATAATTAATAAGTTATTACTTGTATCAAAGACGGAGTACGTCAATAAAATCCTTAAAATCGTATTTTTTTGAAAAAATGTCGCAGTAAAATCTTTTAAATCTTTAATCAATGTATTATCTGCTTTCGCCCAGTTCATCGTAAAATCAAAACTATTCTTATTTCTTTTTGTTGTATTTGCAAAATATCGACTATCCGTACCATTAGAAATTACAAATATCTGCAAATATTTATATAAAGAATTATCTGAGTTAAAACTCTCTTTACTATATCTATTTATCTGGTTAAAAGCCTCTCGAATAGCGACTCCCCTTTTCTTAAGTTCAACTTGGATAAGTGGCAAACCATTCACCAGAATCGTTACATCATAACGGTTAGCCTGCGTTCCTGTTTGCTCAAACTGAGAAATAACCTGTACTTTGTTCTTTACTATATCTTTTTCATCCTTCTTTACAAGATATATATTTTTGATATGACCATCATCAAATACAAAATCATAAATATAATCATCATGAATTTTGCGAGTTTTGTCTATATGATTATCACTTGCTTTATCTAAATATTCCTCACAAAATCTTGTCCACTCAGAATCAGTAAATTTAACATCGTTTAATATCTGCAATTGTACTCGCGCATTCTCAAACATTGCTTCAGGTGTTGTTAGGTCTGGTAAATATTCATACCCTTGATTTCTTAAATCCTGTATGAATTCATGCTCCAAATCAGCTTCTGTCTGATATGTACCAGTTTCACGCACACATGATGCATATTTTTCATATTTGTCTAATACAATAAAATTATTTGATTCTGCGATAGAATTATATTCATACATTATTCTGCCTCCTTCCAAAATTTTGCGTTATCTATTAAATGTTCGAGTAGTAGTTTCACCGTTTGTTTTTCCGCTTCTGTTGGCTCTTTTACTTCTTCATTTAATAATGTCCTATGACTATAAAAATTCATTACACGTTTCGCATACACTTCTTTATCGTCAGGTAATAAATCCGACCACTTCTCATATCCTAGAAAATTGGCTGCCTTTTCATATAGATTTCTCAGCAACGTAAAATGATACTTTTCAACCTTATTTTCTTCAATTGCTCGCTTAAGTATCCCTATCAGATGATGATGATAAGAAAAATTTTCATTAGAATCACCAAATTTTGTATCTAACTCATAACTTCCGTCCTCATTTTTCTCCAACATATATCCATTATTTTTAATTTTAAGTTCGTTATATAACACGTTATAAAAAAGCGGACTATGTGTTGTAATAATAAATTTTAAATCTGATTCACTTTTACGAATTACATCCGAAAGATTCACAGCCATCTGAATCAAATGATTATCATCCAGCGAAGTCACTGGATCATCAATGAATATGTATTCCAGTTGATTCAACTTGTCTGTCTCCCTATCGCTTTCCTCAGGCACATTTAATACTGATACAACCTGTTCTAACAAACTATAAAAAATGCTCCAGACAAAGTTGCTTTCTTCACCTTTAGATATTTTAATATTTTCTATGTCCTCATCATTTCCCTTTTTTAGTGAAAACGTAACCTCTGAAAAATCTTCATTAAATTTCGGTGTTAATGCATGATTATTAATGTACTCTTGAAAATTACTAATCACATTCAATTCCTGTCCCTGTTCAACAAAGACCCACTCTGTAAACGCATTTGGATGAATTTTCAATTTTAAATTAGTATCATTATCCAAATCATTATCCCAATAAAATAAATCTTCGGTAAAGGCATTGTAATATAGTATCTTTTTGCTCGCCAATCCGTTTTCTTCTTCTAATTCATTTTTAGGTGCAATCAATTCTTTAAATGCCCTCGAAAGTCGTGTTTTACCAGTACCATTAAAAGCATATATTAGCTGTACTTTTTTATTGCACTCCTTCAGTTGTATTGCAATCTCATCTAAACTTTTCCCCATAGTATACCTCTAGTTCTTCATTTAAAATGATAATAGTTTATCTCTATAATATTCGTATTGCTTTTGTCTCTGCTCAATTTCGGCAGGCAGCCCGTCTACAATATCATTACAAAGTCTATCAAAACGATTGAGAATATCTACAATTCTATTTTGTTCAGCTATTGATGGTAATGGAATAATAACATCATTAAGTTTATCCGGTGTCACCTCGATTACCTTTGTTCCATGTGCATATTTTTGCTTTTGGCTAAAAAACATACTTGTGTGAAAATAATATGATAAATACTTTGCATTCTGATTATGATGTAAAATAGCTGTATGCCCACTCACTGCAATCTTATTTTTTCCCGTCCAAGCTACACATTTGCACACATCTTCAATATTTTCGCTTGTAACTGCCATTATAATATCATTGGGTTCTGCAAATTTTGATTTATCTGCGGCAGTTTGGGTAATCATTGTAATTGTCTTACTAGCACTCGTTCCATAATAAGTATATATTTGCCCATAATGAATGCATGGAACTCCCTCTTCACAAAAATCTTTTTTCTGAAAGTTTCCTCCTCTTGTAATCGTAGCAATATCACTTAATTTAACAACCGCATAACCAAACACGTACTGTAAAAGTTTAATCAAGCTCTGTCTGTCTGTCTGTCTGTCTGTCTGTCTGTCTGTCTGTCTGTCTGTCTGTCT
>OGGA01001297.1_pt1 | contig 13804 bp, 9 predicted proteins | sample 1571041 | NCBI WGS metagenome assembly OGGA01 (sample SAMEA2582057, study PRJEB24529) | metagenome | biome: Human gut stool | place: China | collected 2011 | reverse complement strand
TTAATTTATTAATAACTTAACACTTAATTTTTTAGTTTATGAAACAACTCTTAAAATTAACGGGATGTCTGGCGGTAGCAGGGCTTTTTGCCTCTTGTCAATCGGCTCAGCAAGAAGCTGATTACCAGATTATTCCCATGCCTCAGGAAATTGTAACAGCCTCGGGAAACCCCTTCATTCTGAAGAGTAGTGTGAAGATTCTCTATCCGGAAGGTAATGAGAATATGCAACGTAACGCGAAATTTCTGGCAGACTACTTGAAAACAGCTACCGGAAAAGATTTTGTTATCGAAGCCGGGACAGAAGGAGAGAATGCAATTGTATTGGCACTTGGGACAGAATCCGAAAATCCGGAATCTTACCAATTGAAAGTTACCGGTGACGGAATTACAATCACTGCTCCTACAGAGGCCGGAGTATTTTACGGAATTCAATCATTGCGTAAGTCATTGCCTGTCGCAATAGGTGCGGAGATTGCTTTGCCTGCAGTAGAGATAAAGGATGCTCCCCGTTTCGCTTATCGTGGCGCACATTTTGATACGAGTCGTCATTTCTTTACTGTAGATGAAGTGAAGACTTATATTGATATGATGGCTTTGCATAATATGAATCGTTTCCATTGGCATATTACTGAAGACCAAGGTTGGCGTCTGGAAATCAAGAAATACCCGAAACTGACGGAAATAGGTTCTAAGAGAACGGAAACAGTTATCGGACGTAACTCCGGTGAATATGACGGCAAACCTTATGGTGGTTTCTATACGCAGGAAGAGGCTAAGGAAATAGTAGCGTATGCTGCCGAACGTTATATCACGGTTATCCCCGAGATTGACCTTCCGGGACATATGCAGGCTGCTCTTGCCGCTTATCCCGAATTAGGTTGTACTGGCGGTCCGTATGAAGTTTGGAGACAATGGGGTGTATCTGAAGATGTGCTTTGTGCCGGAAACGATCAGGTATTGAAATTCCTCGAAGACGTATATGCTGAATTGATTGAGATCTTCCCGTCAGAATATATCCATGTGGGTGGTGACGAATGCCCGAAAGTACGCTGGGAGAAATGCCCGAAATGTCAGGCACGTATCAAGGCATTGGGGTTAAAATCGGATGATAAACATAGTAAGGAAGAACGTTTGCAGAGTTTCGTAATCAATCACATTGAGAAATTCCTGAACGACCACGGACGTCAGATTATTGGTTGGGATGAAATTCTCGAAGGCGGACTGGCTCCTAATGCAACCGTTATGTCATGGCGTGGAGAAAGAGGTGGTATCGAAGCTGCCAAACAGAAACACGATGTGATTATGACACCGAATACCTATTTGTATTTCGACTATTATCAGACGAAAGATACGGAAAACGAACCTCTCGGAATTGGTGGTTATCTGCCGCTTGAAAGAGTATATAGTTACGAACCGATGCCGACTTCCCTTACTCCGGAAGAACAAAAATATATTAAGGGTGTGCAAGCTAATCTCTGGACTGAATATATTCCTACTTTCTCTCATGCGCAATATATGGTATTGCCTCGTTGGGCTGCATTGTGTGAAATCCAGTGGTCTACTCCCGACAAGAAGAACTATGAAGACTTCCTGTCTCGTTTGCCGCAACTGATTAAGTGGTATGATGCAGAAGGATACAATTATGCAAAACATGTGTTTAACGTAACAGCCGAATATACGCCGAACCCGGCAGACGGTACACTGGACATCACGTTGTCTACCATTGACAATGCCCCTATCCACTATACATTGGACGGTACGGAACCTACTGCCGCTTCTCCGCTTTATGAAGGTATCCTGAAAATCAAGGAAAATGCAGACTTCTCCGCTATCGCTGTTCGTCCTACCGGAAACAGCCGTGTGATTTCAGAGAAGATCAATTTCAGTAAGTCCAGCATGAAGCCGATTGTAGCTAATCAACCGGTCAACAAACAATATATGTTTAAAGGTGAATCTACACTAGTAGACGGACTGAAAGGAAATGGCAACTATAAGACCGGTCGTTGGATTGCATTCTATAAAAACGATATGGATATGACTATCGACCTTCAGCAACCTACCGAGATTTCGAGCGTTGCTATTTCTACTTGCGTAGAGAAGGGAGACTGGGTGTTTGATGCAAGAGGATTTTCCGTAGAAGTATCAGACGACGGTAAGAACTTTACCAAAGTAGCTTCCGAAGAATACCCTGCTATGGAACAAAGTGATAAGAATGGTATCTACGAACATAAATTGTCATTCACTCCGGTGAAAACTCAGTATGTAAAGGTGGTTGCCTTGTCTGAAAGTAAAATACCGGAATGGCATGGAGGCAAAGGAAATCCTGCTTTCTTGTTTGTAGATGAAATCACAGTAGATTAATGAATATAAGAAATAGATGCACTAAAGTTTGTCTTTTCTTATGGGTATTGGGGATGTGCTTTGCGGCACATCCTCTTCATGCACAGTCCGTAATCCCTGTCCCTCTGAAAATAGAGCAGGGTACGGGCTCTTTTTTACTCTCAGAGAAAACAAAACTTTATACAAACATTCAAGGTGGAGAAGCTCGACTTCTGGAAAGCTATCTGCAAGCATTACCGGTTCATCTAAAGAAAGGAAAGAAAAAAGATACGCAGAACGTACTTTCTCTGTTGATAACCGAAAAGAGCGAACAGTTGCCTTCTCCCGAAAGTTATACCCTGTCCGTCACTCCGGAACGAATCCTTATCCGTGCAACATCGGGAGCGGGATTGTTCTACGGAATCCAGACACTGTTGCAATTATCTCAGCCTTCGGAAACAGGCTATTCCATTGCTTCTGTTGAAGTGCAGGATAGTCCTCGTTTCGCTTATCGCGGCTTAATGCTGGATGTATCCCGTCATTTCTTTTCTAAAGAATTTGTGAAGAAACAGATAGACGCATTGGCATTCTATAAGATCAACCGCCTGCATCTGCACCTTACAGATGCGGCAGGCTGGCGAATTGAAATCAAGAAATATCCTTTGCTTACAGAATTTGCAGCCTGGCGTACTGACGCCAATTGGAAGACGTGGTGGAACGGCGGACGTAAGTACCTCCGTTTCGACGAGCCTGGAGCTTCCGGAGGTTACTATACACAGGATGATATTCGCGAAATCGTAGAATATGCTCGTCAGCATTTCATCACGATTATTCCGGAGATTGAAATGCCTGCCCACTCGGAAGAAGTGCTGGCAGCTTATCCGCAACTCTCTTGCGCGGGTGAGCCTTACAAGAACGCGGACTTCTGTATCGGAAACGAAGAAACGTTCACCTTTTTGGAAAATGTGCTGACCGAGGTCATGGCGCTTTTCCCTTCCGAATACATTCACATAGGAGGTGACGAAGCCGGTATGGCAGCGTGGAAAACTTGCCCGAAATGCCAAAAGAGAATGAAAGACGAACATCTCTCTCACGTGGACGAACTGCAAAGTTATCTGATTCATCGTATTGAGAAGTTCCTGAACGATCATGGTCGACGTCTGCTCGGCTGGGACGAGATATTGAAAGGAGGACTGGCTCCTAACGCGACTGTAATGTCATGGCGGGGAGAAGAAGGCGGTATTACAGCTGTAACTTCCGGACACCGGGCTATCATGACGCCGGGTGGCTACTGTTATCTGGATAGTTATCAGGACGCTCCGTACTCTCAGCCGGAAGCGATTGGTGGATACTTGCCATTGAAAAAGGTCTATTCTTACAATCCGGTTTCTACTTCATTGTCGGCGGAACAAGCGAAACTTGTGTATGGTGCGCAAGTTAATCTCTTTACTGAATATGTCCCGACTCCCGAACACGTGGAATATATGCTATATCCACGTACGATGGCATTGGCGGAAGTTGCCTGGTCGGCTCCGGAACGTAAGTCATGGCCGGACTTCCATGCACGTGCCCTGAAAGCGGTAACGGATTTGCAGGCGAAAGGCTATCACACTTTCGATTTGAAGAGTGAGATCGGAAGTCGGCCGGAATCTTTACAACCCCTTACGCATCTGGCATTGGGAAAGAAAGTGATTTATAACGCTCCTTACAACTCCTCTTATGCAGCACAAGGTGATGTGACTTTGACCGACGGTATCCGTGGCGACTGGACTTACGGTGACGGTGCATGGCAGGGATTTATCTCGAAGAACCGCCTCGATGTAACCGTTGATATGGAAAACGAGACCACTATTCATTCAGTCACAGCAGCTTTCATGCAGGTAGTGGGAGCTGAAGTATTCTTGCCTGCGTCTGTGGTTATTTCAGTTTCCGATGACGGAGTCAATTTTACGGAACTGAAGCATCAGGACTTTGTTGTTAACAAGGAAGAAGCAATTAAGTTTTCCGATGTTTCGTGGGAAGGAACCGTCAAGGGACGCTATGTACGTTATCAGGCGCGTGCCGGCAAAGAACTGGGTGGCTGGATATTTACTGATGAAATCATAGTGAAGTAAGCAAATCCCTCGGTAAAACTCGAAAAAAAGAGTCATATTGCGGCTATTAATATCAATAAAAGAAGGAATCTACTCAACCAGATTCCTTCTTTTTTGTTATATTTGTATTATTACCTTAAAAACTGATAGTTATGATACGACAACACGGTAAACTAACTTTTCTTAGCTTTCTTCTGGTAGTTTCGTGCGGAAATACATTTGCACAGAAGATTCCTGTCATTCCTCTGGACTTGGATTCCTTGATAACGGTAGGCTATGCTACCGGAAGTCTGAAAACCCTCTCCGGTTCTGTGGAGAAAATTACGGAGAAACAAATGAACAAAGACCAGGTAACCAATCCTTTGGAAGCAATTCGGGGTAGGGTACCGGGTTTGACTATTCAACGGGGTACGAATGGACCCGCAGCTCTGGATGCAGTGCGCCTGCGTGGAACCACTTCACTGACTAGTGGTAACGATCCTCTGATTATTGTCGATGGAGTGTTTGGCGACCTTAGTATGCTGACCTCCATTTACCCCACAGATATCGAAAGTTTCACGATTCTGAAAGATGCTTCCGAAACGGCACAATACGGTTCACGTGGTGCTTCCGGTGTGATTGAAGTCACCACTAAAAAAGGAATGCAGGGTAGGACGCAGGTAGCCTACAACGGTAGTTTCGGCATTTCTACTGTCTACAAGAATCTTAAAATGTTGTCGGGAGACGAGTTCCGTAGCGTAGCTTCCGAACGCGGTATCTCTATTTTAGATAAAGGTAATAATACTAACTTCCAGAAAGAAATACAACAGACAGGTCTGCAACAGAATCATCACGTCGCTTTCTATGGAGGCTCCAGCACGTCGAGCTACCGTGTATCACTTGGTTTTATGGATCGTCAGGGGGTGATTTTGAATGAAGATATGAAGAATTTCACTTCCAATATGAACATGAACCAAAAGATGTTCGATGGCTTCTTCGACTGCGAACTGGGGATGTTCGGTTCTATCCTGAAAAATCATAATCTGGTTGACTATCAGAAAACCTTCTATTCGGCGGCAACCTTTAACCCGACGTATCCTAACCATAAAGATCCCGTTACTAACTCGTGGGACGGCATCACTACCGCCAGTCAGATAACAAACCCGTTGGCATGGATGCAGGTGGACGATGACGACGCTACTTCGCATATCAGTACACACGCCCGTTTCACCTTCAATTTGATGAAAGAATTGAAATTGGTACTGTTCGGTGCCTATACCTATAATATAGTTGAAAATTCGCAATATCTCCCCACCTCTGTTTGGGCGAACGGGCAGGCTTATAAAGGAACAAAGAAAATGGAGTCCCTCCTCGGAAATATGATGCTGACTTATAAAAAAGGCTGGAAAAAGCACTTCTTCGACGTCCTGGCATTAGCCGAACTCCAGAAAGAAACGTACACGGGATATTATACCACAGTCAGCAATTTCAGCACGGATAAGTTCGGCTACAACAATTTGCAAGCCGGTGCAGTCCGTCTGTGGGAGGGGACAAATTCGTACTACGAACAACCCCGTCTCGCATCTTTTATGGGACGTTTCAACTATACGTATGCCGATCGTTATGTCCTGACGCTGAATGCCCGTACGGACGCTTCCTCCAAGTTTGGAGCAAATCATAAGTGGGGCTTCTTTCCCTCCATATCTGCCGCATGGGTAGTCAGTGAGGAAAAGTTTATGAAACGTTTGCCAGTGGTTGATAATTTGAAATTTCGTATCGGTTACGGTCTGGCGGGTAACCAGAGTGGAATTGACTCGTATACTACACTGAATCTGGTAAAGCCGAACGGAGTTGTTCCGGTAGGCAACTCTGCCGTTGTCTCATTGGGTGATTTGAGGAATACGAACCCCGACTTGAAGTGGGAAGTGAAACACACTTTCAATACAGGTTTTGACGTAGCTTTGTTTGGTAACCGTCTGTTACTTTCCGCTAACTACTACAATTCTCGAACAACGGATATGCTTTATCTGTATAATGTGAGTGTACCGCCTTTCACTTACAACACTTTACTGGCTAATATCGGCTCCATGCGTAACTGGGGTACGGAAATAGCTATTGGTATCACTCCTCTGAAAACAAAAGATATGGAATTGAACATTAATGCCAATGTCACCTTCCAACGTAACAAACTTCTCTCATTAAGCGGAATGTACAACGGCGAAATGATTTCCGCGCCTGAATACAAGAGCCTTGCCAGTCTCGACGGAGCCGGCTTCCACGGTGGCTACAACCACATCGTCTATCAAATGGTCGGTCAACCATTAGGTGTTTTTTATTTGCCTCATAGCACCGGACTGGTGTCCGACGGGAACGGTGGATACACCTATGGTATTGCGGACTTGAACGGTGGTGGTGTCAATCTTGAAGACGGCGAAGACCGTTATGTGGCAGGGCAAGCCGTGCCCAAAACAATTCTGGGTTCGAACATCAGCTTCCGTTACAAACGCTTCGATCTTTCGGTGCAGATCAACGGAGCTTTCGGCCATAAAATCTATAACGGAACATCACTGACGTATATGAACATGAATATCTTCCCTGACTACAATGTGATGAAATCCGCGCCGAAGCAGAATATTAAGGACCAGACTGCCACTGACTATTGGCTGGAAAAAGGCAATTACGTAAACTTTGACTACGTGACGTTTGGTTGGAATGTACCAATCGAGAAGGTGCAGAAACTCAAGAAGTACGTCCGTTCTTTGCGTCTTGCCTTCACGGTCAACAACCTGGCGACGATTTCCGGCTATTCAGGGCTATCACCGATGATTAACAGTTCTACGGTAAACTCTACTTTGGGGGTGGATGATAAACGTAACTACCCGTTGGCACGTATCTATACATTGGGATTGAGTATTAACTTTTAACGGAGGATGAGAAGATGAAAGAATATTTGAAAAAGATTAGTTTGGTGCTTGCTACGTGTACGTTCCTGTTTTCCTGCGATAAATTTCTGGAAGAAAATCCGAAAGATAAGTTGCCCGAAGATGATGTGTGTAATTCCATTTCGGAAGTCTATCTCAATGCTGTTGCTTCGCTCTATACTTATGTGGGCGGTTACAGCGACAGCCAGGGATTGCAGGGAACGGGCAGAGGTGTCTATGACCTCAATACTTTCACTACTGATGAAGCTATTATCCCTACGCGCGGTGGCGACTGGTACGACGGTGGCTTTTGGCAGGGATTATTTCTCCATGATTGGGGTATTGAGAATGATGCCATTCAAGCTACATGGGAGTATCTTTATAAAGTCGTAATGCTTAGTAATAAGTCGCTCGAACGAATCGACAAATTCGCAGAAACCCATTCTGATGCGGAACTCCCGGCTTATCGAGCGGAAGTGCGTGCTATGCGTGCGATGTACTACTATTATCTGCTGGATTTGTTTGGCCGTGTGCCTTTGGTGCAGTCTTCTTCTCCTGCGATGAAAGACGTCGTTCAAAGCGAGCGGAAGACAGTATTCGAATTTATATTCAAGGAATTACAGGAAGTGGCTCCATTACTTTCGGAGGTACACAGCAATCAGTCCGGGCCTTATTATGGGCGTATCACTCGTCCGGTGGTTACTTTCTTGTTGGCAAAACTGGCACTGAATGCCGAAGTTTATACCGATAACGACTGGACGGACAACGAACGTCCCGACGGAAAAAATATCAAGTTCATGGTAGACGGTAATGAACTCAATGCCTGGGAGACGGTCATATACTATTGCGACCAACTGAAAGTTATGAATTATAAACTGGAACCGGAATACGAGACTAACTTCTCTATCTTCAATGAACCGTCCGTAGAGAATATATTCACGATCCCGATGAATAAAACATTGTATACCAATCAGATGCAATACCTTTTTCGTTCCCGTCATTACAACCATGCCAAAGCTTACGGGCTAAGCGGTGAGAATGGTCCCAGTGCAACGATTGAAGCACTCGAAACTTTCGGTTATGGGACAGCTGCCCAAGACCCTCGCTTCGACATCTGTTATTTTGCAGGAGAAATGTATGACTTGAAAGGAGACATTATCAAGCTGGACGACGGTACTGTCTTGGTATATCTCCCTTGGGAAGTAGCATTGGATATCACCGACACCCCGTATGAGCAAACGGCAGGTGCCCGTATGAAAAAGTATGAAGGAGACCCCACCGCCACAAAAGACGGAAAATTAATGGAGAATGACATTGTCCTGTTCCGCTACGCGGACGTTTTACTGATGAAGAGCGAAGCTAAAGTACGCAACGGTGAAAACGGAGACATCGAGCTGAATCAAGTCCGGAGCCGGGTGAAGGCCGCTCGCCGTCCCGCTACTTTGGAGAATATACTTTCCGAACGCCAGCTTGAATTGGCTTGGGAGGGTTGGAGGCGTCAGGACCTTATCCGCTTCGGAATGTTTACTCGTGCATACAACAGCCGTCCTCAATTACCAAACGAGGAAACCGGTTATACTACCGTATTCCCTATTCCCGAGAAAATACGGGTGATGAATACAAAGCTAGTACAGAATCCGGGGTATTGAGTGGGTTTTAAATAACAAACGCTCCATGTGTCACTAGGCATTCATGGAGCGTTTAATTATTAATAGGAAGAAATTTTTATGTAAGTTTTAATCGAAGAAACTTTTGAACTTCTTGAAGATCTTTTCCTTCACTGACGTACTCGGCTTGAAATTATCCGAATCTTCCATTTTTTCAAGCGCACTCTTTTCCTCCTTGTTGAGAGCTTCTGGCACATAGATACTGACATTCACGAGCAAATCCCCTGTTCCGTATCCATTCACGTTCGGCAATCCTTTACCGCGTAGACGAAGTACCTTTCCCGGTTGAGTACCTGAGTCAATCTTTACCTTCACCTTTCCGTCGATGGTCGGGATCTCCACAGCCCCGCCCAAAGCGGCAGTGGGAAAACTCAACAACAAGTTATAAATCAGATCATTCTCGTCACGAATCAAGTCTGGATGCGGTTCTTCTTCTACGAGAATCAGTAAATCTCCCGGCACGCCGTTATGCTTGCCGGCATTTCCTTTGCCACTCATAGAAAGTTGCATGCCTTCTGCCACTCCGGCAGGTATCTGCACTGTCACTACTTCCTCACCGTAAACGATTCCATCGCCACTACACTTCTTACACTTGTTCTTGATGATTTTACCCTCACCGTTACAAGTAGAGCAGGTGGCACGCGTTTGCATCGTCCCTAAAATAGTCTGCTGGTTACGGATCACCGTACCACTACCTTTACAAGTTGGACACGTTTCCGAACCGCCGTCCCCTTCGGCACCACTACCGTGGCACTGGTCACACGGCACATATTTCTTGAGCTTGAACTTTTTCTCCACTCCGGTAGAGATTTCTTTCAACGTCAGTTTCACCTTTACGCGCAGGTCACTTCCGCGATACCGTCGCTGCTGCGAACCTCCGCCGCCGCCGAATCCGCTGAAACCACCGAATCCTCCTCCGCGACCTCCGAAGATGTCACCGAACATGGAGAAAATATCATCCATAGACATACCTTCGCCACCGAAACCGCCGAACGGACCACCGTTACCTGCCGCACCGCTCACTCCTGCGTGGCCGAACTGGTCGTAACGCGAGCGCTTATCCGGGTTACTTAATACATCATACGCCTCGGCCGCTTCCTTGAACTTTTCTTCTGCCTCCTTGTCACCCGGATTCTTGTCGGGGTGATATTGAATCGCTTTCTTGCGGTAGGCTTTTTTAATTTCTTCTACTGTGGCTGTCTTCGTTACCTCCAGTACTTCATAATAGTCTCTTTTCTCTGCCATGCTTTTATTGATTCAAGTTCTTCTTATTCTCCAACTACCACTTTGGCGTGACGGAGTACTTTATCGTTCAATGTATATCCCGTCTGTACGCAATCCAGGATTTTACCTTTCTGTGCTTCCGACGGTGCGGGAATTACGGCGATAGCCTCGTGGTAATCAGTATTCAGCGGTTGGTCTTTCGTTTCGATCACCTTCACACCGTTTTGTGCCAGGGTAGCCATGAATTTATTATAAATCAGTTCGACACCTTCTTTCACAGCTTGGACATCCGTAGCCGTTTCCATCGTTTTGATGGCACGTTCGAAATCATCCACCACCGGAAGAATACTGCTAAGGCTCTTTTCGCCACCGTTCAGGATCAGTTCCGCTTTCTCCTTCATAGTGCGTTTCCGGTAATTGTCGAACTCGGCGGAGAGACGCAAATATTTATCCTTCTGCTCCTCAATGGTCTCCTGAGCCGTCTCCAGTTCCTTTCCCAATTCCTCTTCGTGAGTCATCGGGGCGGCATTTTCCGCTTGTTCGTCCTGCGGTTGTTCTTCCGCGTTATTCAGAGTTTCCTCAACGTTGAGTTCTTCTTCCTTCACTTTTTTTTCTTTAGGGTCCATATCTATTTCTGTTTTTTATTCATAATATCAAAATCACATGCAAAAACTTTGCCAAGTTGGTGTTTTTGCCAAAAAAACTCTGCAAAGGTAATACTTTTATGTCAGATTGGCACATACGGGATAGTTCATTATTCATTTTAAATGTCTACCTTTGCACACTCAAATTGAAAAGTGTAAATAGTTAAATAGTAAATAGGTAAGATGATTACAGTTTCAAACGTTTCGGTACAGTTTGGTAAAAGAGTGTTGTTTAATGACGTAAACCTGAAGTTTACGAGTGGTAATTGTTATGGTATTATCGGTGCGAACGGTGCGGGAAAATCTACGTTTCTTCGTACGATTTACGGAGATCTGGACCCGACAACAGGTACGATTGCGCTCGGACCGGGCGAACGTCTCTCGGTGTTGAGTCAGGACCACTTCAAGTGGGACTCATATACCGTCATGGATACCGTCATGATGGGACATACCGTGTTGTGGGACATCATGAAGCAACGCGAAGAATTGTATGCGAAAGAAGATTTTACAGATGAAGACGGACTGAAAGTATCCGAGTTGGAAGAGAAATTTGCCGAGTTGGACGGATGGAATGCGGAAAGCGACGCAGCCATGCTGTTGAGCGGACTGGGCGTGAAAGAAGATAAGCATTATGTATTGATGGGTGAGTTGAGCGGTAAGGAAAAAGTGCGTGTCATGCTGGCGCAGGCATTGTACGGAAATCCGGACAATCTCTTGCTCGATGAGCCTACCAATGACTTGGATATGGAGACAGTGACCTGGTTGGAAGAGTATCTCTCCAACTTCGAGCATACCGTATTGGTAGTGAGTCACGACCGTCACTTCCTCGATTCTGTATGTACGCACACCGTAGACATCGACTACGGAAAAATCAATATGTTTGCCGGTAACTATAGTTTCTGGTACGAATCCAGCCAGTTGGCTCTTCGTCAACAGCAGAACCAGAAGGCCAAAGCTGAAGAGAAAAAGAAAGAGTTGGAAGAGTTCATCCGTCGTTTCAGTGCCAATGTTGCCAAGAGTAAGCAGACTACCAGCCGTAAGAAGATGCTCGAAAAGTTGAATGTCGAGGAAATCAAACCGTCATCCCGCAAATATCCGGGTATCATCTTTACTCCGGAACGTGAGCCGGGCAATCAGATTCTGGAAGTTTCCGGTTTGAGTAAGAAGACCGAAGATGGAGTTGTGCTGTTCAACGACGTGAACTTCAACGTGGAGAAAGGAGATAAGATTGTATTTATTTCACGTAATCCGCGTGCGATGACCGCTTTCTTTGAGATCATCAACGGGCATATGAAACCCGATGCCGGGCATTTCAACTGGGGAGTGACGATTACTACCGCTTATCTTCCTTTGGACAATACCGAATATTTCAATACCGATCTGAATCTGGTCGACTGGCTGAGCCAATATGGCGAAGGCAACGAGGTGTACATGAAAGGTTTTCTGGGGCGTATGCTTTTCTCCGGTGAGGAAGTACTGAAAAAAGTTAGTGTTCTTTCGGGAGGAGAGAAGATGCGTTGTATGATTGCCCGTATGCAGTTGCGCAATGCCAACTGTCTGATTCTCGATACTCCGACCAATCATCTCGACTTGGAGTCTATTCAGGCATTCAATAACAATCTGAAGACTTACAAAGGTAATATCCTCTTCTCTTCGCATGACCACGAATTTATTCAGACCGTTGCTAATCGTGTGATTGAATTGACTCCGAATGGTATCATCGACAAGATGATGGAATATGACGAATACATTACTTCCGACCACATCAAAGAGCTGAGAGCCAAGATGTATAAGTAACGATGAACGTTTTTTGAACGATAAACGATGAACAGGCTGCACATAAATGGGTGCCTGTTCATCGTTTTTTTGTTTGCATTTACTGTAGTTTATCATCCATCGTTATTTTACCTTTTTCCATTTATTGCGTATCATATATAAACAACATATACAGTGTGAGCTATGGAACAGAATGAGATACAGGTATTGGTAGAAAAGAGCAGAAGGCAAGATGCAAGTGCATTTGCTTTGCTTGTGGCGGAATATCAGACTTTCGTTTTTCGCTTGGCTTTCCGTCTGTTGTGTGATGAAGAAGAAGCCCGGGATATGGTGCAGGAGACTTTTTTACGTGTCTGGCTTTCATTGGATAAGTACCGGCCGGAATTCCGTTTCTCCACCTGGCTTTACAGGGTAGCATGTAATATCTGTTATGATCGTCTGCGGGCTTTGCAGCATTCTCCGGCCGGTGCGCTCTCTGATATTACATTTGCCGAACTACCTGTTTGTTCCGATGATAATATTGAAGCCACGTTAGTCAACCGGGAGCTGAAAGCCCATATCCTGTACTTCATGCAACAACTGACCCCTAAGCAAAAGCTTGTATTTACATTGCGGGATATCGAGGAGTTGGAAATCAAGGAAATTGAGAAGATCACCGGATTTACATCTGTCCAGATCAAGGCCAATCTCTATCTTGCACGAAAAAGTATCCGTAAGAAGTTGAACGAAATAAATAAAGAAAGATGAAAAAGGAAGAAATGAATTACGAAAAATGGTTGGAGCAATTAAAGAAGACTCCACCTGTTTTAGAAAATCCGGACGCACTGACCGAGGATATTATGCGTGCTGTCAAAGCAGCGCCTTTCAGGAACAGGCCCGTCCGCAGATTGAACTTTGCTGCCTGGTGTTCTGCTATTGCTGCAACCCTGCTTCTCGGTTTATGGGTGGCAGAGGCAGTTGCTGTCGATCCGATTCTATCCTCAGAGGTGACTCGTATACCGAAACCCTATCAAGAGCAAACACTCACCGATGAGCGAAGCTATGAGAGATTGATGACAGGAGAGAAGCGGGAGATCTTCTTTTCCGCGTCCCGAAGTCGGAAAAAGGAGATGCTTAAACGGGAACGGCTTTATACCCGGTACGAACAGATAATGAAGAATGAATAACCTATAAAAACAG
>OGGA01001295.1_pt1 | contig 13811 bp, 10 predicted proteins | sample 1571041 | NCBI WGS metagenome assembly OGGA01 (sample SAMEA2582057, study PRJEB24529) | metagenome | biome: Human gut stool | place: China | collected 2011 | reverse complement strand
TCTCCAGTTCCTTCGACTTTCCAGCGGTAGCGATAATGAATGCACCTCCAAACAATAGTCCATAGTGTTGCGTTTTTTGGCATAGAAAACGCGGCCGCCCCAGTTTCGGGACAGCCGCGCAAAATTCACTCAAAAGCGCGATTCGGTCTTCAAGACGAATCGGTTCAGGGTATAGCCCGGGGATTTTTACCCCTCAAGGCGAGCGCGGCACAGGCCGTAGCTGCTTTCTTTACTCGAGTATTCTACCACACCCCGGGGAGGCTGTCAAGCATTTTTATGCGGGAATTTGAAAAATATTCTTAAACTTCAATCAGCTCCCCCAGCTCCAGCGAATATATCCCTTTATAAGTCACCCGCCGGGGGGCGAAGCGCTTCTCAATGGCCTTTGCGTAGAGCTCCAGCTGAGCGCGGTAGGCGCGGACGAAGTCGGCAGGGGCTTTGCGGCGGTCCGTCTTGTAGTCCAGAAGCTCGAGGTGGTCGGGGTAGATGAGGACGATGTCCGCGATGCCCTGCACCAGCACCCCGGCGTCGGCGGCAGGGCCGTCGGGCAGGGCGCGGCCCTGAGCGGCCATGACCTCGGCGGCGGGCAGCGACGTGATAAAAGCCAGCTCCCGCAGCACATCCTCTGCCCCGCAGATGCGTCGGAACGCCTCGCTGCGCACAAAGCGGAGTATCTTATAGACATCCAGCTTCCCGGCAATGGCGGGGGGCGTGAGCTGCGCCGCCGCCTGACGCTCCCGCTCGGCGCGGACGGCATCCAGAACGACGTCGTCCTCTGCGTCCCGCACAGCGGCCAGCGCTCCGAAGTCTGCGTGCTCGAGGAAGGCATGGAGAGCCGTACCCATCTCGGCGGCAGTGAGGCCGTCCTTCGAGAGGAAGCCCGGGCGCTCGAGGGTGGTCTGCTCCGCGGCGTGGACGAGGCTGGTCACGCTGACCTTGGCCGGGATGTCCGCCAGCGCTGCCGCCGGATACCGCCAGCCGAAGCCCTGCCGCAGCGTCTCCACAAGGGCCGGGTCGGCCTCGGGCCGGGGCGTCTCTTCCGCCTCGGCAGGGGCTTCTCCGGACGGGAGGACATCGGCCTGCACTGTGAGGGCGATGGTGCTTCTGGTGTCCGCAAAGGGCAGCTCGAGGTTCCCCGCCAGACGGCGGAGAGGCCCGCCGTTGGGGTGGACGAGGAGCGCCGCCCGCAGCCAGTCAGCGAAGCTGCCCGCCTGAGCGTTCAGGGTCTCCCCCGCCCCGGCGGCGAGGAAGGCAGCGGCTTTTGCAAAGGGGTTGGACGTCCGGCCGATGCCCAGCGGGACCGTCAAGATCAGCTTATCCTGCGCCCGGGTGAGGGCCACATACAAAAGCCGCATCTGCTCGCTCCGCATCTCGGCGGCATGGACCGTGGAGAGGGCGGTGTAGGCCGCCGTCTTATAGGCCCCCTCGCCGCCCTCGGGACGGAGACGGAGGCCCGCGCCGCAGACACGATGGAGCAGGACAGGCTGGCGGGTGTCGGCAGCGTTGAACTGCCGGGCCGTGTCGGCCACGAACACCACCGGGAACTGCAAGCCCTTGGAGCGGTGGATGGTCATGATGGTGACGCAGCCGGGCCGCGCCCCGCCGGGGGCAGTCTCCTGCCCGGTGGAGCCCGCCAGCGTGGCCGCGTCGATGGCACGGACGAGGGCCGAGATGCCGCCCGCGCCCGCCCCGGCGCAGAAGGAGGCGAAACGCCGCGCGTCCTCCCGGCGGCGCTGGCCGTTCTCCATGGCACCGAGGGCGGCGAGGTAGCCGGTGGAAACAAAAATTTCTTCCAGCAGTTCCTCCACCGGCACGCTCCGGGCCATCCGGCGCAGGGCCGTCAGACGCCGGTAGAACGCCTGCACCCGGCGGGTGAAATCATCCTCCGCCCCGCTCTGGACGGCCTGCAGCACTGCGCCGTAGAGGCTGATGCGGGTGTGCTGATCGGGTGTCTGCGCCCCGGCCCGGAGGCGGACGAGGTCGTCGTCCGTAAAGCCGAACATCGGCCCCAGCATAGCGGCAGCGAGATAGATGTCCTGCGCGGGGTTGTCGATGACCCGCAGCAGGGCGATGAGGGGGCGGATGTGGGGCGCGTCCAGCAGGTTCTCCCGGGCGTCGGCGTAGACCGGGATGCCCCGGGCCGTCAGGGCCTCGGCGTAGGCCGGGAAGTCGCCTCTCGCCGCCAGCAGGACACAGCAGTCCTCGTACTGCACCGGGCGGGTGGTGCCGCCGTCCCGCACCGGCTCGCCGGAAGCCACCATCGCCTCGATGCGGCCGGCGATATATTTTGCGTCCGTCTCGGCGGCATCGTCGGGCAGGAAGTGGGCCTCCACACTGCCCTCGTACGCGCCGGGTGCGCCGCAGACGAGGCGCTGTCCGTCGCCATAGGCCGTGTCGCCCAGAGCAGGCGTCATGAGCTGTTCGAAGATAAAGTTGATGCCCGCCACCACCTGCGGGGCAGAGCGGAAGTTGGCATCCAGCGCCAGCATGGCGTTCTCGCCGGGCTGGCCGTCTTCGGGACGGGGGCGGGCCTCGCCGCCGGGCAGGAGGGGCCAGCTCTCCAGCTTTTCCCGGAAGATGCTGGGGTCCGCCTGACGGAAGCGGTAGATGCTCTGCTTCAAGTCGCCCACGAGGAAGAGGTCATCTCCTGCCGGGCTGGCGAGACAGCGGTAAAGGGCGTCCTGCAGGGCGTTCGTGTCCTGATACTCATCCACCATGACGGCGGCGTAGCCCTGCCGGATGCCCTGACACAGCTCGGTGGGCTGGCCGTCGGCGTCCCGCAGGAGCCGCAGGGCCAGATGCTCGAAATCGCTGAATTCCAGCAATCTTCTCTCCCGCTTCCGGGCCGCAAAGCGGGCGTCGAAGTCCCGCACGGCGGCAAAGAGGGCGCGGAGGCAGGGTTCGGCAGCGCGGCGGTCAAGCTCTGCCTCGTCGAGGCTGCAACTGATGAGGTCTTCAATTTTCTCAAAGAGCTTCGCGGCCTCGTCGGCCCGGGTCTTGACGGCGTCCTTGTGCTCACCGGTGAGCCGCTTTTTCATATTTTTGAGGCCGGGGGCCTGTTCCATGCCGAGGACGTAGGGCGTCAGCCTGTCGTAGAGGGGCGTCCATTCCCCCGCCCCGGCCAGACGCTCCACCTCGCCCAGAAGGGCGGCGGAGTTTTCCAGCCGCTCGAGGGGTTCGGCGAACTTCTCGTTCACTGCCGCCACGGCCTTTTCCTTGGCGGCAGGGGTCTTCTTGCTGGCCTCGGCGTCGGCCTGCGCAGTCACGAAGTCCTCCTTGCAGTCGTTCAACGCGGCGCAGAGCAGCTCCTTTGCGGCCCGGGCAGAGCGGGCGGCCTCCTGCATCAGAATATCATGCCAGCAGGTGCGGGCAAAGCCGTTCTCGTCCTGCCACGGGGCCAGCATCTCGTCCAGCTTTTTATCGTAGTCCGGCAGGGCGCGGAGGAAGTCATAGACCTGCAAAACCGCCTCCCCCGCCGCCTTGTCGGTGCGGCCCTTGCCGTAGAGGTCGGCGAAGGCGCAGAAGTCCGCATCCTGATAGGCCGCTTCCAGCGTCTCGGAGAGGGCCGCGTTCCGCAGCATCTCCACGCTGCCGGGGTCGGCAGGGGTGAAGTCCGGCGGGATGTCCAGCGCCTGAAAGTGCTTATGGAGCAGGTCGAGGCAGAAGGCGTCGATGGTGCAGATGGGGGCTCTCTGCAGCAGCATCCGCTGGCGGCGGAGGGCCGTGTTGCCCGGCTCTGCCTGACTGCGGCGGAGCAGCGCCTGCCCGATGCGGGCGCGGAGCTCTGCGGCGGCGGCGTTGGTGAAGGTGACGATGAGGAGCCGGTCGGCGTCCACGGGATGTTCCGGGTCGGTGATGAGCCGGACGGCCCGCTCCGTCAGGACAGCGGTCTTGCCGCTGCCGGCGGCGGCGCTCACCAGCAGCGCACCGCCCCGGTCGTCGATGGCGGCACGCTGGGCCGGGGTCCATTTTGTCTCGCTCACTGGTCTTCCTCCTTTTTCTCTTCCGGTTCAAAAGGCTTTGCAGGGGCGTCCAGCGCCCGCTCTCCGATGCCGTCCTCATGGCAGCAGATGAAGCCGTAGTCACACCACCGGCAGGGGCTGCGGCCCGTGACCAGCGGCTCGGCGGCGATGCAGCCGCTGTAGAGCTGTTCGCCCATCCGGGTCACGAGGTCGTCCAGATGGAGCTGGATGCGGGAGAGCTTAGCCTTGTCGGCACGTTTCTCTTTCTGGTAGGGGCTGGGCACACCGCCCCGGAAGCTGAAGGGCAGATACCGCCCCGTCTCCTCGGCGTCCATGGCGTCGAAGACCTTCTGCTCGTCCCGGACGAGGCCGTCCAGCTTGTATTCCATGCTCCGGGCAGCCTTGCCCCGGGTGGTCGTCTCGGGGGCCGGGTCGGCCAGCAGGTACAGCACACCCGCAGGCTCTGCCCCGGTGAATCGTCCACCGGCGTCCCGGGTCAGGCTGAACAGGTAGAGCAGCATCTGACAGTCGAGGCCGCAGTAGACTTCCCGCAGGTCGAGCTTTTTCGTGCCGGTCTTATAGTCCACCACCCGCACCCAGCGGGTGCCGTCGTCCTCGATCCACTCGTCGGCGCGGTCCACGGTGCCGATGAGCTGCACCGTCCGGCCATCGGAGAGGCGGTAGGTCTGGCCCCGCACGGCGTCCTCGCCGGGGCCGATCTTCAGCTCACAGGCCACCGGTTTGAAGCTGGACTGGCGCTGCTCGTCCCGCAGGTAGCACAGCAGGCCCGTCATGCTCTTTTTGAGGCGGGAGAGCAGATAGGCGAAGCGGGCCGTGTCCTCGGGGAGGTAGCGCTTTGCGTACTCATCTACGAGAAGCCCGGCCAGCGCCGCCATGGCCTCGTCGTCGAGGTCGAGGAAGGGCTGTAAGCCAGCGCAGGGGTTGTCAGGGCCGGGGTGGGGGTCAAGGGCCATCTGGAGCACCCAGTGCATGAGGGTGCCGCTCTGGTCGGCGGAAAGCTCGGCCCGCTTCCGGGGTCGCAGGCCCAGCACGTACTGCAGGAAATAGCCGTACCGGCAGGTGTAGTATTTTTCGAGCTGACTGGGCGAGATGCGGAGCCGCCGGCCCAGCAGCGTTTCCAGCGCTTCGAGGTCGCTGACCTGACGGGGGCTGCGGCCCGCCATCCGGCGCAGGAGGGCGAGGCCCTCGGGTTCTGCCCCGCCGGGGGCATGAAGAGCCTCGGTGAGGCTGGCGCGTTCGATCTCCGTCAGGGGCCAGCCGCCGCCCAGCACGTCGAGGCCGTCGGCGGCAGTGGCGGCAAGGTCGGTCAGGTCGAGTTCCGGCGCACCCGGTCTCAGCACGTCCACGATGGGCTCGAGGGCGGCGCAGAGGGTCTGGCCCTGCCCCTTCGGCCAGCTGAGCCAGAGCCCCTTTGCCGGGGCGGTGAGGGCCTTATAAAAGCAGACCTGTTCCCGCACCACCCGGTTCTCGAAGCAGTCCGGAAGCTCGATCTCCTGCGCCATCAGGGCGTCGCGGTCGGCGTGGGTCAGCAGGCCCGTCTCGCCGGGCGCGGCGGGGAATTCGCCCTCGGAGAGGCCCAGCACAAAGACATAGTCCGGTGCGTCAAGGCGCATCTTGCCTGCGCTGGCCAGCACCACGGCGTCCAGCGTCTGGGGGATGTGGCCGAGGTCGGACGAGCGCAGCAGCAGCCCGAACAGCTCTTCATACTCGGGGATGGTGACGCTCTGGCCGCCCAGCAGGCTCGCCATCTCGTCCAGTAGGCCCATGACCACGTTCCACTCCCGGGCGGCTTCCTCGGCGGCGGGGATGCCCCGCTCGGCCCGGATGGCCTCCACCTGCGCGGCCTGAGCGTCCTCCGCGCCCAGCTCCTTCAGGCAGAAGTAGAGGGCGCGGCTCATCTGCTCGGCGTTGGCAGAGCGGAGCTTCGCGCGCAGGCCGTCGGCGGCGGTGATGAGAAGGGCGCGGGCCTTTTCGGCCCGGGCAAGGTTTTCTCTGTCCTCGTCGGTGGGCTCCACATCGCCGAAGCCCCGGGGGTTCTTCTCGAAAGGCGCGCGCCACGCCGCCGCATTCGGCGACCAGGTGTAGGCGTAGTTCTCGAGGGCGCAGACCTCTTCCTCGGTGAGGGCGCAGAGGCCGGTCTTGGCCAGGGTGGTGAGCTGTTCCGTCAGCTCTGCACCCCGGGCGAGAGCCAGCAGACACCGCACCGCCGTGGCCGGGGCGCTGAACTCGGGCGTCGTCGGCTCGTCGCAATAGAGGGGGATGTCCGCCATCCGGAACTCGTACTTGACGGCGGCGCGGTATTTCGAGATGTCGCGGCAGACCACCGCCACCTTCCCGCAGCGGATGCCCTTCCGCATGAGGCGGCGGATAGCGGCAGCGGCGGCGCGGGCTTCTTCCTCCCGGCTGGGAGCGGCGAAAAGCTTTATCTCCGGGCAGGCCGTGGGCGGGTCACACCGGCCCGCGGCCAGCAGCTGGGCCGCAGCGGCAAGGCCCGGGGCGTCGGCGTGGCGCACATCCCGGCGCAGCAGTTCCGGCACGGCCACTTCAGTGCCGTTCCGGCGGGCCAGCTGGCGCAGCTGGGCCGCCACCTGCTTCGCGCCGGAGAAAAGGCTCATGTCCCCCGGCACGAGCGGGGTGCCGTCGTCGCAGAGAGCCACCGTCACGGTGGGCAGCGAGGCCAGCAGGGCGCCCATCAGCCGCTTTTTCGGGGCGTTAAAGGTGTCGAACTCGTCGATAAAGACGGCCCTGTCCCGCAGGAACTCCGGCAGTTCGCCCCGGGCCAGCGCGGCCTCGAGACGGGATGCGGCCAGCTCCAGCCGGTCGGAGGGGTCCATGCCTGTCCCGGCCAGCAGGGTCTCGTAGCCCTGAAAGATGAGGGCCAGTTCGCTGAGCTTGGCGCTGTCGGTGCCGCAGTCCTGCGCCAGCTCATAGAGCTGCCGACCCGAGAGGCCCGCGCTCTTGAGCTCGTCGATGGTCTCGGCGGCCATCTGGCAGAAGGCGGCCGAGCGGCGGTGGCGGTAGTAGTAGTGGACGTTGTCCTGCAGTTCCTCGAGGGCGCGGCGCACCAGCACGGCACGGCCCGCGTCGCTGAGGGTCTGGACGGCAGAGCCGCCCTCCGCCGACAGGATATGCTCGGCGAGGCTGGTGAAGGAAAAGCTCTCCACCAGTCCGCTCAGCGCGTCGCCCAGCTCCCGGTGGATGCGGCCCTCGGTGGACGAGGTGAACTGCTCCGGCACCAGCAGGATGCTCTTCTCCCCCGCCTCGGCCCGCGCCCGGATGCGCTGGTACAGCAGGGTGGTCTTTCCGCTGCCGGAACCGCCTAAAAGTAGTTTTAACATGGTGAATCTCTCCGTTGGGTCAGTTTTCTATCGTGGGCGGCTTGCCCTCATTTTTCTATCATTGTACCACAAAATTGCAGCGACATCTATTCTGTGGTACAATAAAGAAAAATCATCTCAGAAAGAGGACACCTGCATGAAAATTTTAGCAGTAGATTACGGCGACAGCCGCACCGGCCTCGCCACCTGCGACCGCACCGAGTTCCTGACTTCCCCCATCACCCCTCAGATCACCGTCAAGGCCCGGGACAAAGTTGCCGCCAGGGTCTGCGAGGTGGCAAAAGAGATCGAAGCCGAGCTCATCGTCATCGGCCTGCCGCTGAACATGGACGGCACCGAGGGCGAGCGCGCCCGCAAGAGCCGCAAGCTGGCCAAAACCGTTGAGATCTGGAGCGGCCTGCCCGTCCGGATGTGGGATGAGCGCCAGACCACCTGCGCCGCCGCTGACCTCCTCGACGAGAGCGGCACCTTCGGCGCAAAGCGGAAAAGCATCCTCGACTCGGTGAGCGCGACGGTGATATTGGACGACTACATCCAGTGGCGGAAAGAGCACCCGGGGGAGGTCTGAACGCCCCCGCCGCCCCTGTGGCAAAGTTTCTTTGTGAAGTCCGGACAGTTTGTTGCAAAGTCCGCAGAAAAATGTCGCTTTCCGGTTTGTTTTCACAATTTTCCTGAGCCGAATTTGTATAGTTTTCCGGCTTGACAGCACCGGCTCTTCTCCGATAAAATGAGGGTAGAAGAACCCCCCCTGCCCAGATGGCCGGAGAGGACGCTTCTTCATGAGAAAAAACAACTGGACTCACCAAAACAAAAACGATTGGAGGCGACCCACATGACAAAACTGAGAAAGCTGACTGCCCTGCTTCTGGCCGGTGCACTGACCCTTCTGCTCCTGACCGCCTGCAGCGGTGGCGGCGGTTCTTCCGGCCCGGAGGCCCATGTGATGCGGGCCATCAACAACGGCCGCCGCGCCGAGCCCCTGAGCAATGACCCTGATATGCAGCGTATCGCCAAAGAAAAGCTTGCCAATACCAATCTGGACGCCGATCTGAAAGTCAGCATTGGAGGATATAAGTTCTACCACGACATAAAGCACGATGAAAAAACTTCTACCCTGACCCTCATCGCCCAATACGATTATAAGGACACTACCTTGGAAAAAATCATTGGCTATATCACCAAGAACAATGAGGATTCTAACTTGAATTTCAATCATTCCAGCAACTGGACCAAGGTAGGCGTAGCAGCCACGACCCATCAGGGGCAAACCTACATCGCCATCATTCTGCAGGTAAAGAAGACCTGACCTGTCCCTTTTTCCCCATAAACGCAGATCACCCGCCAGTTGGCGGGTGATTTTTTGCAGCTGTCCCACCGCCCGGAGGGCGGAAAACCAGCTTCTTATTCGTATTTCATAATGCTCACGCTGTTGATGGTGACAGCCTCCGTCGGGCGCTGATTTTCATCCACGCCGGTCTGGGCGATGGTGTCCACCACTTCCATCCCTTCGTACACCTGCCCGAAGACGGTGTCGGTGTAGTCGAGGTAGGGTGCGCCGCCCGCCGTCTGGTAGGCGCTCACCACGTCGGCCCGCCAGCCGGCGGCGTTCATCTGGTCGATGAGCTCCTGCGTCACCGAGCTGCTGCCCGGCAGGGTCTCCATGACATAGAAGACGCTGGCGCAGTCGCCGGAGGCGTCCGCTGCCGCACAGAGTGCGCCGGAATAGTGGTGGAGCTTATCGGTGGTCTCGGCGGAGAAACGGTTCCCGTTCCAGATGGTGGTGCCTCTGCCGTCCGCGCCCTGCCCGGCCTCCACCACGAAGTCCTTCTCCACCCGGGTGACGGTCAGGCCGTTGTAAAAGCCCTGCTGGGCCAATGTCGTGAAGTTCTGCACGGCCTGCGGGGCCTCGGTGGAAAAGAGCACTGCTTTGAACACGCCTGCCGAGGTATCGAACACCGCGATGGTGTCCCCCGCCGCCGGGTGGGTGAACTGCAGCTCTGCCGACTCCACAGCCGGGCGGCTGACCTTCTGCACCGTGTCGGCCTTCCCGCCCTGGATGCTGGAGAGGATATTGTCCGCACTGCACCCGGCCAGAACTGCCGTCAGGGCCAGTGCCGCCATTATTTTTTTCAAGGCTCTCATGATCGGGCCTCCCTGTCCATATATTATAGCAACGATGGCTTTTCAAAAGCTATCGCTATAGTATATCACATTCCGGCCCGGGAAGCGAGAGGGAAAAGCGTGAAAATTTGTTATTGGATTTCTATGCGAAAAACATCTTGACGAGCGGGCAAAAAAACGCTACACTATAGGCGTACCCGGAACCCACAGCTCAGAAGGAGCAGAGAGGGCAGGGTGTGACAGTTATCCCATTTTTTAGATATTTGACAGGAGAACGTGACTTATGGCAGAAGATATGAACAAGTCCGCCGCTGAGACCGAAGAGGAATATCAGCCCGACCTGATGACCCTCGAGGACGAGGACGGCAATGAGGTCACGTTTGAAGTGATCGACGCTCTGGACCATAAGGGCGTGCATTACCTGGCCGTTGTCGAATACGCCGAGAATGAGGAAGACCTGGACGAGGACGCCCAGCTGGTCATCCTGAGCGTCGGCGAGGACGACGAGGGCGAGTATCTCGACGTGGTCGAGGACGATGAGACCCTGCTGGAAGTCAGCAAGCTGTTCGAGAAGCGTCTGAGCGACCAGTTCGAGATCGAGTGATTTCTCAGCAAAGACTTCCTGCCCGGCGCGATTTGTTGCGGTTTATATGATCCTACTAATCATTCAACGGGAGCTTGGAGTTCGTCGGTGGATTGCAGACCTCCCCGTCATGGGTCGACCATGAAGGCTCGATGAGGAAGCGCGAAACCGGAGACAGAGCACCCACCTGTCCGAAAGGGTAGGTTTGATTGCCGCAGACGACCGGGCGGGATTCTTTATAGGTATTCAAAAAGGCTCTCGTGCCGTATTTCCTGCCGGCATGAGAGCCTTTTTCTTTTGTCTCTATTCCCCGGTCTCGTCCGTGAACAGGCCCGGGATGCCGCAGACAGCGGCCACACCCACCAGCGTGAACACGATGCGTGACCAGATGGACGCGCTGCCGCCCAGCAGCCAGCCGACGAAGTCGAACTGGAACAGGCCCACAAGACCCCAGTTGATGCCGCCGACGATCATGAGGATGAGACAGATTTTATAAAAGGTCTGCACAAAAAGACCCTCCTTCCTTTGGGCAGTATGCCCGACGGGAAGGAGGGTTATACCCTCTCAGTCTCGCTTTTTGCTCGACAGCTCCCCCAGAGGGGGAGCCTTTGGCAGGCCGGTCAACTCTGAGCTGACCGCCGGAAGCTCAATATCGCGTAAAAGATAGTGCCTTGCTACAGAGGGCAGCAGCTTCGGAACAATATCCTTGTCAAGCTGCTGCTAGCCTCTGTAGCAGGGCACTCCTGTTTATGATAGATTAAACTTTGTTCATTCAGACGAAACCTGACCGACACGCCAGAGGCTCCCCCTCTGGGGGAGCTGTCACGCCTTCGGCGTGACTGAGAGGGCTGCCCCTCCCCTGACGGGCTGGGCCGTATAGACCTGCGGCCAGCGGGCGCGGAGGGCGTCGGCGGCGGCTTTGGCTTCGGCTTCGGTGCGGAACACGCCGAAGACCGCCGCGCCGCTGCCGGTCATGAGGGCGGTGACGGCTCCGTTCTCCCGGAGGGCGGCCTTGATGGCCTCGTTGTCCTTAGCCCCGCTGCACTCCTCGAGGGCGTTTCCGGCAGCGGCACAGACAGCGTCCAGGTCACCAGCCCGGATGGCGGCTTCCTGAGCGGCGCAGTCGGGGTGGACGCTGCTGCCGACTTTGTCGTAGGCCGCAAAAGCCTCCGGCGTCGAGATGCCGTAGCCGGGCATCACCACCGTGAACCAGCACTCGGGCAGGGGCGGCAGCGCCTTGATAAGGTCGCCGAGGCCCTGCACCCGGCAGGTGCCGCCCATGAGGGCGAAGGGTACGTCTGCGCCGATGCTGACACCCAGAGCGCAGAGCTCGCTCATGGACAGGCGGGCGCCGTACAGCTCGTTCAGACCCACCAGAACAGCCGCAGCGTCGGCGCTGCCGCCAGCCATACCGGCCCGGACGGGGACGCTCTTATAGATGGTGATGTCTGCACCCGCCAGCAGGCCCGTATAGTGGAAGAAAGCCAGCGCCGCCTTGATGGCGGTGTTGCCCGGGCCGGGCTTGACCTTGCTGCCGGGCAGGGCCAGATCGAGGTAGGGACTGCGGCGGATGACCACCCGCTCGTAGAGCGAGATGGCCTGCATGGTCATATCCAGCGCATGGTAGCCGCCGGGCAGGATGCCCACCACGTCCAGCGCCAGATTCAGCTTGGCCGGGGCCAGGACCGTCACACGATCGCGCATGGTTTTTTCCTCCTCACTTGCAGTTCTCGTTCAAAAACTCCCGGATGCGGCGGATGGCCTCCATCAGATGCTCCACGCTGTAGGCGTAGGACACGCGGGCGTAGCCCTCGCCGGACGCGCCAAAGGCGTTGCCCGGGATGATGGCGACATGCTTCTGCTCCAGAAGCTTTGTGCAGAACTCCTCGCTGCTCATGCCGCTGGACTTGATGCAGGGGAAAGCATAGAACGCGCCCCGCGGCTCAAAACAGCTCAGGCCCATATCGTTGAAGCTCTTCACCACGAGGCGGCGGCGCATATTGTACTCGTTGCGCATCCGTTCGATCTCGCCGTCGCAGTCCTTGAGGGCCGTGATGGCGGCGTACTGGCTGGTGGTGGGGGCGCTCATGATAGCGCTCTGGTGGATCTTGGTCATGATCTTGATGATGGGCGCGGGGCCGCAGGCATAGCCCAGCCGCCAGCCCGTCATGGCGTAGGTCTTGGAGAAGCCGTTGACCACCACCGTCCGCTCGGCCATGCCGGGCAGCGTGGCGATGGAAACGTGGTTCTGCAGGCCGTAGTTCAGCTCGGCGTAGATCTCATCCGACAGCACCATGATGTTGGTGCCGCGTAGGACTTCCGCGATGGCCTCCAGGTCTTCCTGCTCCATCACCGCGCCGGTAGGGTTGTTGGGAAAGGGCATGATGAGGAGCTTGGTCTTCGGGGTGATAGCGGCTTTCAGGGCGTCGGCCCGGAGGCGGAACTCATCCTCCTGACGGCAGGCCACATGGACCGGCACACCGCCGGACAGGGTGGTGATGGGCTCGTAGCAGACGAAGCATGGCTCCGGGATGATGACCTCATCGCCGGGCTGCACCAGAGTGCGGATGCACATGTCGATGGCCTCGCTGCCGCCGACGGTGACGAGGACTTCCTTTGCCGGGTCGTATTTCAGGCCCATCCGGCGGTCGAGGTAGCGGGCGATCTCGGCCCGCAGCTCTTTCAGGCCCGCGTTGGAAGTATAGCGGGTGCGGCCATGCTCGAGGCTTTCGATGCCCGCCTCACGGACGGCCCAGGGGGTCTTGAAGTCGGGCTCACCGACGCCGAGGCTGATGCACTCGGGCATCTCGGCGGCGAGGTCGAAGAATTTGCGGATGCCGGAGGGGCGCATGGCCGCAGCGGCAGGCGCGATCAGTTTATCGTAATCCATCACAGCACGGTGCACTCTCTTTCATCGATTTCTTCGTCCTGATACAGACGGCCCTCTTTTTTGTAGGTGCGGAGCACGAAATGGGTGGCCGTGGACAGCACGTCGTCCAGCGGCGACAGCCGCTTTGCCACAAAGAGGGCGATCTCCTGGAAGGTCTGGCCCTTGATGACCAGCTGCAGGTCGTAGCCGCCGCTCATCAGCAGCACGCTCTCCACCTCGTCGAAGGAGGCGATGGTGGCGGCAATCTCGTCAAAGCCGCGGCTCTTCTTGGGGCTGACGTTCAGCTCGATGACGGCTTCCACCCGGTTCACGCCGGCCTTCTCCCAGTCCACGAGGGTCTTGTAGCCCTTGATGATGCCCTGCGCCCGGGCCAGGTCTATCATAGCCGCCACCTCGGCGGGGGATTTATTCAGCATGGCCGCGATGTCCTCCACCGACATCCGGGCATTGTCTTCAAGGATCTTCAGAAGCTGTTCCATCGTTGTCTCTCCTTTGTTCAGCCTGTGGCGATATTTATAGATAAGTATAGCACACTGCCCGGCAGTTTGCATCTGGTTTTTGCAAGTTCTGCCGGTGATAGACATTCTTTTGCCCTTTTCCCCTGCTCTTTTTTCCAAAAAGAGTGTTCATTTTTCGTGAAATCTGCTATACTTGAGAAAACCTCTCCGTCGCAGCTGCCGCTGCGCCACCTCCCCTACCGAGGGGAGGCCTTGGCATTTCGTAAAGCTTTTTCTCTTCGCCAGAGGCTCCCCTACCAGGGGCAACGACGACGACCGCCGCCAGTGGCGGAAGCAGGGAGTCATTGTTGGGGCCGCGGCCAGCAAGACGCAAGCGGAGCGTAGCGGATGCTGGGTGCCGCAACCCGGCCTTGTCTGCGAAGCAGACTGAGAGGTTGT
>OGGA01001276.1_pt1 | contig 13972 bp, 12 predicted proteins | sample 1571041 | NCBI WGS metagenome assembly OGGA01 (sample SAMEA2582057, study PRJEB24529) | metagenome | biome: Human gut stool | place: China | collected 2011 | reverse complement strand
ATACGGCAGAGGTCTGCGGTCAGGGAATGGACGGCCTGTGGACGGTTCCGCACCCCAAAGCGCAGTTGACGGTGGGAACGCTGCAAGCCTTTCTGGACGCATATTGCAGGGACCATCCGGAGGTGCAGGTGGATTACATCCACGGGGATGACGTGGCCCGAAAGCTGGGCAGTCGGCCGGGGAATCTGGGATTCCTGCTGCCGCTCATGGGGAAGGAGCAGCTGTTCCCCACCGTGATGGCCGACGGCGTGCTGCCCCGCAAGACCTTCTCCATGGGAGAGGCGCGGGATAAGCGCTACTATCTGGAAGCCAGGAGGATTCGATGAAGATACAGGAACAGGCCCCGGCGAAAATCAATCTGGCCCTGAACATTTTAGGCCGCCGGACGGACGGCTATCACGAGCTGCGGATGGTGATGCAGTCCGTTTCCCTTTGCGACACAGTAACGGTGGAGGAGACTGGCACCGGCTTCACACTGCTGGCGGACGGCTTCACGGTCCCGGCGGGGAAGTCCTCCTTGGAGCAGCAGGCGGCGGAAGCCTTTTTTGCCGCCGTCGGACGGCCCGTGCCGCCCCTGACCGTGCATCTGGAAAAAACCACCCCGGCCTACGCAGGCTTGGGGGGCGGCAGCGCGGATGTGGCGGCGCTGCTGCGGTGCCTGCGCCGGCAGTACGCACCGAAAATGCCCGTGGAGCAGCTGCGGGCCATCGGACTGACGGTGGGCAGTGATATGCCCTTCTGCGTTTCCGGCGGCACGGCTCTGGCGGAGGGCCGGGGGGAACGGCTGACGGCGCTGCCTGCCCTGCCGGATTGTTGGATCGTACTGTGCAAGCCGGAATTCGGCATCCCCACGCCTGCGCTGTTCACGTTGGCGGATGCCGGGACACCGAAAAACCGCCCGGATATCGACGGCATGATCCGCGCACTGTCTGCGGAGGATCTGAACGGCGTGGCGGCACGGCTGTGCAACGTGTTCGAGGAATTTCTGCCAGAGGAATACCATGAGGTGTTCCACATCAAAAACCGGCTTTTGGAGCTGGGGGCGCTGAACGCCGCCATGAGCGGCTCCGGGCCGACGGTGTTTGGCATTTTCCGGGAGGAAACGGCGGCGAAGGCGGCGTTGACCGCCTTGAAGCAGCGCTATCCGCAGACCTATTTGGCAAAACCTGTGGGTAAATTGGTATAAAACGCAAAATTTCCGTCCAGAATCCAGATACATGAGAATCGTATCCGGAAAGGACGGAAATTTTTATGAAACAGCGGTTGCATCCCATCGAGCTTACGTTGATGATCGTGGCGGCGCTGGCGCTGACCTCCGGGGCAGTGGCCCTTCACACCCAGAGCCAGTTAGCGGAAAAGGTGGTGCGGCTCCATGTGCTGGCTAACTCCGATTCCGAGGAGGATCAGGTGTTGAAACTAAAAGTGCGGGACGCCGTGCTGGAACGGGCCACGGAGACCCTCCGGGGAGCGGACGATCAGGCGGAGGCCCGCCGCCGCTTGACGGCCATCCTCCCGGAGTTGGAGGAAACGGCCCGTGTCGTCATCACGGCCAACGGCTATGATTACGGCGTCCGGGCGGAGCTGGCGGAAACGTCCTTTCCCACAAAGGAATATGACGGCTTTGCCCTGCCCGCCGGGGAATATCTGGCTCTGCGGGTCCTGATCGGAGAGGCGGCGGGGCAGAACTGGTGGTGCGTGGTGTTTCCGCCCCTGTGTACGGCGGCGGCCAGCGATGTTCCCGCCGTCGCGCTGGATGCGGGACTGACGGATCAGGAGGTGGCCCTCATCACGGAGGCGGACGAGGGCTATATCCTGAAATTCAAATCAGTGGAGCTGTGGCAGACCTTAAAAGCAAAGCTGACCAAATGACAACAGCCCGTGCGGATCAATTCCGCACGGGCTGTTACAGGTTTTACAGAACTTTATTCAGGAAGGTGACGAGCCGGGGGCTTTCCGGATGGGAGAACAGCTCGTGGGAGGGCTTATCCTCGCCGATGACGCCGCCGTCCAGAAAAATGGTACGGCTGCTGACCTCCCGGGCGAAGCGCATCTCGTGAGTCACCACGATCATGGTCATGCCGCTCTCCGCCAGATCCTTCATCACGTCCAGCACCTCACCGATCATCTCCGGGTCCAGAGCACTGGTAGGCTCGTCGAACAGCATGACCTCCGGGTCCATCATCAGGGAACGCACAATGGCGATCCGCTGCTTCTGGCCGCCGGAAAGCTGGCTGGGATAGGCGTCGGCCCGGTCGGCCAGACCCACCTTTGCCAAAAGCTCCAAGGCCTTCTCCTGTGCGTCGGACTGGGACATCCCCTTAATGCGCACCGGGGCAGCGGTGAGGTTGTGCATCACGTCCATGTTGTTGAACAGGTTGAACTGCTGGAATACCATGCCCATTCGCTGACGGCAGTGGTCGATGGTCTTGCCCTTGATGGTGCAGATATCCGTGCCGTCAAAGAGGATCTGGCCGGAGGTGGGCTGCTCCAGCAGATTCAGGCAGCGGAGGAAGGTGGACTTGCCGCCGCCGCTGGGACCGATGATGGAGACCACCTCTCCCTTTTTCACGGTCAGGGAGATATCCCGTAGCACTCCGTTTCCATCAAAGCTTTTTTTCACATGATTCATTTCTAAGAGGATTTCGCCGTCTGTCTGTTCCATATACGATACTCCTGTCTGTCACCTATCTGTAATAAGATGTCTTCTTCTCCAGGTATTCCATGAAGGATGCCACAACGAGATTAAAGATATAATAGAATACACCTGCCGCCAGCAACGGAACCACACTGGTCTGTGCTGCTCCGATCTGCTTCGCGACTGTAAACATCTCCGCGATGGAAATGGTAAATGCCATAGAAGTATCCTTGACTAATGTGATAGTCTCATTGGTCACCGGCGGAAGCACCCGCTTCACCACCTGCGGCAGAATGATCTTCACGAAAGTCTGTGCCTTACTGTAGCCCAGTACCTGCGCAGCCTCATACTGTCCCACCGGAATAGATTCGATCCCCGCACGGTAGATTTCCGCAAAATATGCTGCATAGTTGATCACGAATGCCACGATCACCGCCGGGAAACGATACCCCGTTCCCACGTGCATGCGGAACACATAAAAGGGTGCGAAATACACCACGATAATCTGCAGCATCAGAGGGGTTCCTCTCATGATGGATATGTAAATTTTAGAAATAATGCGGATCACCTTACATCCCGACATTCTTCCGAAGGCTACGATCAACCCAAGAGGAAGGGAGAATAAAAGGGTCAGTACAAATATTTCCACCGTTATCAGAAAGCCCTCTGCCAGCTGGGCACTCATGGTCAGCAAACTCATGAAATCTACTCCTTAATTATCCTGACTTACATCAATTATCTTTTGTTATTTACCGAGGCAGACACTGTCGGTCAGTCCCCACTTTTCAGCGATCTGTGTGAAAGTACCGTCTGCTGCCATCTCATCGAGGGTCTTCTGCACGGTATTTCTTAACTCATCGTTACCCTTTAAGAAACCAACGGCGTACTGCTCTACTGCCAGCTTGTTGTCCTCACCCTGCAGCATAACGAACTTCCCTGCTTCTCTCTGGGCAATCTGGTACTGTGCCACACCGATATCGATAGCTACGGCATCTACCGCACCCTGCTCCAGATCCATGAATGCAGTGTTATAATCCGCATACTCGATCAGCTGTGCAAAGGAATCACGAAGTGCAATGTTATCGGTGTTCTCTTCATCATTCAGTGCAGCCAGTGCGGAAGAATCCTTCTGTACCGCTACAACCTTGCCTGCCAGCTCTTCCTTATTCTGTACACCGGAAGCTGCTGCTACGACGAACACCTGGCTGTTATCCACATAGGGCTCGGTCCAGGTGTAGGCATCCTCTCTGCCGTTCATGGTGAACCCGTTCCAGATACAGTCAATAGCTCCGGAAGAAAGCTCCATATCCTTTGCATCCCAATCAATGGGCTGCTTTACCAGTTCCCAGCCCTGTCTCTTGCATACTTCCGCTGCCAGATCCAGGTCAAAGCCTACATATTCTCCATTGTCATCACGATATCCGTAAGGGGGAAATTCCGCATCAAAACCTACGGTAAATGTCTTATCAGATCCTTTAGAACCACAGCCGGTAAGAACACCTGCTGCCATGCTGATCGCCAATAATGCCACTAATACTCTTTTCATAATACATCCTCCCGTTCTGCCACTCACTGTTGGCCGCATTGTATACTTTAGCATGGTAAATTGCTAACACGGTGTCATAGTAACATAACGGGAGGGTCTTGTCAATTCTTTATCGGTCGTAACGCTCCACCATCGAGAGAATTTCCTTTGCATATCTGGGGTATGCTGCTGCTACATCCTTCACTTCGTTCCTGGCGGTCTCCGCCACCTCCTGGTTGTAATCCATCTGTTTGCGGAGCGCCTGTCTTCTCTGAATGAGTTCATGTCGGATTTCCACCATTTCGCGTTTATCCAAAAGAGCTGCCGTCTGACCGATCCAGCGTTCCGGCATCTGTACCCGATAGTTAGACAGCTGTTCCACCAGTTGCTTCTGGTAATATTCGATCTTGGCTTCCGCCTCCGCGAACTGTTTCCGTTCTTCCTTTTCATCCTGGTACATTTTCCACAGCTTTTCCAGTCTGGCTGCACTGTCCGTATTATATTTCAGATACAGATATTCCATCAGCTGACAGTTGTTCACATACCTGATCTTTACTTTGTTCTGCAACTGGATCAGTTTATTGATGGTCTTCTCCACACGCTGCAATTCCCTGTCACTGTCCATGTATTTGATACACACATAGGAGATTGCCACTGCGCCGGCGCCTACCGCCAGGAAATATCCCACGTAAGTATCCATTTCAAATGCAAACTGCAGAACAGCCAGCATGATCACGCACACGATCAATGCCGTCAGGAAGATCACCGCCATTCCCCTCTGATTGTTCATCAGATTCTCCAGTTCATTTCTGCGATATTCATAGGCATGCCGTTCTCCATCCAGTCGATGCAGATCCTGTCGTACCAGATTGCCGTATTTTTCGCCTTCCCGGATCTTCTGAATCCCTTCTTCGATCTCATCTTCTCTTTTACGGATGGCATAATAATCCGCATCTTTCATCCGGTTTTTCTTCTCACGATATTTACTGCGTTCCTGTTCCAGCGCAGATATTTTACCTGCGGTACGGTTGATCTCCCCTCTCTGCTGTGCAGGTAACGCCTCAATCTCTTCCATATCCGTCAGGTACGATGTTACCAGTGTATATTCCCCGGTGAGCAGATCGATCTCCCTGGAAGCTTCCGCTATCTGCTCCAGGCAGTTCACAATGTAACGTTTCCGCTGATCTTCCTCTTCAAAATTTACACCGTTACGTGTATAGACCAACTGTTCCCAGTCATCCTCTTCCACCGGTTCTGTTTTTTTCTTAAAAAAGCGTTTCCACCACGCCATAGTTTTCTCCTGTCCGTTCCAGTCCTGTTATATGCTGACACTCGTCCGATAACTGTTTTTCAATGCTGTGATGAGTCTCTCATTTTCCGCATCATATTTCTGTCTGTCATTTGCGCGCCATTCTCTTCGCAGTTTCAACTGCCGGAATTCCGGCTGCTGTTCCCATTCTCTCCCGAATTGTTCCATACTTTTCTCCAGTTCCAGAGATTCTGTATAGAATTCCGGGTTCCGGGCCGCAAATGCCACATAAGCATCTTCCGAAAGCTCCATGCGTTTTGCCGCAAGATAAGCATCCAGATGGCTTCTGTCCGGACCCGCCTGCCATGCCTCACGAAAATACTCTGCCGCCTTATCATAAAGCATCAGTCCGGTAAGGGCCACGCCTTTATTATGCAGGATCGCCGCCCTGACTTTTCCGGCCGGAAGCTCTCTTCCTTCTCTCTCCAGATCACTCCAGGTTTCCAATAGCATATCATATCCGCGAATGGCCGCGGCATATTTTCTTTTTTCCACCATATAGTCGATCTGGCTCTTACGTTTCTCCAGGTTGCTGAGTCCGGATCCCTGCTTCAGCACCTGTGCGACTGCCTGCAGCTCTTCTTCCCCATAGATTCCCACATACTGCAGAATCGTCAGCACGAAAACACTCAGTGACCCCTGTTTATGTACCATGGGGTACAATTGCTTTGCCAGTTCTCTGACCCTGCATTCCTCTCCGATCCAGTCCACCAGTTTATCATTCATGATAGACATATCCAGAAGAAACGCATTTTCCTTCAGGCAATAACACAGTTCCTCCATGCAATAGACCCGGATCTCCAGTTCTTCTATATTATAGGCTGTTTCACAATATTCACCTACACACAGACTTGCCTTCATTTCCATTCTCATCTCCGTCCATCTTCATCTCCGGTCAGAGTTCGATCTCTTCCTTCCAGATGTGATGTGTTGCAGCACGAAATGTGCCAAATCCCAAATCCTCCAGTTCTACCTTGAGGTGTGTGTCATCCCGCATTTCCACGCTGATCCGCAGGCGGATGATTCCCTCCTGTAATTCTTCCGGTACGATTCTGGCGATCCGGTTCCCCTTGCCGGTCAGAGAAGTGATCAGGATCTCCACAGCTCGTCCCTCCAGCAGATAGAATTCCATGGTATTTTTGGCTTCATACCAGTTGATTCCGGCATCCAGCAATGCCTGGTAGGATTCCTCTCCCTGCCTGAGAACCTTCATTCCGATATTGGATTTGAGTTTATCTTTTCCCAGAAACACATGATTTTTACCGGTTTCCCCGGGAGTCAGTCTCTCCATCATGCCATAACAGGCACCCTTGCTGAACAGATTATTGCCCTGGAAAACTCTCCTCCCCTTACACAGATAGCGCAGGGATTCCTTCATCCAGTCCCGGGAAAAAGCTTCACCGATCAGATATACCGAAGATATCATCTGATTTTCACACAGTTTTTTCGCGATCTCCTGCATTTTCTCATCGGATTCCGGTACCGGGAAAGGAAATTCCCTCTCCTCCATATATGCCACTACAGGTGTGGTATGCCGGTTGCACTCCATGCAGTAGGTACGTATGGAAGCATCTCCATATTCGCATAATATCGTCTTATGCCGCCACAGTTCCTCCGGCTGGTACAGATTATAGTAATAAAAGCTCTCCACATGACTTTGGAAGCAGATCTGATCCGTCTTCAGATGAAGTCCCTCTGTGGCTGCTGTGAGCACTTCCAACATCCGATGATCCAATTCTTCGCAGGTGATCATCAGGGCACCGATACGTTCCGTATTTGTCACCTGAGATAAAAGACCCAGACTTCGTTTCAGGAAAAGCGTCAGCAACGCAACCGGATCAATCGGTGCGCCGTCGATCTGCACCGGTTCTCCGTCCCTGGCCAGCTTCAAAAGGTTCTCCACCAGAATTCCTTCTTCCTCCCCGGCATATCGTATTGCTTCACTTCCGTAAAACCACTGGTTGACTCCCTGTCTCTTACTGAGCGCCAGCGGAATGGTATAGACCGAAGATCCCGCTACGGAAGACAATGTTCTGATCTCTTCCTCACTACCCGTAACATAGCAGCTGATCTGCGCATATTTGTTGCCAAGATCATATCCGACGATTACTTTTTCGCTTCCCGGCAGTCGCATCTTCCTTCCGCCTCCTCTCTGTGGTCTGTCTGATCTTACTGCAGAGTGAACAGTCTGTGATCCAGATATTCTCTGCGGTAATATTCCTCCAGAAGATGATCCAGTGTATCATCATCCTGCAGCGTCATACTGATCATCATATCATTGACAATCTCGTATTTACTGTCTGGATTATCATTCATGATATCACTCTTCTGTAAGCTTCCGCTCTCCGTCAGTTGTTCTCCGTTTGCGGATTCTTCCATAATATAATACTGAATATTCTCACCAAAAAAGAGCACAAACTCTTTGAAAAATACTCCACTGTATACTTCCTGCATGTATTCCGACAGATAATCCTCCGCCTGTCCGTTCTCATGCAGCATCACATAATGAATTCTTGCCCGGACACCGCCTCTGGTATGATACTCCACAATGGTCTTGTCCTTTAATTCCTGCAGCTCGGGAAGGCAGTCCTTATATTCCCGGAAAAAGTTCAGATGAATATGCTCTTTCATCATTTCCTGCAGGAAGTCCCGGATCAGCAGCTCATCTTCTCTCTCCAGCCTGTCTCTGTTCTCCGCATAGAATTTCAGATATGCCAGTTTACAGATTCTCTGTGTCTCTTCCCCCCGCAGATAGCAACTACGGATTTCATGAAAAATGTATTCCTCCGTCAGTTTTTCTCTGCAGAAGTAATCATAAGAGCTCTGGATCAGAACCGCCTCTTCGATCTCCTGTCCGGCTCCCTGGGATACGTAATAGCGGAAAATATCCAGCCGTTCTCCCACAAATGCACCGGAAAACAACATCTGTACCAGAATTTTCTCACTGAGTTCATAGCAGTCTACTTCAAAAGATCTGGCTGCTTTCCAGATATCACGCAGCTCTTTCGTCGTTCCCTGTACATAATGAGACAGATACTCCAAAACATTTCCGTTGTATTTTCCTCTGCGAAAAACAGACAATGCCGCCGCATATAAGGCAGGTTCTCCGTCATGTACGGACTGTGAGATCAACGCATCCGTCAGGCGCAGCAATATTTTGGCTTCCGCAAAATACGGTGTATACCGTTCGATCCACTGATATGCCTTCTCATAATTCCCCCGCAGTATCAGGAAACGCAGTACGGTCTCTCTCTGTTCCACCGTCAGCTGTTCTCCATCAAACTCCTGCAGATATTCGTCCAATGCCTGCACATCATCAGCATCAAAATAAGCCTGCGCCAGCTCTACCGCTATTTTATGCCGCAGCTTCGGCTCCACGGCATCGGATGCCGCAAGTCTTGCCATACGCATTAACTTTGCGGAAGACATAGCTTCTTCTCCTCTGTCATTTTGTGCAAAATACAGATCCAGTTCCACAGTATCCGGCACATAATGTTCCAACAGCCGCAGATATTTTCCGGGCACCAAAAGCTTTTCCAGCGTGTATTCCACATTTTTCAGGAATCTGTTCCCATAGGCATCCTCAAATGCAATGGTATAATCATTTCCGTAGATTGCTACCCATGTGATACCGTTCTGCAGTAAAGTCTCCGTCATTTTCAGATTGCCCGGCTGACCGACGATCACCTTGCGTATTCTGTTATCTTCCACCCGTACCAGATGTGCAAACAGAAGACGGGAAAGCGGCTTTGCCATTGTCTCCGTCACAATCGCGGGTGTCAGGAATCCCTGATACAGCACCGCCAGATGTCTGTTAATGTGCTGTTTCTGAATCTGATCGATGACAAACCGTTCGATACGCGGTTCGTAATGTTCATACAATTCTTCGTATTCCGCCCTGTGTTTCCACAGATACGCATATAAAAAGGCACTGTGTTCGTAATCCAGATTGTTCTGGAACGAGAAATACATCAATATTACCTTCGGCAGTTCCGTTACGGAATCCATATCTGTCGAGGCCATATAATATTCATACAGATTGGTGATCCGCAGATGGCTTTCCACACCCTTCTCATACCAGCCAAAAGCATCCGTACCGGTCTTGCCTCCTTTGATCAACAGACTGCAGATTTCCTGCAGGATACGTACATCTTCTTTTTTCCCATATACTTTTTTCAGAATTCTGCACAAAAGCGGCGAATATTCCCGCACTCTGCCTGACAGATACAGAAGCTGTTCTAACAGGCTGTCACTGATTGCCTCCTGTCTGGCGCCAAAATGCAGCACCTGCAGTTCAAATCCGTTCAGTTTCCGCAACAATGCAGGATTGCTGTTCAGAAGTGCCAGTGCCTCCAGATAGATGACCGGACTGGTACATCCATACTGATATTGCTTCTCCAGGAACAGCCATTTTCCGGAAGCAGACCGGTTATACTCTTCCGACAGATACAAAAGCAGCCACGCCACCCGCCATCTGGTCCTGTCATAGCGATAGATCTGCTCCACCTGTTCCGCCATCTGCCTGGTATACTGGGGATCTCTGTGGATCAGTGTCGTCAGATACAGATAATATGCCCACAGATCCCCGCCGGCAGCTTTCTGTTCCTCCAGCATATCCGCTGCATGATCCAGGATCCAGCCGGCTTCATTGTATCTCTCTTCGGTGATCAGAAGTTGTGCCTGAAACAGTCTGGCCGATGCATCCCGTTCATCCATAGTCACCATACGTTCCACCAATTTGCCGGTCTCTGCCAGCCAGGTACCTGTTCCGATCTTACGTAATCTGAAATCCTCATAATATTTCATGATCTGTGCTCTGCACTGCATATGACTGTGGTCCGCATGCCGCACCGCCGTCATATCCCCCAGCTGTACCGTCACCGGGATCTCCAGCGACGTATAAGCATTGTATATATAGATCCTGCCGAAATTTTTACCGGGCCTGCATATACTGCTGTCGATATAGACCGGGAGTCTGCACCGGTTTCCCAGAAAATCGTCATCACTTAATGTTTCTTTTTCTGTGAAGACAAACTCTCCCTCACATTCGATCTGTAAATCGGTATATCCCCAGCCGTTTCTGACAATATTCAGGCTGTTCTCCGTCACCCCGTAATTACCTTCCGCTCTGGAAAGCTTTTTCACCAGTTCCTTTTCCTCTATCAGAAACTCTATCTGCTGCTTTTTATTGATACAGATCAGAAATTCCTCCACGTTCTGCTCATTGCCCTCATAGGCGGACAGCATACGATAGCAGCCATAAAAATGTTCATCATTCCCCTGGAACAGACGCCGGAAATCTGGATCATAGAATAACCGTACCGCTTCCGCCCAGTTACTTTTCGCCAGATTAGCAAAATGAAACAGATTCCTTATGGTACCGATGGAAGAATTCAATACGCCATGCTCCACGTTCACCACGAAAGGCAGATTGTATTCTCCCCTGTTGCTGACTACAGAAAAAGAGCCCTTCACCACATCACCTTCCTCCAGATTCTCTCCATGGAAGCAATAAAAAATTTCTGCATCGGAGCCGGTAAACTGGTCTGTTATGCATTCCATCAGCAGATGGTCCGATATTACAGATCCTTTTACATAGCCTTCCGATGCAGAAAGGATGTGAAAAGAGCCTTCGTACGCTGTTCCCTGAGACAGGGAAATCTCTATTTTAGAGCAGGAGAATTCCAAAGAACCATTCTCATAATCGAAGTTTCCTCCTAAAATTCTATCAAGTATCTCCTGCATGTACCTTCACCCGTTCCCCTGTTGTCAATTTGGATTTATTATACCAAATTTCGTACGTAAGGGCAAGGTGCCATACCTGTTAGTCCAGGTTTAATTTTTTATTCATAATGTAATAAGATACTCCGTACATGATCGCTGCCAGGAGCAGGCTGGTGATCACATTAATATCATAGACCGAATTGGCACTCACCGAGATTCCACTCTGACTGCTCATGACATTTGTACCAAACATGAAAGCACTCTGTACCGTGCTGCCGATGATGGAAGACAGGATCGTCACTCCCGCATAGGCCAGGATTCCCATGAACCCTTTATGTTTAGAAGACAGCTGACCGATCGTCAGGGCTCCGAACAGAGTGACCATAGTAATGAAAGGTCCTACTACATAGGTTAAGAGCAGCGTGATCCCATAATGCAGCAGATTGATTCCCATCTCGTCTTCATATGCTCTGCCAATCTCATAAAAAGCATCCGTCAGGAATTCCCAGATATTCCCATTATATTGTGTCATTACACTACTCAGTTCACCAACATTTAAAAGTCCTGTCATCAAAGACACGACCAGTGCCATCACTGAGATACCAATGCCTATCGTAAGGAACAGATACCAGGCACCGGAGACCAGTACCTTGCTTAAGAACAGTTGGTTTGCCGTCACCGGCAGAGTATGGGACAGATAGCCTTCATCCGTATACATGCTGCGGTAAAAACGGATTCCCAGGAAGATCAGCATGCCCCAGGTGGACGCCAACAGCATGATCACATACAGGATCAGGGTTGCCACAAAGGAAGAGACTACAAACCAGCTCTGTGCCGCATTGATATCATTGCCGTCCGCAATCTCCGCTACCAGCCCTCCCGGCATGCGTAATACCACGCAGCCGATCACGGTGACTACAAACATTCCCAGAAGCATCAGTGTACCTGCTCTCCAGATATTTTTCCATTCATATTTCATCAACTTTCCTAACATGCGAATACCTCCCTGAAGTAAGCATCTACAGACTTACCCTTCTCTTCTCTGATATTGTCAACGGATGTATATAACACCAATTGACCGTAGCGCATGAAGATCACTTCATCCAGCACCTGCTCCACATCCTCGATCAGATGGGTGGAGATCAGTACCGTAGCTTCGGGATTGTAGTTGTTGATGATGGTGCGCAGAATATAATCTCTCGCTGCAGGATCCACACCGGCAATCGGCTCATCGAGAATATACAGGCTGGCATTCCGGCTCATCACCAGAATCAGCTGTACCTTTTCTTTTGTACCTTTGGATAAGGTCCGCATCTTCACCGTGGGGTCGATTCCAAGGCTTTTTAACATTTCTTCTGCACGTTCCCTGGAAAAGTCCGCATAAAAGTCCTGAAAATAATCCAGGATCTCCCTGATCGTCTGATTCATAGTCAGGTATGTGCGGTCCGGAAGATAGGCCACCTTACTCTTAGTCGCCGGTCCCACGTTATTGCCATCGATCAGAATGGTTCCTTCCGTCGGTGTCAGCAGACCGTTCAGTATTTTGATCAGGGTCGTCTTACCACTTCCGTTGGGTCCCAGCAGACCAATGATCTTCCCTTTGGGAAGACTTACGGTCAGATGATTCACGGCCACATTGGTGCCGTATTTCTTGGTTAAGTTCACGATTTCCACCAAATTATTCATTTATTTTCCGCCTCTCTTGATTATTTACCGGAATCCCCGGTCTCTCAGGACTGTATTTTAGCCAAGAGTTCTCTGATCTCCCCGGTGTCATACCCCAGCTCCTGCATATTGTCTATAAAGATCCTCATATGACCGGCTGCCAGCTTCTCCCTCGTATTGGAGATCAGTTCCGTATCCTCCGTAACCGTTCTGCCACTGGTCCTCTGCGTCATGATCAGACCACTCCGCTCCAGTTCCGCAAATGCCTTCTGCATCGTGTTCGGATTCACCGCTGCCACCGCCGCCAGATCACGGACGCTGGGGAGCTTCTCTCCCGGCTGATATTTTCCGGATACGATTTCCCGCTGGATCCGTTCTACCAGTTGCGCATAGATTGGTCTGTCAGCATCTAATTCCCACGCCATTCCTATCATCCTTTCTTAATAATTTTCATTTCGTTTTTACTTTTTCATATCTATTGTTTCGTTGTATTATTTGTATAATACAATAGTACGACATTCTTTGCATCCTGTCAAGAGGATTTTCTTTTATAACAGTTTGGGAAAATTGCTTTCAAAAAACAGGAACTCCCGGTCGGAAGCAGTATCTGCCTCCAGCCGGGAGTTCTTGAATTTACCGATATTGAAACAATGAACAGATCATTTCCAGATTGCTGTCAGGACATGTTCTCCTGTCATTTGGACAACGGTATCTGCGGTGATCGTCTGTCCGCTGTATTCCCAGCCGGCAAAGATGCTTCCTTCTTTGACCGGTTCCGGAAGTGTGCCATAGGTCTCACCGAAAGTCACCTGCTTGGATTCCGTGACCGCACCGTCTGCATCCGTGCCACCGTCATAGTCAAATTTCACTGTGAACTGTGCCGGTATCCAATGCGCGGTCAATGTCATATCGCCCGTAACTTTTTCCGACTGGAAATACCATAACACCGTCTCGCCTTCCTTTTCCGTATACCATCCGTCAAAGGTGTATCCGGGCTTGTAAGGTGTCTCCGGCTCCGTAATGAACTCACCGTAGCGGATCTTCTGTGCAGGCACTTCGCTTCCGCCGTCCGTATCGTACACAATGTTGAATCCACCGCGTACCGCGAAGAAAA
>OGGA01001264.1_pt1 | contig 14066 bp, 9 predicted proteins | sample 1571041 | NCBI WGS metagenome assembly OGGA01 (sample SAMEA2582057, study PRJEB24529) | metagenome | biome: Human gut stool | place: China | collected 2011 | reverse complement strand
GGTAATTAGCATATTGACAAATTATTTCACAGTCTTCTACGGATGTCATTTCGGCCGGAAATCGTTCGTTGGTTTTGCAGGTGGAATTGCATGATAAGACTTGTAAGGATAAACCATTCGACACGATGTTTAACGTGCAAAACCTGAATGGACAACCTGTGGAAGTGAAAGGAAATTATTACTTATATCCTGCCAAAGACCAGGATTTCAAACAACTGGAAGAGAAACCGGTTTTAACGGGAACTTTTACTTCTAACGAAGAAATAACGCTCGATTGGAAGAATCTTCCTTCGGGCCCTTATGTACTGAAAGCATCGGTGAAAGATAATCAGGGCAAGGAAGTGACTACTGATACTAACACGATTCTTTTCTCCATTGAGGACAAACGTCCGCCTGTTGAAACGACGGTTTGGTTCTATGGAGAAAATATGGAATTTGATGCGACTCATCCGGCTGTATTCTGCTTCGGTACGTCGAAAAAGGATACTTATGTGATGATGAATGTATTCTCCGGTGATAAACTGCTGGAAAGTAAGATGTTGAACTTGTCTGATACGATTGTTCGCTTCGAATATCCATATCAGGAGAGTTATGGTGACGGTGTGTTTGTGAATTTCTGTATGGTAAGAGATGGACAGGTTTATCAGGAACATGCCCGGTTGACCAGACGTGTGCCGGATAAGACATTGACTATGAAGTGGGAAGTGTTCCGCGATAAGTTGCGTCCCGGACAGAAGGAAGAATGGAAACTGACGATTAAAACGCCACAAGGACAAGCCGCTAATGCGGAGATGCTGGCAACGATGTATGATGCTTCACTGGATAAGATATGGAACCGTCAGCAGAATTTCCAAATCTTCTATAGTCAGATTGTTCCGTATTCTAATTGGATGAGCGGATATTCCGGCAATAATTCATTTAATTACTGGTGGAATACGAAAAGCCTTAAAGTGCCGGGATTGGCGTATGATCGTTTTGTGATGCAGCCGGGGTATGGTATCGGAATTGCTTTAGAAGGAAAATTGGCCGGAGTGATGGTGAGAGGATATGGATCGACAAGAAAGATGACGTTGACAGGCAGTGTTTCGGCGATGGATGTTAGTGCACCAAATATGAAATCGGCTATGGCTGCTGATGCCGTGAATAATGTGGAGTTTCAATCGGAATTAGTATCGACGGAAGAAAAAGCGGATGAATCGTCTGACAGCGAAATGCTTCCCGAAGCTCCTGCCGACCTGCGTACGAATCTTGCAGAAACAGCCTTCTTCTATCCGCAACTTCGCACCAATGAACAGGGAGAAATCTCATTCTCTTTCACGATGCCCGAAAGTCTGACGCGTTGGAACTTCCGTGGATATTCTCATACGAAAGGGATGTTGATGGGAACATTGGACGGTGAAGCTACCACGAGTAAGGAATTTATGCTGACTCCTAATCTTCCCCGCTTTGTACGTGTGGGAGATAAGACTTCTCTTACTGCTTCTATCTCTAATATGACTGGTAAGCCGCAAGCCGGAACAGTAACTCTGATTCTTTTCGATCCGATGACGGAGAAAGTAATCAGTACACAAAAACAGAAATTCAGCCTTGTTGCCGGAAAGACGATTGGCGTGAGCTTCCAGTTTACCGTCAGTGATAAATACGAAATATTGGGATGCCGGATGATAGCCGACAGCGGTACTTTCAGCGATGGGGAACAACAGTTGCTTCCGGTGCTTAGCAATAAGGAGCATTTGGTAGAGACACTTCCAATGCCTGTACGTGGAGAAGAAACCCGTACTTTCTCACTCGACCGCCTGTTCAACCAACAAAGTAAAACGGCAACCGACCGTAAACTGACTGTCGAGTTTACAGGAAATCCGGCCTGGTATGCTATTCAGGCATTGCCTTCTTTGAGTCTTCCTACAAGCAATAATGCGATCTCCTGGGCTACGTCATATTATGCAAATACCTTGGCTTCGTTCATTATGAACAGTCAGCCGAAGATCAAAGCAGTGTTTGAAAGTTGGAAATTGCAGGGAGGTACGAAAGAAACCTTCTTGAGCAATCTGCAAAAGAATCAGGAAGTGAAGAACATCATTCTGTCCGAATCTCCTTGGGTGCTCGAAGCGCAAACGGAAGAGCAACAGAAAGAACGTATCGCCACTTTGTTTGACTTGAACAATATCCGTAGTAATAATATCGCGGCTTTGACCCGATTGCAGGAGTTGCAGAACGCAAACGGTGCATGGTCGTGGTATAAAGGAATGACCGGCAGCCGATATGTTACTGCCTATATCGCCGAACTGAATGCCCGTCTGGCTATGCTGACAGGTGAGAAATTAAGCGGATCGGCTCTTTCCTTGCAACAGAAGGCTTTCGCTTACCTTCATCAATCAGCTTTAGACGAATATAAGGAAATCTTGAAAGCACAGAAAGAAGGAGTGAAATTTACCGGTGTTTCGGGCAGTATTCTGCAATATTTGTATCTCATCGCTATTTCCGGAGAGCAGGTGCCTGCTGCCAATAAAGCTGCTTATACCTATTATCTTTCTAAGGTAGGAGAACTGCTTACTTCTCCTTCAATGGATACGAAAGCGATTGCCGCTATTGTACTGGATAAAGCCGGACGCAAGAAAGAAGCACAGGAGTTTGTCGCTTCTCTGAAAGAATTCCTGACCAAGACGGATGAACAGGGAATGTTCTTTGCCTTCAACGAGAATCCGTATACATGGGGCGGAATGCAGATGCAGGCTCACGTAGATGTGATGGAAGCATTGGAGGCGATAGGCGGTAACAGCGATACCGTGGAAGAAATGAAACTTTGGCTGTTGAAACAAAAGCAAACGCAACAATGGAACTCTCCGGTAGCTACTGCCGACGCGGTATTTGCGTTGCTGATGAAAGGTGTTAATTTGCTCGACAATCAGGGAGATGTACGGATTGTAATTGCTAATGAAGTGCTGGAAACGGTTGCTCCGAGTAAAACAACTGTTCCCGGATTGGGATATATCAAACGTTCTTTCACACAGAAGAGCGTGGTGGATGCCCGTAAGATTGAAGTGGAAAAGAGAAATCCGGGTATCGCCTGGGGAGCTGTATATGCAGAATTTGAATCCCCCATCAGTGATGTGAAACAACAGGGTGGTGAGTTGAATGTAGAGAAACAATTGTATGTGGAACGTATGGTAAATAATGTCCCTCAATTGCAGCCTATAACAGCGAAAACTGTTCTTCAGGTAGGTGATAAAGTCGTTTCCCGTTTGAGCATCCGCGTAGACCGTCCGATGGACTTTGTACAGTTGAAAGATCAGCGGGGCGCTTGTTTCGAACCGATCGGCAGTATCTCCGGTTATCGTTGGAACAACGGACTGGGCTATTACGTAGACATCAAAGATGCATCGACTAATTTCTTCTTCGATCATTTAGGAAAGGGTGTATACGTGTTGGAATATAGTTACCGTGTCAGTCGTGCAGGAACTTACGAAACAGGTTTGGCAACTATGCAGTGTGCTTATGCACCGGAATACGCTTCGCATTCTGCTTCGATGACAATTATTATTAAATAGTTCCGGCAGGGGATTTTTATTCTCACCGACGAGCGAGGCGTTCCTCACCGATGAAGAGGGTGTTCCTCACCGAGGAAGGCATCCTTCGTCGGTGAGGAACTTTTTTCTTATAAACAGGGGCTTACAAGGACTGCTATTAAGTAAAGTCTTTTCCCAATCTGTGTTAATCTGTGTAATCTGTGGTGAAAAACTCATCTAAAACCCCTACATTTGTGCACCAAAATAAAAAATATCGCATGAAACGTAGTTTACTATCTATATTATCTTTACTTACTGTCGCTTTGGCAGCCGTTGCCCAACCTCGTATCTCTTCAAATAAAGAGACACATAACTTCGGACAAATTGAGTGGAAACGTCCGGTGACAGTGGAATATACCATCACTAACACGGGAAACCAGCCATTGGTACTGACCAACGTCACAACCTCTTGTGCCTGTGCCGTGGCCGACTGGACCAAAGAACCGATTGCCCCGGGAGGAAAAGGAGTAGTAAAAGCTTCTTTTGACGCAAAAGCGTTAGGACATTTTGAAAAGTCGATAGGAATATATAGCAATGCCAGTCCGAGCTTGGTCTATCTGAAGTTTACCGGTGAAGTAGTGCAGGAAATAAAAGATTATACAAAGCTACTTCCTTATACAATTGGAAATATTCGTTTAGATCGTGATGAGTTTGCTTTCCCCGATGTCTATCGCGGACAGCAGCCTTCATTGACCTTTGATATCGCCAATCTTTCGGATCGTCCTTACGAACCGGTATTGATGCATCTGCCTCCTTATCTGAAAATGGAAGCGGAACCCAAAGTCTTGTTGAAAGGCAAGAAGGGAACTATCAAACTGACGCTGGATGCGAGCCAGCTAAAAGATTACGGATTGACACAGACTTCTGTCTACCTTTCCCGTTTCTCCGGTGATAAGGTGAGCGAAGATAATGAAATACCGGTTTCGGCCATTCTTCTTCCCGACTTCTCTCGTATGACGGAAAAAGATTCTTTGAACGCTCCTGCCATGCACATTTCGGAAACGGATATTGATCTTAGTATCCCGTTGATAAAGAAGAATAAGGTAAGCCATGATATATTGATAGCCAATTCCGGAAAGACTCCGTTAGTCATCAGTAAGTTGCAGGTATTCAATTCATCGGTAGGAGTGAGCCTGAAGAAGACAGTCCTTCCTCCGGATGGAATGACGAAGCTCAAAGTAACTATTCGTAAGCGTGACGTAGGTAATAAGAAGCATCATCTACGTATCCTGATGATAACAAATGATCCGTTACGCCCGAAAGTCGAAATCAATATCAAACGCTAAATCCTATGATTATGGAACATCCTGAAAATAATGAAGAATATAAGGGGCTTGTTGTCAATAAAGGCATTGAGCAACCCTCATCTGTGAATCCTTACTTAAAGCGGAAACCTAAGAAACGCCAACTTTCAGTAGCAGAGTTTGTAGAAGGTATCGTAAAAGGTGATGTCACCATATTGAGTCAGGCTGTGACATTGGTGGAAAGCGTAAAGCCTGAACATCAGGCTGTCTCACAGGAAATCATAGAGAAGTGTCTGCCATTTTCCGGTAATTCGATCCGGATTGGTATCAGCGGCGTTCCCGGTGCGGGAAAGAGTACATCCATAGATGTATTCGGTCTGCACGTGCTCGAAAAGGGGGGCAAACTGGCGGTATTGGCCATCGACCCTAGTAGTGAGCGTAGTAAAGGCAGTATCTTAGGGGATAAAACGCGTATGGAGCAGCTTTCCGTGCATCCTAAATCGTTTATCCGCCCTAGTCCGTCAGCCGGTTCTTTGGGAGGAGTGGCACGCAAAACACGTGAGACGATTATTCTTTGTGAAGCTGCCGGATTCGATAAGATTTTTGTGGAGACCGTAGGAGTGGGACAGAGCGAAACGGCTGTTCACTCGATGGTTGATTTTTTCCTGTTGATTCAGTTGTCCGGTACGGGCGATGAACTGCAAGGGATTAAGCGTGGTATTATGGAGATGGCGGATGGTATCGTTATCAATAAGGCCGATGGAGATAATCTGGAACGTGCCAAGTTGGCTGCCACTCAATTCCGTAATGCATTGCATCTGTTTCCTGCGCCTGAATCCGGATGGATTCCCAAAGTATTGACTTACTCCGGTTTTTATAACCTGGGAGTAAAGGAGGTCTGGGATATGATTTACGAATACATTGACTTCGTGAAAGAAAACGGCTATTTTGAATATCGCCGCAACGAGCAAAGTAAATATTGGATGTATGAAAGCATCAATGAACAACTTCGTGACAGCTTTTATCATAATCCGAAGATTGAAGCGATGCTCTTAGAAAAAGAACAGCAGGTATTGAAAGGCAACCTGACTTCGTTTATAGCTGCAAGAAGTCTGCTCGATACTTATTTTGAGGATTTGAAATGAGACTTTAAATGATAATAAGGTTCTGATTTTTAGAGAATACATTTAGCATAAGCGGGTAGGAAACGTCAGTCTTTCTACCCGCTTGTACTATTAATGAGGCTTTTCTGCTTTTTCAAGATCAGCTCTCGATTTACTTTGAGTCACAATATATACTCCTAGGAATACAAGTGCGATAGCAATCCCTTTCTCCCAGCCGAAACTTCCGATGCCCATCGCGATTGCCGCAATCGTAGCCACGATGGGTTGCATATAATTGTACATACTGACTACTGTAGGACGGAGCAGCCTCTGTGCCGTCATAATGCAGAGATACGCGAGGAAACTACCTCCTAATACGACATAAAGTACCTGTAGAATGGCGACAGTGGAAATAGAAGTCCATTGAATCGTAGAAATATCATAATAGGAGAACGGAATGTAACACATCGAAGCATATATGAACATCCATTTATTAATCGTTACTGCCGAATATCGTTGAGACAATCCCTTGAATACAGTCAGGTATATGGAAAAACTGATTTGTGCAACGAGACAAAGCAAGTCACCAATCAGGCTTCCATTTCCGTTGCTTCCTGCCTGGCTACTCATAATGAGAATAAGTGCTCCCATCGCACCTACAAAAATCCCCAGTACTTTCTTATTGGTAATAGGTTCTTTCAAGTAAATGGCTGCTACAACCATTGTTACAATCGGTAGAGTGGTAGTTACGATAGAAGCATCAATAGGAGAAGTCATAGAAAGCCCGAAGATGAACACTCCTTGATTGAATACTAGCGCAAACAGTGAAGCAAAGAAGATTTTCAGCATATCTTGATGATTCACATGTTCCTGTTTGCAAAACATGGAAAGGATCCAGAAAGCGGCTGCTGCCCCCACCATGCGGAATGTAGTGACAGAAATCGGGGAAAACTCTTGAAGAGCCGACTTACCGATGGGAGACATTAATCCCCACATAACGTTTGCTGTAAGCGCAAACAAATGACCATACAGGTTCTTACTTTTGTCCATGTTGATACTATTTATTTTACCATATCTCTGATATCATTAACAATCAAATAGAGAAAACGGTTGCAAAGGTAGTCTTTTATCGTATGATTTGTTTATATTTGCCTTGATTAAACTTGAATATTATGGAACAACAAGCCAATTATATCCGTCGTATCGAGATACACGGACTATGGGAACGCTTTAATATAGGATGGGATTTGCGTCCCGATGTGAACATCCTCTCCGGCATCAACGGAGTGGGGAAGACTACCATTCTGAACCGTTCGGTGGGATACCTCGAAGAACTTTCCGGTGAAATGAAAAGTGACGAGAAGAACGGTGTGCGTCTCTTTTTCGACAATCCCCAGGCAACCTATATTCCTTATGACGTCATCCGGAGCTACGACCGTCCCCTGATTATGGGTGACTTCACAGCCCGCATGGTCGACAAGAATGTAAAGTCTGAACTGGACTGGCAGCTTTATCTCTTGCAACGCCGTTACCTCGATTATCAGGTCAACATTGGTAATAAGATGATTGAAATGCTTTCCAGCATTGATGAAGAAGAGCGTCGTAAAGCAGCTACATTATCTGTAGCCAAACGTCGTTTTCAGGATATGATTGACGAACTGTTCAGCTATACACGCAAAAAGATAGACCGGAAACGGAACGATATCGCTTTCTATCAGGATGGCGAACTATTATTCCCTTATAAGCTGTCCTCCGGTGAAAAGCAAATGCTGGTTATTCTGCTGACCGTACTCGTGCAGGACAACAGCCATTGTGTGCTGTTTATGGATGAACCGGAGGCTTCCCTTCATATCGAATGGCAGCAGAGATTAATTTCAATGATACGGGAACTGAATCCGAATGTGCAGATTATCCTGACTACCCATTCGCCTGCCGTCATTATGGAAGGTTGGCTGGACGCCGTGACGGAAGTGAGCGATATATCCACCTCGTTGGAACATACGTTTGAAAAAGGATGTTCCCAAACGAAACCATAATTTGTATAATTAGTAACTATCAACATGGCAACTTCACTAAGAGATAACCTGACTTCTTCTTACTTCAACGCTGCCCATAAACTCTACTCGAAGAAGGCGCGCCGGCGTATCATTGCTTATGTAGAAAGCTATGATGATGTCGCATTCTGGCGTACGTTGCTCGAAGAATTTGAAGATGACGAACATTATTTCCAGGTGATGCTTCCTTCCGCCACCTCCCTGGCAAAAGGGAAGAAAATGGTGTTGATGAATACGTTGAATACAAAGGAACTGGGAAGAAGCCTGATTGCCTGTGTCGACAGTGACTATGATTTTCTGTTGCAAGGAGCTACCAATACCTCCCGTAAGATTAACCGGAACAAATATATTTTCCAGACCTACACTTACGCCATTGAAAACTACCATTGTTTTGCTGAAAGTCTTCATGAAGTGTGTGTGCAGGCTACGTTGAACGACCGTTTTATTCTCGATTTCGATGCTTACCTGAAACGTTACTCGGAAATCGTATATCCGCTTTTCCTGTGGAATATCTGGTTCTACCGCCAGCGTGATACTTATACCTTTCCGATGTATGACTTCCATACATATACGGCTTTGAAAGAGATAAGTTTGAGGCATCCCGAACAAAGTCTGGAAGCTTTACAACACCGTGTCAATCAGAAACTTTCGGAATTGAAAAAACGTTTTCCCCGTATTGTCAATCAGGTGAACAACTTACGTGATGAATTAAAGGAACTGGGATTAATGCCCGAAACGACTTATTTATATATGCAGGGACATCACGTAATGGACAATGTCGTGATGAAACTCCTGATTCCGGTCTGTACTGCTCTGAGGCGTGAACGGGAGCAGGAGATCAAACGCCTCGCAGAACATAATGAACAATTTAGAAACGAACTGACCTGTTATCAGAACAGTCAGGTGAATGTAGAGATCATGCTGAAAAAGAATGTAGCCTATAAACGGCTCTTTCATTACGAATGGCTCCGGCAGGACATTCAGGAATACTTGGCGAAAGGAGAATGAAATAAACAATAGATAAAAGAGAACTAAACCAAAAGAGAAAAAATATTTATGAAAGAAGTAATTGATACGGTGAGTGTAGCATTAGCGAGTGGGGAAGTGGAAGAATTGGGAGGAGCAGTGATGCAGGAAGTCAACCGCTCGTTACTATCGGCAGGAGTGAACGAAGAATGGGCTGACAAGATTGACAATCTGATAGTGCTGCTGTTTATTATCGGAATCGCTTTACTGGCTAACGTAATCTGCCGCAGGATCATCTTGCGGGTAGTGGCAAAACTGGTGAAGCAAACTAAGGCGACGTGGGATGATATCGTATTCGATCATAAGGTAATGGTACATCTTAGCAGAATGGTGGCACCGATTCTGATTTATATTGCCATTCCTATTGCTTTCCCCAAACATGCTGATTCCGGGTTGCTCGATTTCTTACGCAGGCTTTGCATGATTTATATCCTTGCAGTATTCCTGCGGTTTGTCAGTTCGTTGTTTACTGCCATTTATCAGGTATACAGCCGGAAAGAGCAATATAGGGACAAGCCTTTGAAGGGACTTTTGCAGACGGCACAAGTCATCCTTTTCTTTATAGGGGCTATTATCATCATCAGTATTCTGATTAATCAAAGTCCGGTGGTGTTGTTGACGGGACTCGGAGCTTCTGCTGCCGTCCTGATGTTGGTATTCAAAGACAGTATTATGGGATTTGTGTCCGGTATTCAGCTTTCTGCCAACAATATGCTGAAAGTGGGCGATTGGATTACCATGCCAAAGTACGGTGCGGATGGTACGGTGATAGAAGTAACCTTGAACACCGTGAAAGTGCGCAACTTCGATAATACCATAACCACTATTCCGCCTTACCTGCTGGTTAGTGACTCTTTCCAGAACTGGCAGGGAATGCAGGAGTCCGGTGGGCGCCGCGTGAAACGCTCTATCAATATAGACATGAGCAGCGTGCGTTTCTGTACTCCGGAGATGTTGGCGAAGTATCGAAAGATACAGTTGTTGAAAGATTACGTAGACCGGACGGAGAAAGTAGTGGAAGAATATAACAAAGAACATAATATTGACAATTCAGTACTCGTAAACGGGCGTCGTCAGACAAATTTGGGTGTTTTTCGCGCTTACCTGACTAATTATCTGAAAAGCCTTCCTACCGTTAATCAGGAACTGACTTGCATGGTCCGCCAGCTCCAGCCGACGGAAACCGGTATCCCTCTGGAACTCTATTTCTTTTCGGCCAATAAAGTCTGGGTTGCCTATGAGGGCATACAGGCAGACGTATTCGATCATGTGCTTGCCATTATTCCCGAATTCGACTTGCGTGTCTTCCAAAACCCGTCGGGGGCAGACCTGCATCGGATAGGGGTAAAGATAGAAAACTAATCAAACGATAAAACGCTTATAAATTGTAATTACTATGACTACACCGTTATCCAACCAGATTATCCGTGAAATCACTCCTTTGTCAGATAAGGATTGCTTTTACATTGCGGAACGTTATAAAACGGAATTCACTTATCCTATACACAACCACTCCGAGTTTGAATTGAACTTCACCGAAAAGGCTGCCGGAGTAAGGCGGATTGTAGGAGACTCTTCCGAAGTGATAGGTGATTATGATTTGGTATTGATAACAGGAAAAGATTTGGAACACGTCTGGGAACAGAACGACTGCCATTCGAAAGAGATACGGGAGATTACGATTCAGTTTTCTTCCGATCTTTTCTTCAAGAGCTTTATCAATAAGAATCAGTTCGACTCTATCCGCCGGATGCTGGATAAAGCACAAAAAGGGCTTTGTTTCCCGATGTCTGCCATACTCAAAATATATCCGTTGCTGGATACGCTTGCTTCCGAAAAACAGGGATTTTATGCGGTCATTAAGTTTATGACGATCCTGTATGAACTTTCTCTCTTTGAAGAAGAAGCGCGTACCTTGTCCAGTTCGTCTTTTGCCAAGATAGATATTCATTCGGACAGCCGGCGTGTGCAGAAAGTGCAGGAGTACATCAATACACATTATCAGGAAGAAATACGCCTGGGGCAGTTGGCCGATATGGTGGGGATGACGGATGTGTCATTCAGCCGCTTCTTCAAACTGCGTACAGGCAAGAATCTTTCCGATTATATCATTGATATTCGGCTGGGCTTTGCTTCCCGGTTGCTGGTAGATTCTACGATGTCTATCGCCGAGATTTGTTATGAGTGCGGTTTTAATAACCTTTCCAATTTCAACCGGATCTTCAAGAAGAAAAAGAGTTGTTCGCCCAAAGAGTTTCGCGAGAACTACCGGAAGAAAAAGAAACTGATTTAGCGCATTTTCTTTTATGAACTCGGTGATTAACTCCCGAGTTCTATCTTCCACTCACCAATCGTTCGTGTGGCACTGTCAAAGTTTACACCTACTTTAACTATTTTCCTGTGATCCGCCTGATACGGAATAGCATACCCCTTGCTGTTAATCTGCGCTAATGCTTCTTCGGGTGTACCATCTACTTTAAATTCAAAAACATAGATGGTATCTTGAAGTTTCACAACCGCGTCTGCTCTTCCGATGGCTGTATCCACTTCCACATCTATATACTGTCCCATCAGCCGGAAAAACAGATAAAAGATAGTTTGGTAATGTTTCTCCTCCTTGTTGTTCAGTTTATTCGGGATAGACACAAAGAAAGATTTCAGTCTTTCCAGACACTCCTCTAAATGACCGATACGCAAGTCTTTAATAAAGGACACTACATAAAATGTATTCTCTCGTGCAGGCAGATGCACATAAGCGGGCATCAGCGATTCGATAAATCCTTTTCTTACTTCCTTGTTGGGATAAGCCAGTGTATACAGTTGGAAATCCGGATCATATCCCTTAATTGTGAGATAACCGCTTTGGTAGAGCACCGGAAGAGGATCGGTGATTCTATTGCTGGGCGCATCAAACTGTTCGGCGGTGGCGGTCGTGTTATCCAGTTCCCGGATATCAAAATTGCTTTCTTGCAGAATATCTATCAGGAAAGTGGGAGTACCGGTCGAAAACCAAAAATTGGCATACTTCTTCTGTGCGAATGCATTGAACAAACTGAATGGATTATAAATATCTTCACTGTTCTCACTGAAATGATAGCCGTCATATTGTTGTTTCAAATGTACACAGGCTTCCTCGTATGTTTCCTTGTTAGCTTGGGCCATTTGTTCAATATCAATTTGTAGCTGCGTGCGCAACTCTTGTTCGGTGATGCCACAGATAGCACTGTAATCATCCCTCATGCTGATATTCTGCAAGTTATTCAACTCGCTGAAGATACTCATTTGGCTGAATTTGCTGATACCTGTCAATAATAAGAAGCGAAGATACTGTCCCTGGGCTTTCAGTGGACTAAAGAAATCCCGCATGATATTACGTATTTCCTTTTGAACTTCATCATTATGATTGCTGTCCAGCATTGGTGAGTCATACTCATCTATTAATACCACCACCTGTTTACCCGTCTGTTTGTAAGCACGACGAATAATTCCTTCAAAACGTAAACTGAAAGTCGTTTCTCCTTCTTCCCGTTGATAAATTTTCTCCCATAAAAGCAATTGGCGGTTAATAACGGCTGACAGCATATCAGCGGTTATATATTTACTCACACTAAAATCAAAGTGTAGTACCGGGTAGACCGTCCAATCCTTTTCCAGAGTCTCCATAGCCAAGCCTTGAAACAGTTCTTTTTTTCCCAGGAAATAAGCTTCTAGTGTAGAAACCAGCAAACTTTTCCCAAAGCGTCGGGGACGACTTAGAAAATAGACTTTATTTGTATGAGTCAAACGATAAATCAATTCTGTTTTATCAACATAGACACAATCATTATTGCGTAAATCTTCAAAGTTCTGTATTCCTATCGGATATCTTCTGAAATTCTCTTCCATGACGCATATCTGTTTTTAGCGTGAAACATTCACAAAGATAATGATATTTAGTTTCAAGTCAATTATGCCTGTTCTTTTTTTAAGAAAGTCCAACGTTGGATATATACTTAGTGGGAAAGGAGCTATCGGTGTTTCTTTGCGTAATGCATTGAAAGGCGATGAAACATATCTTTGACGACAAGCGGGTGGAAATACACTATCAGCCAAAATTTTCACCTTCTCACAACTGTCAGCCGATTAATTTTATGCATAATGAGAGATAAAAGAGTGAAGTTCCGGTCTTAAATTTGCTTATAAACAAGTTAAACTAATAGCGTAACTGATTGATAATACGTTTGTAACATCTTGTCATCATCTTGCAATGACTCTTTCAATAGATTGTATTTTTTTCGTCTTACGGTTGTAATGCTCACCCTCTATCTTTGCCAGCGTAATTAAAACGTAGAGCAAAGTTAGATGAAAAAACTATTTCTTATCCGATTTTCAGTGGCGGCCTTCTTTTGCCTGTTGTGTGTACTTCCTGCATTGGCTGCCAATATCAAGATTAAAGGAGCTGTGAAAGACAAACTATCCAAGGAACCTTTGATAGGAGCTACGATACGTTTGCTCGGAACTCAAGCCGGAGCAGTGACCGATATGGAGGGTAATTTCGAATTGAACAGCATGGGCGTTCTGGAAGGTATGTATGATATTGAGATTAAATATGTAGGCTATAAAACCGAAGACCCTAACGGCGAAATGATTATGAACCCCAATTCTCTGGAGGTAAAGGAATGCTTCATCGAGCCTTCCGTTAAGGATGCAAAGAAGGGCGATAGATTCCAGTTTATGAGAAACGGCTATTATATTGTGGATACAAAGGATACAACAGACGAACATCTGGTATTTAACCGCATTGTTCCGCTGAAAAGCTCCTTTAAGCTGAAATAAAGAACAAATTAGGAAGGAAGAAGGTAAGTCTTTGGATTTGCCTTCTTTTTTTGTTTGTAGGTTTTGTTAAAAAAACAAAATCCTTTGCCCTCGATTGACAGAGACTATCTTTTTTCCTATACCCGTAAAGATGGTTTTTAATACCACATAAAATAGTGAGAGATACGGTTCAAATGCAAGAGAAAAATGAGGAGGAGCTGTGATGGAAGTAAAAGCATTGAAATTTGGCGGATTAACCGCAAAACGTCCGATTGTGCA
>OGGA01001252.1_pt1 | contig 14146 bp, 10 predicted proteins | sample 1571041 | NCBI WGS metagenome assembly OGGA01 (sample SAMEA2582057, study PRJEB24529) | metagenome | biome: Human gut stool | place: China | collected 2011 | reverse complement strand
ACGAGAGTTTCATGCAGGAAACGAGGCTTATCGAAAGCGAGTATTCGGTCAATCTTCCGACACGGTTTTACTACAAAAAGCGTTGGAACAATGGCTGGATCAATGTCGTGAATCCTTTTAGGGCTTCCATCGTGTTGGGTACTCCGGGCAGCGGTAAATCCTATGCAGTGGTAAATAATTTCATCAAGCAGCAGATAGAAAAGGGCTTCTCGATGTATGTGTACGACTTCAAATTCAGCGACTTGTCCACGATAGCATACAACCATCTGCTGAACCACCCGGAGGGCTACAAGGTGAAACCGAAGTTTTATGTGATAAACTTCGATGACCCGCGACGTTCGCACCGTTGCAATCCCATTCACCCGGACTTCATGGAGGATATTACGGACGCTTATGAGAGTGCGTACACCATTATGCTCAACTTAAATAAAAGTTGGGTGCAAAAGCAGGGCGACTTTTTCGTAGAATCGCCCATCATCCTTTTCGCGGCTATTATCTGGTATCTCAAAATTTTCCAGAACGGCAAGTATTGTACATTCCCCCATGCGATTGAGTTCCTGAACCGCCGCTATGAGGATATTTTCCCGATACTGACCTCTTACCCGGAATTGGAAAACTATCTTTCTCCGTTCATGGACGCATGGCTCGGAGGGGCTGCGGAGCAGTTGATGGGGCAGATAGCAAGCGCGAAAATCCCTTTGTCAAGGATGATTTCCCCGCAGCTCTATTGGGTGATGTCGGACAGCGAGTTCACGCTGGACATCAACAACCCCGAAGAACCGAAAATACTCTGTGTGGGCAACAATCCCGACCGTCAGAATATCTACGGGGCCGCTCTCGGTCTGTATAACTCCCGTATCGTGAAACTCATCAACAAGAAAGGGATGCTGAAGTCGTCGGTCATCATCGACGAGCTGCCCACGATTTATTTCAAGGGGTTGGACAACCTTATCGCCACCGCGCGAAGCAACAAGGTTGCCGTGTGTCTGGGCTTTCAGGATTTCAGCCAGTTGGTGCGCGACTACGGTGATAAAGAAGCGAAGGTCGTGATGAACACCGTCGGCAATATCTTTTCCGGTCAGGTGGTGGGTGAAACCGCCAAGACGCTTTCCGAACGCTTCGGTAAGGTGTTGCAGAAACGGCAGTCCATTTCCATCAACCGGCAGGATGTTTCCACCTCCATCAACACGCAGATGGATTCACTCATCCCGCCGAGCAAGATTTCCGGCTTGACGCAGGGTATGTTTGTCGGTTCGGTATCCGACAACTTCAACGAGCGTATCGAGCAGAAGATTTTCCATTGCGAGATTGTCGTGGATGCCGAGAAGGTGAAGCGCGAGGAGAAAGCCTACAAGAAAATCCCCGTCATTACCGACTTTACGGACGGGGACGGCAACGACCGCATGAAGGAAACGGTTCAGGCGAATTACAGGCGCATCAAGGAGGAAGTGAAGCAGATTGTTCAAGAGGAACTGGAACGTATCGCAAATGATGAAAACTTGAAACACCTGTTGCAGCAGAAATAACAGATTCCTTTATATATGAAAAAGGGGATGTGTCAAAACACCCAAAATATGAAAATTACCCCTGTCACAGATATCTGTAGCAAGGGTAATTTTGTTAAAAAGAGAGTTTTGACACCCTCTTTTTATTCTCAGATTTGAGATGCTTGTTGATGGTGGTAATGGCAAGCATCAGCAAATAATTTTTCAGTTCTGTATCGTCTTTAAGCAGTATGCTGTATTCTTCGGCAAACATTCTCAACAGTCTGGTTCTGAGTTTCGACATTTCTTCACCGAAAGGTATCTGTCGGTTTTCTTGCCAATACTCAATCACTACGGAAGATACCAGCCACTTGAACTCGGATTTCATCTCTTTGCCGAGTTTCTTGAAGCGGATTTGTTCGCTAATTGGCGGCTCGTTGTATGGCATTATGTCTGCCGGGTCATAAACGGATATACTGCCGATACCATAATCCATGATTATCGGTAAATCAGTTTTTACATCATTCTTATGTTTCTTCTTTTTAGCCATACCCGTTATTGTTGCAGGAAACCTTTACCTTTATCAGTAAGATAGTATTTCTGTTGCGGACTCTTGGAGCCTATGGGATAAAGTGAAAGGACCAAACCGGAATTTATTGCCGGATGGATATAGTTCTTTAAGAAATTCCTTTTATCTTTCATTCCCGTTTTCTCCATGATTTCTTTAGCAGAGAGAGTGTTGTTCCCAATAGCAGACAACAGTTTTCCTAACTGTGGGGTTACTGTGGGGTTACTATAGGGTTGCTGTGGGGTTGCTGTGGGGTCTTGTCCTACTGTAGTTCTTGTATAATGAAACACAATCCATACAGCATTGCCGTCGGTATGAAACTCCGGATCCGGAATACCGACACGGCGACATTCGTTTACCATAAGGGCTATGCCACGTCCCCAACTCTCCAATACTGCACTTTTGTACAGCACATTGGCTACTATCAGATTTTGTGGTTCGGAATTGTGGCCACCCAACAGTTTCTCAATGGTAATATCAGGCGGAAATGTTCCGCTGTTTTCAATCTCCACGCGGTCATCATAGATAGCAATCCCGACTGAACTGCCGGGGCGATGGTAAACACGATGTGCAAAAGCATTTATGCAACATTCTCTCAATGCCTTATATGGCACATTCAGTTCCTCTTCTCTGTACAAACCTTCAATTTTACCGGAAAGGGACAAATGCTTGAAGAAAAATGCCATTGCAGCATCCAGCAAGTTGAATATATTGCCTGTCACACGCTGATTATCTAAAAATTCATCTTTTGTCGTTCCTTTGAACCGGGCTAAACGGAGCAGACATTGGGGATAATGGTAGAAGTTTCGTCCGAATAGGACAACGGAAGCATTGTTCAGCTTTCCATCATTCAACAAGTCAAATTTTTCAAGGATGGTTCGGACATCCTCCTGCATAGAACCTTCCGGCAAACGTCCGCCTCTGATTCCTCCACGTACTGCGCCCAAGATTGCCGTTTCGTCAAGGTCGGATATTTTCAAGCTGGGATTTTGCATGGAATCCCAAGCATAGGTTCCGCCTCGCTGCATAACCAACAGGTTGTATATACCCTGCGGCATGGCAGATGTAACGCTCTCTATCCGTTGATAAGCCCTCCCCTTATAGGTGAACGGGCGCATATATCGTTGTTCTTCCGCTGATAAAGCTATAACACTTTTGTTCGTTCCCGGAATGTCTGTATAGGATATATCAATGGTCGCAAACGGCTCGATTCGTCTGATGGTTTCCGCAATATCGCGCTTCGTCTTGTCGCTCACTTCCTGACCGATAATCTTTCCCTTGTCGGTTACACCGAACAGCACCGTGCCGCCCGTACCGTTCAGGAAGGCACAAAGAGTTTCCATTCCACGCTCCAACTGCCCGGTAGTTTCTTTGAACTCAACTGTCCCGCCTTCGGCTCCGGCAATCAGTCCGTTCAATATTTCGAGGTTATCTATTTTCATCCGTCATTGATTAATACTTGCAAAGTTAATGATTTTAATCGGCTTTCCGGCAGATAATAGAGTGATTGTAAATGAAGAAGGATAAGAAACCGTATAATCCGGCCGCTTATCCTTTGTTTGGCATTCGTTTATCTCCTCATCCGCTCCAATTCATCGTCATGTCGCATCTTCGCGTTCAGTTTGTCCTGCATCTTTTCAAGGAAGTAGGTGCGACTGTCGCTTTTCCTGCGTTTGATGTCCGTATAGAAGCGGTAGCAGTCTTTGGACTCCACACCGAAAAAGGAATAGAGGACAGGGGCAAGCTCTTTCAGCGAAGCCTTGCCGCCATTGATGCAGCCGGTGGCGTAGAGGGCATAGATTAGCTCTACCAACTCGACGGCATTACCGGTCCATTGCAGGGCTGGGACTGTGGCTTTGGTTTCGGATGTGGATGTTAGTGGTGGCACGGAGGTAATTGCAGAAGCGGATACTATCTTCTGCATCTTTCGGATGAAGGATAACGCCTTGCGGATATACACAGTGACGACATTCTCCTCCGATACCGACAAGTTCTGTGGATGGTGCTGTAATTCGATTTCGGCAAAAGCCAACGCCACAATAATATGCTTGGCATCATTGCCGCCGTAGCACAGGTTTATTACTTCCTGCACGAATCCGCCGTATGCCGTTTCCGTGCTACCGTTGTCTTTTCCGTTTATCATGGCGAAAAACTGTGTTTCCGCCAGTATGAGATGGTTCATTATCTTTTCTGTTTTGAGGGTTTACACTTGTTTATCAGTGTGCGCACACTGATATATGGTGCAAATCATAGCCCTAAACACGAGAAAAGATTGTGAGAAAATTGTACTACATTGTTTTTCAGAAAGATAAAATTCAAAAATAATTTTATCCTTGATTGCATCCCTTGTGAAATGTGTTCAGATTCTGAACATGTGTTCACTTTCTGAGCACGGAAATCCCGCCAAGATGTTCATAATCTGAACATTTTATGCCCGTGGCTCTTTATGATAGGTAAGCCGGATTACTCCGTCCCTATAAGTTTTGTTCTCCATAAGCCGCCAGTCATTCATAGGTAGTGCTGACTTGAAAAAATGCGCTCCGTTTCCGTCGATGGTTGGAACAACGTATAGTATGATTTCATCTATCACGTTCATCCGTAACAGTCCGTTGGCATATTCGGTATTCCCGGCAGTTACTTCCAACAAATGGCAAATGCTTCCACCTTCCTCCCTCCATTCTTGAAGCACGGATACCGAATAGTCGGATGTCAGCTTATACAGGGCATTGGCACGTATTTCATCCATACCGTAATCTTCGGTTTGAAGCAACCGCTTCCGGGGATGCAGTTTCATCGGACAGCCATCTATTGAGATAACGGCAAGTAATTGTATTTTCGCCATAACGTATTTTCTTTCCTTTTTGGCGAGGCAAAAAAGTAGCGTGCAATTCACACTACTTTCAAGCGATGGCTCTGGTAAAGCCTTTACGGAGAGTACGTGAATGCACGCTATGCGTAAGCATAGCATAAGCATCACGCAATCGTCTCCGTAGTTTCAATTTACCAGATTTTCGCTCGAAACGCCTTGCGGTCTTATGTCTATATCATCGGCGAAAAGTTACCCGATCGCCTGCTATTTTCTGAAATACAATTGCAAAGTTAATCAATTATTGCCATTTACAGCCATACTCCGGTCAGTTTTCTTCATTCAATCCATACTCTACCAATTTATTATACAGCGTTGTCCTGCCGATACCCAGTATCTTTGCAGCCATTTTCTTGTTACCGGCTGCTTGTTTCAAAGCACGCAGGATACGTCCTCTTTCTTCATCCCCGCTCTTCAATGTAAAACAAGCGGAAGTAGCGGACGGTTCATTGTCAAGTTCCAAATCGGCTTCGGTTATCATATCGCCTTCTGATTGCAGGACTGCCGTCTGTATCTTCTGTTTCAACTCGCGCACGTTGCCCGGCCACGCATGGGCGAGCAGGGCATTACGGGCAGATGCGGCAAACCCTTTTACTTCACGTTCCAACTCACGGTTTGCCATTTCACGGAAGAACTCGGCCAATGGCATGATGTCTTCCGGGCAGTCGCGCAAGGGCGGCATGGTTATCACATACTCCTGCAAGCGATAGAGCAAATCCTGCCGGAACCGCTTTTCCGTTACGGCTTTCTGCAAATCCTCGTTGGTTGCAGCCACTATCCTCACGTTGGCTGTTTTGTCCTCCTTTGCACCGACGGGACGGTAACGGCGTTCCTGTATGGCGCGGAGCAGCATCTGTTGCATCTCCATTGTTAGGTTGCCCACTTCGTCAAGGAACAGCGTGCCGCCATCCGCTTCCAGAAAATACCCCGTCTTGTTTGCTTCGGCACCAGTAAACGCACCCTTGACGTGTCCGAAGAAGGCGGATTGTATCAATGACGGGGACAAGGCTCCGCAGTCCACTGCCACAAAAGGTTTATCGGCAAGTTTGCTTTGTTGGTGTATATGTTGTGCGATATGTTCCTTGCCCGTACCGTTCTCGCCCAGTATCAGCACGCTCATCCGGGTGGTGGCTACAAGGCGCACACGTTTCTTGATTTTCTGATAGGCTTCGCCCTGCCGGACGAATATCGGAATGTTCCATTGTAGTCGCTTTTCATGTTCTTTTTGCAGGGTGCGGATAAGCGGTATCAGTTTATCCTCCAACAACTGTTTCTGTATGTAATCCTTTGAGCCGAGCTTCATACTTTCCACTGCCGTATGCACCTCCCCGTAATTGGTCATAACGATAAACACCTGCTGTTTGTCGTTGGCACGCATCCACCGTAACAACTCTATGCTTTCACCGTCGGGGAGGCGTAGGTCGGCAACGACAATATCATCCACCTCTGACTTTGCCAATAGTTTCTTGGCAGTGGCAAGATTATATGCCGACATAGTATCGAAGCTGTCTTTCTTCAGCAGGTTGCAGACATAATCGTTATAGACGGGGTTGTCCTCAATCACAAATACTTTCATCCGACAACCTCCTTTCCTTTTGCGCAAGTTCTATGATAACTGTTCCCATACGAAGCATGGCATCCACGCATTTCCGCAATTCCATTTCGGAACATTCAGATTCTTGATGCAGCAGTTCATACAGGTTCCACAAGGGTTTGTCAGCACGGATAACAGCCCATGAACTTCGCTGACGGTGCATCCATTCGTCCAACGCCTTGCGGTCATTCCTCTCCATGATTTCCCGGACAGCCTGCATATCCTTTTCTGTTTCGGTTATCAAACGGTCGAGCATCGCCCGTTTGTCACCATATGCAAGCAGAGAGGACAAGTCGGGAAGTTCATCCTTGTCCGTACTTGTCAAAAGGCATTTGTCTGATACAGCAACCAGTTCGGAAATGGAAAATGGCTTGAACAGGCAGGCGGTAAATCCATTTTCCAACAGCTCCTCTTCGCTGCAACTGCCGGAGGCGGTCGCCACGACAATGGGAATCTCTTTCGAGTTGCTGACACTTGACGAGCGTAACAACTCCAACACCTCATAGCCGTTAATCTCCGGCATTTTCATATCGGTTATCATGAGGTCGTATGTGTGCTGCCGCATGGCTTCCATTGCATCGCCAATAGTGGTGAACGTGTCGCAATGCACACCTATACCAGCATACATTTCCTTTGTCATGGATAATACCATCGGATTGTCGTCCAATACGATGACAGAATAAGGTCTTTCTATATGAGCCAGACTTTCTGCGGCTGTCTGTTCTTCAATACCAATATCGGCAGTGTTCATTGGCAACTCCACAGTAAAACGACTGCCTTCTCCTTTTTCGCTTTCCAAGCGTATAGTGCCGCCAAGCATCCCGACTATCTGTTTCACAATGCTTAACCCCAATCCGAAACCGTCTTGCGTGGCGGCGTTGGAAAGCCGCTCGAACGCTCCGAACACTCGCTGTTGTTCTTCCGCACTCATGCCGGTTCCGGTGTCCTCTACTACAAGGGTCAGCCTATTGCCGTCATAGCTTATGACAAGTGAAACGCTTCCGGCATTCGTGAACTTGACGGCATTGCCCAGCAGGTTGTCGCATATCTGTATGATGCGCTCCTTGTCGCCATTCAGGATAATACCCTCCGGGCACTCGATGGTAAGTTTAAGATCTTTTGCTTCTGCTTGTTGCGTAAACTCCGTTTGCAACAGCTCCGCGATGTTTTCCAAACGAAACGGACGGACATTCGCCTGTTCCTTGCCGCTGTCCAAGCGGAAGAAGTCAAGCAGGGAGTTGAGCATGTCGGTCATTCTCTTGGAGGCTTGCAGGATATTGTCCGCATAACCGCTTATCTTTTCTTCTTCGTTGTCCTGCATCAGTTCCGCATATCCATGTATGGCAGTCAGTGGTGTGCGTAGCTCGTGGGTGATGGTGTGCATCGCTTTCTTGCGTGAGGCTATCAACGATTCGTTTTGTTTTACTGACTTTTGCAGTTGCCCGATTAAATCTGTTGTCTTACGTTTGTACTGCTTGATGCGGGTGGCATAGCGGTGAATGATGATGTATGAAATAATGAGCAACAGCAGCATGACACCCGTTATGATACCTACCTGCAAGAACGACTTTTCACGCATAGCGGATATTTCCGCCTCACGTTCCTGCAAGTCAGCCTGCACCTTGTGGTCCATCTGCTGGATAAGGGTTTGCAGTTGGCGGTTCAGTTCCGCATTGCGGCTGGCAAGGCTGTCGGCATATTCCGACAGACGATGGCTTTGGGCACGTTGTTGCGCTATCATATCACGGTTCAGTGTGTAGAGCATCGTGGTGGTCGTCGTCGGAGGTGCTTCCTGTTTCTTGCCGAACAACCCGAGAAAACCTTTCCTCCTCTGTTTCTTCGGCTCTTCCTGCCTGCTCGTTTGCACTATCACCGGCACCTGCTTGGCTATCCGGCGGTTGATGTCCGCCTGTTGTTCCAGAGCCTCCATGATGGCGCACAGCCGCTTTTCCTTGTCCTCCAGCAAGTGGCGCACGCTGTCTATGCGCACCGATTCGTAATGGCTCTTGAAGCGGCAAAGCATACTATCCACCGTCATCCGTTGCCGCCGGTATGCCGCCACATCCTTATCGTCCCATTCCAGCACCGACTCGCCCAAAAGAGACAACTCCACCACACCCACATACGCATCGTGTGTTTCCTTGCGGAAGCGGTTGATTTCACGGTTCTCCCGTTCCAGCAACTCCAAGTCGCGCCATTCTCCGAGCCACGTGCAGATGATGCCGCCCACCAGCAGGACTATCAACAGATAGCCTGCGGCAAGCAGCTTGCGGAAATGCTTGGTAGTGGTAACGAATTGTTCGCTCATTTGCTGTTTGTGTAAATACCGTTATTTAAAATACGCATATAGGTCGTGGAACTTCGCAGGTTCATGGATGAGAATGGCGGCCATGCTGCCTATGACCGCCACCAGAATTATATATCCGAATAGAATTCTACTCCTCAATGAAACAACCATTCTTCCCTTATTTACAATTGTTATAATTATTAAGGCATCTGACCACCGGCGATAGATGGAATTTCTGTTAGTATGGGATTTCTCGGGATTGAGTTAAAAATTCTTTGGCCACGTATGGCTTGACTTGGAGGAGCGTTTTCATTTACATCAAGCCGATAACATCTATCGTTAAATGTTATAATTCCCCAAATACCAATTGTTCCTGGGATTCTCGCCAATCCTTCAGTAGGTTTAAAAAGAACAACATTATCTATTATTCGATTTTTAACCGCCCGATTCCATGATGTTTTAATACTATTGTTAGGCGTTGGAATATGAGCAACATACCTAATGCCATTGTGCCTAAAACTGGCCATATAACACCCCGAAAAACCTGAACTTAAAGTATCTATGCCATTTGAAGCAACGACTGCTATTCTATCCGCAATATATATGACACAGGCATAGTCTAATCTAAGAAAACGATAGTTACGGGTATATCCTTTTATTTGAAATGTCAAATTACTTTGCGTGACAATCGGAGGGGTCAAACCTACATTATAAATATTTTGATAATGAAACCGTGCAATATTTGTCATTACTGCTTGACTGTTTGGCAATCTTAATGCTTGAATCAAATTCATATATTTACTTACTGTTACTTTCGTTTGTTATAGGCTCGATACATGATGCCATTATATCCATCAGTTTAGACAGACCTTCGGTCTGCGGCTGCTGACTGGCTGTCACATGTATCTGGTATTTTGCCGTTTGGTTGGTCATGCGGGTGTTCTCGCGGGCGGTCGTGACTTTGCCGCTGATTTCCGCATTTATAAACCAATGTTTTGCAGAAGCTTTTGCCTCTACTTCTGCGTTGGTAGTGCTTTTTACGTTTGATGTATCGGTAACCTCCATCTGGAAATCGACATCCACGCGATCTATGAGCAGGGAAGGAATAGGCACCAATCCTATAAACGGAGCCTTGACACTTTGTGACATTGTTGTCATTTTTCCATCCTGCTGTATCGGTCTTTCGACATCGAATTCCAATATACGCGCTTTATTGCCGCTTTTACCATCAAATGCAATTTGCTGGTAGAAATTCCATGCTGTCGCTGCCAATTCCTGTTGTGCTTCGGCTGCTGCAATAAGTGGAGCTGCAATAAGTTCCCGCATGGGAAGCCCCTTGAATTTGTCAGTCACGTTTGAATCTGCTTTAAGAACTGGAGAAGTTTCTCTGTTTTGAGTCTCTTCCAATGCAGCGGAGATAATTTCTTTCGCCTGTCCGCTTACATTTTCATTCAAGTTTTCCGCATTTTCTTGTTGCCCTTGGTTCTTTATTTCTTCTGCCATAACATTTGAATTTTAAAATTGTTAGATATTTTTTACAAAATCGTCAATAATTCGGGAAATGCTCTCCGGAGTCTCCTGAACCTTAAAATTGACGCAAACCTCCATGACATCATCCGCATCCGGTTTTATGTTGCTCATCTGCATCTGGAGATTGGCTCTGTGCGGACTGGATAACAGCAAGTTGTTTTCCGGGATCTGTGATTCCACGCTTCCGACCTTCGCCTTGAACTTTATCTGCACATTATCCATCGCAAGATAATGATGGGATATCAAGGCTATAAGTGGAATATCAATAGTCTTGTCTCCAACCATGATTTTTTTCGATTGGAACGTATTTGCGTTATTTGCATTTGTTCCTTCAAAAAGTCTGGTCAGATTTTGTATCTGATGATTCTGCAATGTATCTTGTGCACAGTTTACGGCGTATTGCAAACCATTCATAATATCAGAGAATGAATTGGTTTGAACACTGTCCGGCTCATCGTCATTATTTTTCTTGCCTCTGTGAAAAAGTCCCATGTTTTTAATTTAATTACTTGATTTGTTGTCTTTAATGAGCACCAATCTTGACAATGTCCGGCTTACAGCTTCCATATTTACACTGGAGTCTATATTATTATTGACAAAGCCTTGATGCCAAAACCTATATGGTGGATTCTCCGTGTGTTCCATCACTTCCTCCTTTCTTTATTGGGGTTATACTTCGGTTCTTTCCGTTGCGAGCGGAACTTTTTCCGCCCGACGTTTACTGCTTCCTCAAGGTGGGCAATGCTCCGGTGAGTTCGTAACGCCACTCTGAACCTGCGTTCTGCAAGGCGGTGTTCATGGCATCGACGGCTTTCTGCCAGGTAACGTCAGTGCCGTCTACCTTCGTGACTTCGGTGTCGGTGCCTACCTTATTGTAGCCGATGCCTTGTTCCTTATTATTCTTCCAGTAGCAGGCGGTCACGGTGGTGGAGTTATATCCACAAAAGCCGCCGATATACACATTGACGGTGCTACTACCTGTACTGGTTACGTTGCCCGTGGCATAGCAGGCAAGGATGCGGCTTCCTCCGTTGAATCCCACCGCACCGCCGACATCGATATTATTTATGGGGGCTATTTCTAAGGTCACGTTGCCCGTGGCATAGCAAGCGGTCATGGTGGCATTCGAATTCGTCTGACCTGCCACGCCGCCGACATCGACCGTTCCCTTCACTGTGGCCGAGGAACTGCATCCGGTGATGGAACCGCCCCATTGAGCCCCCACCACACCGCCGACGTACACCGTGCCGCTGACGCTGCCCGACACCGAGCAGTTTTCAATAGTGCCCCGGCTAAATCCTACCACGCCACCGGCCTGGCTCGACCCGTGATTGCTTGTTATCTGTATGCCTTCCATCACCACGTTCTTCACCGTACCAGCTCTATTGAGATAGCCGAACAGACCCACAAATTGGTCATTTGTCGTAACGGCCAGCCCCGTGATGGTATGGCCGCCGCCGTCGAAAGTGCCTTTGTATGAGTTATCGAAGCTTGTGCCTATCGGCGTCCAGCCTTTGCCCGTCAAGTCAATGTTTTTGTCGAGGGTAATGTTAATGTCGGTCTTACCTCCGTTCACTAATTCGGCTACATTCATCAGGCCATCGGCGGAGGTCACGGTGTAGGTGCCGTCGCTCTCTATGGTATAGCCCAGGTCTTTTGCCGCAGCGAGGGAGACGGTGTAGGTATATTCACCGCCCGCCTGCCAGTCGGTAGCATTCTTCATCTTATAGACGAAGGTCTTGCCGTTAGTGAAGGTGCAGGTAATGAAGGCCGTGCCAGCTACCACACTTTGTGGGGCTACGAGGGCGGTGTAGGTGTTGCTACCCTTGTCATACGGGGTGATTTCGGCCGGGTTGCCGCCTTCGGTGGAGAGACCCGTCAGCCGCACAGATGCCAGCCCCTCGGTGTAGTCCGTCAGAACGATGGTTACCCGCGCCGTGCGGTGGGTGAAGCGGAGCGTGGGGCTACCGTAGGTCACCGTCTGTCCGTCGGCTACGATGAGGTCGCTGCCCTCGAAGTCTTTCCGGGCACTTTGGTTGGCTTTTACCTTCACAGCAGAAGGGGTTGTCTCGCCAGCGGTGTAGGGCCACCACGCTGTGACGGTGATGTCTTTGCGGTTGGTCCAGTAGTGCGGGTCGGTGGAGGTCAGCGTGGCGCTGGCGGGGTCGGCGGTGGTGAGCGTCACGTCGTATGCCTTCACCGTGCCGTCCATCAGGACTGCCACGCTCTGCACACCCTCCCAGTCGCCGTCCACGGTGGAACGGGTATTGGCGATGGCTGTCGCAGCGGGGTTCAGCCCCGTGGCGGTAAAGACGATGGGTGTGCCTTCCGCCCCTTCCTGCAGGAAGCCCGCTTCGTCCTGCGTGCAGGCGGCAATGCCGAGCAGCAGGGCTATGGCTGCAGATGTATGGATGATTGTTCGTTTCATGATGCGTGTTGTTTAGGGTTCGTTATTGTTTCTTTTGCAATACGGGCAGACCGTCGGTGCCGAGTACCCACTGGTAGTCGCCAGCGGTGAGGGCGGTGTTCATGCCGTCGACGGCTGTCTGCCATTTCACTGTCGCGCCGTCCACCTTCGTGGCATCTACCTTTTCTCCATGATCATGGAATACTCCTTGCCCGACATTGCCTCCCCAATAACAGGAAGTTATAATTTTGTAGTTATAACGCACTATAGCTCCGGATTCATACTCTTTCAATGTGCCGTCGAACCAGCAAGCGGTGATTCTGCCATAATTTAAATCGGCTATACCACAAGTTCTACCATATGCAGAAATTTTTCCCGTCACAGAGCAGGCAATGATTTGGCCATTATTTTGCTCCACTATTCCAGCTGCTGATCCACTATTGCCATACAGATTCACATCTATGAGTTGTAAGTTCTTTATCACACCACGTTCATTTAATAACCCAAAAAGTTCAGTAGTCGCTGCTGAAAAGTTTAATCCCGTAATGCGGTGTCCCTGCCCATTAAAGATGCCGGAGTAACCTGGCCATGTGCCTATCCGTGTCCATTCCCTACCCGTCAGGTCGATGTCGGCGGTGAGGGTGCAATTTATCGATTCATCTTTTTGTACGGCTTTGTTCCATGCCAGCAGGCCGTCTGCGTTATAGACCGTGTAACTGCCGTCGTTCTGTATAGAATAACCCAAATCCTCAGCCTCACCGCTCTCGCCGCCTCCGTCAGCCCAGTCACCGATAGTGCAGCCCTCTAACGTCAAGCCAGTGGCGTTCACCTTAACGGTATATTTATAGCGACTGCCTGCTGCCAGCACGACGTTGTTCTGCGGACGGAAGTAGAAAGTGCCGCTGCCGAGTTCCACCCTGATGAACGGCTTGCCTGCCACAACGGTCTGCGGAGCGGTCAGTGCCTCGTAGGTGTTGCCGCTTGCGTTGTAGGTCTTGATGGCGGTCGGGTTGCCGTTATCGGCAGACAGGCTTACGAGGCTCACCGTGGCACCGGCGACGCTCGTGAATCCCGTGCCGGGCTTCAGATCGATTGCCACGCGTGCCGTGCGGTGGGTAAATTCAAGTGTCGGGTCGTCAAATTTCACCGTCTGGTTTTCGGCAGAGATGAAGTCGCTGTTCTGGAAGTCAGCCAATTGGCTCTGGTCTTCAGCCACCTTCACGGCAGGCATCTGGGTGATGTCAGCATTATTGAAGGGCCACCATGCCGATACGGTAATCGGGTCGCGGCTGGTCCAGTAGTGTGGGGCGTTCTCGCGTGAGAGCGTGGCACTCTTGAAATCGGTAGAAGCCGTTACGGTGTATTCCTTTACCGCATCGCCCATCTTGAGTGCCACGGAAGTGACGCCCT
>OGGA01001248.1_pt1 | contig 14190 bp, 10 predicted proteins | sample 1571041 | NCBI WGS metagenome assembly OGGA01 (sample SAMEA2582057, study PRJEB24529) | metagenome | biome: Human gut stool | place: China | collected 2011 | reverse complement strand
TAATAGTTGCTATTTCCCTGGTATTATTAGGGGTGAAAGTATTCTTTACGAAGGGTGGGAAGTTCCCGAATGGTCACGTGAGTGGGAATAAAGCGTTGCGTCAGAAAGGAATCGGATGCGCACAGTCGCAAGATCGCGAAGCACAAAAGAAGCCGCGTTTTTCTATTAACGAGTTGGAAAAAGCCTTGAACGATAGTATGAATTAAATTTATTAAAAACAATACTTATTAATTATGAATAGAATGAACTACCTCATGAACGGTTTGGCTGCTCTTGCGTTTATCGTTTTATTTTCACAATGTGCTGGCAAAACTGACAATCAAACTACCAATGCTCCGGCTCAGGCTAATGCCGAACTGTCAGGAATGAAAATTGCCTATGTTGAAATAGATACGCTGCTTGCCAAATACAATTTCTGTATTGACTTGAATGAGGCGATGGTAAAGAAGAGCGAAAACGTTCGTATGACATTGAATCAGAAGGCTACCTCTTTGAACAAGGAAAAGCAAGATTTTCAGAAGAAAGTTGAAAACAATGCTTTCCTGTCACAAGATAGAGCGCAGCAAGAGTACAACCGTCTGGTGAAGTTGGAACAAGATTTGCAAGAGTTGAGCAACAAACTTCAGAATGGTTTGATGGAAGAGAACAACAAGAATAGCTTGCAGTTCCGCGATTCTATCAACGCTTTCCTGAAAGAATATAATAAGACTCACGGATATAGCCTGATCTTCAGCAACACTGGTTTCGATAACCTGCTTTATGCTGACAGCACTTTCAATATTACAAAAGAAATTGTTGACGGGTTGAATGCAAGATATTCACCAGTGAAGAAATAAATGATATAAAACTGTTCCGTTCTTTATAAAAGGACGGAACATTATCGAATTAAAAAAAGTGATGCCTGTTCAAGACTGAAAAGCTATGAACGGGCTTTTTTTATGACCTTTCTTTTTCTTCTTCCTGTGGAATACGGAAAGCGGTGTAAAGTTCGAGGATGGCAGCAACTGTGAGGCAGGCAATCCATTCATTGCCTCGTGTGGTAAACATAAAGGCTCCGGTCAGGATAAGTGCCAGTGCGCCGAATATCTGCTGAATACGCAGGCGTTTCAATGTTTTGCTCTTTCCTTTGACGGGTGTGTTCACTTGTGCCAATGCGATACATCCGGCTCCAACAGTATATATGTAAGGAGCGTATATCCATCCGGTAATAAACACAGCTGCTCCGGTGAGAGCCATTATGGCGCCTGCGGTGAAAAGGGCGGGTACTAATTGTTTCATTCTTTAATCTTCAAAAACGTAAATATCTTCGTTGGGTTTCTTCATCAGATACTTTTCACGGGCGATCTGTTCGATGGCGTCCGGATTGGTACTTATTTCGTTGAGACGTTTGGTGTTCTCTTCGTAATCTGCCCGGTACTTTTCTATCTCTTCTTTCAACTGGCTGATTTCCCGTTCATATCCGAAACGACGAACCAGGCTGTTCTCGTCCAGAAAGCCAATGATAACAGCAAATGCAACGACCGTAATGAGGTACTTGCGTCTGCATATGAAACTCCAGATACTGATTAGTTTACCCATAATTTCTCCTTTTAATATCTGCAAAGATAAAACTAATAACTTAAAAACTTATCGCTTCGGCTTCAAAACTTCTCTCTTTATCCCTTATTACTTATCACTTTTTTTGTGTACATTTGCAGAATAAGCGAAATTTCAAAAACAGAGAGAATCCCGGATATGGAAAACTATATTGTTTCAGCCCGTAAATACCGTCCGTCCACGTTCGAATCGGTGGTGGGACAGCGGGCGTTGACTACTACGCTGAAAAATGCAATTGCTACCCAAAAACTGGCTCATGCTTATTTGTTTTGCGGACCGCGCGGGGTAGGAAAAACGACTTGCGCGCGTATCTTTGCCAAAACCATTAATTGTATGACGCCTACCGCTGACGGAGAGGCTTGCAATCAGTGTGAGTCATGTGTAGCTTTCAACGAACAGCGGTCATATAATATTCACGAACTCGATGCTGCTTCTAATAATTCGGTGGATGACATTCGCCAGTTGGTGGAGCAAGTGCGTATCCCGCCACAGATTGGTAAGTATAAGGTATATATCATCGACGAGGTGCACATGCTCTCGGCATCTGCTTTCAATGCGTTCCTGAAAACGCTGGAAGAACCTCCCCGTCATGCGATTTTTATTCTGGCTACGACGGAGAAGCATAAGATTCTTCCTACCATTCTTTCACGTTGTCAGATTTATGACTTTAACCGGATAAGCGTGGAAGATACGGTGAATCATCTGTCGTATGTTGCTTCGAAAGAAGGAATCACGGCAGAGCCGGAAGCGCTGAACGTGATAGCCATGAAGGCGGACGGTGGTATGCGTGATGCATTGTCTATCTTCGATCAGGTGGTTAGTTTCACCGGAGGAAATATCACCTATAAGAGTGTGATTGATAATCTGAACGTACTTGATTATGAATATTATTTCCGTCTGACGGATTGCTTCCTCGAAAACAAGGTGAGCGACGCATTGTTGCTTTTCAATGATATATTGAATAAAGGTTTTGACGGAAGTCACTTTATTACCGGATTGTCGTCTCATTTCCGTGACTTGTTGGTCGGGAAAGACCCGGTGACATTGCCTTTACTGGAAGTGGGAGCGAGCATACGCCAACGTTATCAGGAACAGGCGCAGAAATGTCCGTTACCTTTCTTGTACCGGGCTATGAAGCTGTGTAATGAGTGCGATTTGAATTACCGCATCAGCAAAAATAAGCGTTTGCTGGTAGAACTGACCTTGATACAGGTTGCACAGCTTACCACCGAGGGGGATGACGTGAGTGGTGGGCGTGGCCCTAAGAAGACTATAAAACCCGTATTCACTCAGCCTGCCGCAGCACAGCAGCCGCAGGTAGCTTCTGGCACTCAGGTTCAGCAGGCTCCAGTTCATTCGTCTCCGTCTTCAGTTACAACACAGGCTGCTAATGGCACTACTGCCCAGCATCCGCAGGCTTCTGCGGCTGTGCAACCGGGAGCACCGGCTTCTCCTGGTGCGGCTTCGTCTGCTCCGTCACAAGGAGCGGGAGTTGCTCAGACTGCCAAGGAAGAACGAAAAATTCCCGTGATGAAGATGTCCAGCTTGGGGGTATCTATCAAGAATCCGCAGCGTGACCAAGTATCGCAGAATGCGGCTACAACTTATGTTCCTAAGGTGCAACAACCGGAAGAGGATTTTATGTTCAATGACCGGGATTTGAATTATTATTGGCAGGAGTATGCCGGCCAGTTGCCGAAAGAACAGGATGCTCTTGCAAAACGTATGCAGATGCTCCGTCCGGCGTTGCTTAACAACTCAACTACTTTTGAAGTGGTGGTTGATAATGAGTTTGCTGCAAAGGATTTTACAGCTTTGATTCCCGAATTGCAGGATTATCTTCGCGGCAGACTGAAGAACAGTAAAGTGATGATGACAGTGCGGGTAAGTGAGGCAACAGAAACAGTACGTCCTGTGGGACGTGTCGAGAAATTCCAGATGATGGCTCAAAAGAATCAGGCATTGATGCAACTGAAAGATGAGTTCGGGCTGGAATTATATTAATGTACTTACTTCTATCAGATTACCATCCGGATCTCTGAAATAAATACTCCGGATGGCACCCTGCGCGCCTTGACGCTGGACTATACCGACTTCTATTTCTATTCCTTTGGATTCTACTTCGACTTTTATTTCCTCTATGTTTCCTTCTGTAAGTAAACAGATGTCCGCACTTCCGAAAGCAGGATGCTTGGCAGTAGGAAGGAACTGTGCTTTTCCTACGTGAAGATTGATTTTCTGATTACCGAACTTGACGGCAAAGCGTTGGTTGCTTGTATCGGCTTCCATTCCCAGGACTTCTGTGTAGAAATGTAGGCTTTTATCTATATCGGACACCGGTATGACGATATGGTCGATATTCTTGATTTTCATATCAATGTAGGCGTTGATTCATGCGGTCTTCATATCCGTCTGAAGGTTTTCTTCCCGGCATGACAATCCACAAGATAATATATATAATCACTCCGGCGAAAGCAGTGAAGAATGTAGCCAATATATATACTATTCTCAATAAAGTAGCATCCCATCCGAAATATTCGGCTATTCCGGCACATACACCTGCAATCATTCGATTGGAAGAGCGGGTTAATTTCTTTTCATTTTCCATGATATACTATTTTCTTTTAATGCAAATGCTACACAAATATAGAGAATATATTTGGTTTATGGGTTAAACGGAAAGATTTATGTATTATTTGTTAGCATTTTAACTTACTTAATTGGGGGTCAACAATAGACCAACAACAAGGAATATTAGGTAGGATTTAGCATGATTTGCTCTCTAAGATGCCTATTTCCTGAAAGCAGAAAACCCTCATAAGTATTTAACTTACAAGGGTTTTTGTTGGGTGGAAGACCGGACTCGAACCGGCGACATTCAGAACCACAATCTGACGCTCTAACCAACTGAACTACATCCACCATGTTTGCGTTTCTCTAACGCGGTGCAAAGATAGATATTATCTTCTAATCTCCAAAAGATTCTGCTATTTTTTTTCGAAAAAAGTATATTCTTTTATTCCCCGATTGTGCTTGCTGAAAAGGGTTCGCGCATCATTTACAAAGATTTTCAGAGAGTTACGTGCTTGTAAAGGAATTGAATCAATCGGCAAATTGACTGGGAGCAATTGATGATTTTTTTTTCCTGATTGAATGGGACGGGCTGTCCATACCAAACTATAATCACAATTATTGAGGCGGACAGTGCTGTCTTTTACTAATTCCATTCTTACCATCAGTCCTCCGTCAGTGCGGCGGGCGGACATATTGGAAATATAATTTCCCAGCGAATAGACTACGAGATGTTTGTCATTCGTCAGGCTGTCTGTGCGAACTTCGATGGGCTGAACTACGTGAGGATGGGAGCCGATGATATGGTTTACTCCTTTTTCAATCAGCCAGTCGGCGAGGAATTTTTGCTCTTTGTCCGGGAGTGACTGGTATTCGATTCCCCAATGCATACAAGCTATGATGGCATCCGGCTTCATTGCTTTACTCTCTTCAATATCTTTGGCGATGATGGCTGTATCGATATAGTTCACGATATTAGGAGGGGTAACGGGGATGCCGTTTGTTCCATACGTGTAGTTGAGCAGGGCGATGCGGAATCCGTTCTTTTCTAATAAAAGAGGATATTTCTTTTCGCGTTCATCAGCGTTGATATACGTGCCTGCGTGTGGAACCTTTAAAGAGTCTATTAATTGAATGGTTCTCTCCAGTCCGGATTTACCACGATCGAGACTGTGGTTGTTGGCAGTCACTAAAACATTGAAACCTGCATCGTGAATTGCGGTCAGAAATTCGTCCGGCGCGCTGAAAGCAGGATAACCTTTGTAAGGTTTGCCTCCTAATGTCACTTCCAGGTTGGCGATGGAGAGGTCGGCTTTCTTTATTTCTTCTTTGACATACGCAAAGCATGTGGAGTAATCATAGCCGGTTGATGTTCGTGCAGCGTTGATTTGTCCCTGATGTTGCATGAGGTCACCTACGAAAAGGAGGCGTAGGGTGTCGGTGGGGAAGATGCTGTCGGAAAGGCTGTCCGACAGGGTGTCAATGATAGAATCTCTCTTTGCCTGCGACCGGGAGGTGCAGGACAAAGAGAGAAGCAAAATCATCAGAAACAGGGTATGTCTCATTGATAAATAGCTTTCTTACCAGCTAAGAGTGTATTTTTCATTAACGATACAATCGTCATTGGTCCAACACCGCCCGGTACGGGAGTGATGAATGAGCATTTCGGTGCAACTTCGTCAAACTTCACGTCGCCGGTCAGTTTAAAACCTGATTTCTTGGTTGCATCCGGCACACGGGTAGTACCTACGTCAATAACTACCGCGCCTTCTTTCACCATTTCGGCTTTTACAAAGTTCGGTTGTCCCAAAGCAGCGATAATAATATCAGCTTCCTGACATTCTTTTACCAGGTCTCTGCTACGGCTGTGGCATACGGTTACTGTGGCATCGCCCGGATAGGCTTTCTGCATCATCAGGGCAGCCATCGGTTTGCCGACAATATTGCTGCGTCCGAGTACGACGCACTTTTTTCCGGAAGTTTCTATGTTATAACGTTTCAACAATTCGAGGATGCCGTTGGGAGTAGCGGATACATAACACGGAAGCCCGATGGACATACGGCCTACGTTGATCGGATGGAAACCGTCTACGTCTTTACGGTAATCAATTGTTTCGATTACTTTCTGTTCGGAGATATGCTTGGGTAAGGGAAGTTGTACGATAAAGCCGTCCACGTCGTTGTCTTCGTTTAGTTCACGTACTTTGGCAAGCAGTTCTTCTTCGGTCACGTCACTTTCATAACGGATGAGGGAAGACTTGAATCCACATACTTCACAGGCTTTTACTTTGGCAGCTACATAAGTCTCGCTACCACCATCGTGTCCTACAAGAATAGCGGCCAGGTGCGGGCGTTTTTCGCCATGAGCCACCATTTCGGCTACTTCGGCTGCAATCTCTTGTTTTACTTGTTCGGAAATTGCTTTTCCGTCTATCAGAGTCATATTTTCAGAGTATTTATTGGTGATGGACAAAAGTAAAATAAATAACTGAACTCTCCAAAGGGATTGGAATTTTTGTCAAGAGATGGGGGGATAAAAAAAAGAGGGAGCCGAAACTCCCTCTTTTTACTTATCATTAGATTTGGATCTACAGAATGATTACTTTTTCATCTTAGGCATCATCTTACCCATTTTGCTGCTAGTCACCATTTTCATCATTTTGCGTGTCTGGTCGAACTGTTTCAATAGGCGATTCACTTCTTGGATAGTCGTTCCGCTACCTTTGGCGATACGCGTACGGCGTGAACCGTTCAGTATTTCCGGATTGGAACGTTCTGCCGGAGTCATGGAATAAATGATGGCTTCGATGCTCTTGAAAGCATTGTCGTCAATATCAATATCTTTGATTGCTTTTCCTACTCCCGGAATCATGGAAGCGAGGTCTTTCAGATTACCCATTTTCTTGATTTGTGCAATCTGGCTAAGGAAGTCGTTGAAGTCGAATTGGTTTTTGGCAATTTTCTTCTGTAAGCGTTTGGCTTCTTCTTCATCGTATTGTTCCTGTGCGCGTTCTACCAATGAAACGATGTCACCCATACCGAGAATACGGTCGGCCATACGGGCAGGGTGGAACTGATCGATTGCTTCCAGCTTTTCACCTGTACCTACGAATTTAATCGGTTTGTTCACTACCGAACGGATAGAAAGAGCCGCACCACCGCGGGTATCACCATCGAGTTTGGTCAGTACCACACCGTTGAAGTCCAGACGTTCATTGAATTCTTTAGCTGTGTTTACAGCGTCCTGACCGGTCATGGAGTCTACCACGAACAGAATTTCGTCCGGGTTGATTGCTTTTTTGATAGCGGCGATCTCGTTCATCATCTGCTCGTCTACTGCCAGACGTCCGGCTGTATCGACGATAACGAGGTCGTATCCTTTGGCTTTGGCTTCCTGAATGGCGTGTTGTGCGATTTCTACCGGATTCTTGCTGTCCAGTTCGCAGTACATCGGTACTTCAATCTGTTCTGCCAATACACGTAACTGTTCGATAGCTGCCGGACGGTAAACGTCACAAGCCACCAATAATGGCTTACGGTTCTTCTTGGTTTTCAGCATCCGTGCCAGTTTACCGGAGAAGGTGGTCTTACCCGAACCCTGCAAACCTGACATCAGGATAACTGCCGGACGGGCGTCGATGTTGATCTCGGCTGTCTCTCCACCCATCAATTGTGTAAGTTCATCATGCACGATTTTCACCATCAATTGGCTTGGCTTCACAGCCGTAAGAACGTTCTGGCCAAGCGCTTTTTCTTTCACTGTATCCGTGAAAATCTTTGCCACCTTGTAGTTTACGTCGGCGTCGAGAAGTGCTTTACGTACGTCTTTCAGCGTCTCCGCCACGTTGATTTCGGTGATTTTGCCTTCACCTTTCAGAATCTTGAATGACCGTTCTAGTCTTTCACTTAAATTATCGAACATAGTTATTTAATTACGAATTAATATTTTGAGCCTGCAAATGTACAAAAATCTCTTGTATTTATATCTTTTTATTCTGCCATTTTGCTTTTTTGAGATAAATATAACTCGTTATCAATAACAAGGTATAGTACACAATCTCAATGGTAAAGCAGATTTCAATCGGTGCTTTGAGCCACATCCCGATGAAAATGATATACGAGCCGTAAATGATAATTGTAATTGTTTCGAGCAGTAAGGCGGCTTGTGTGTTTCCTGTGCCCGAGATACCGTTGAACACAACATTGGCTACCGATGCGATGAGCATGGCGATACAAATCACATAGACTGAAGGGACGGATTCTGCAATCAGTGCTGCCTCACTGGTATAGACGGACAGCAGTAGTTGCGGGAATAGTGCTGTGACTGCTACCAGCCCCAGCATAATAAAGAACGAGAATCTCGCAATTTTATTAATAAGCGGCATTACGTGCTTGATACCTCCCGCACCGATAGCATTACTGACAAGACTGTTTGTGGTGGTTGCCAGTGAATTGACTGGAATCAGCAATACGACGTAGATACTCCGGACTATGTTGGCAATCGCCAGTTCCCGTTGTCCCAGCCGTTCTACGGCAACAAAGAATACGAACCATGTAGCCATTGACAGGAAGTATTGGAGCATGGTGAAGCAGGAAATGCTGAGAATCCGCATCAACAGTGCAGGGTCGAACGAACGCAGACGGTTCAGTCCGTATTTCTTCAAGTCGATAGTGACATATGTGTAGATGAGGAAGAATAGGATAGAGGAGGCTTCGGCCAGTACGGAAGCAATGGCGGCTCCCTTGATACCCATTTCGGGCAGACCGAATTTCCCGAAGATCAGTGCGTAGTCCAGCACGACATTGGTCAATGCCATGACGACTGCGTTAATGGTCAGCACTTTAGTACGTGTGATTCCGATATACAGTGCCCGGAACATAACATTGATGAATGAGAAGAAGAATCCGTAGATACGCCAGTCCAGAAACTCCATAGTGCCTTCGTAGATGGATTCGGAAGAAACCAGCAACCGCATGATATTTCCTCCGAACGCTTTGGTGAAGCCGAACATCAATATAGCTATCAACAGGAGGAACATAATCCCTTGAATCATTACGGGACCTACATCACTGTAGCGTCCTTCTCCATTGCGTCGTGCAATGACAATTTGTGATCCTGTGCTGAATCCGAAAGCGATGGTGAATATACATATATAAAATAGTCCACCCATAGCCGAAGCTCCCAGGGCCACTTCACTAACGTGCCCTAAGAATGCGGTATCGGTGACATTGATGACATTTTGCGCCAGCAAGCTGAGTAGTATCGGGTAACTGACACTCCAAATCTGTTTGTTGGTATACATATTAAGCGTTTAAGTTTACATTTTGCAAAGATAGCGCTTTATTCCGAATCGGAAGCGATCGGGTAGGTGAAAACAATTTCCGGACCCTCCGGGGTTTGGGTATTGATTTGATAGGTTCCTCCGAAATGTGTCAGCAATAATTGATTGATTTCGTGCCGGATGACAGTTTCCTGTGAGACAAAGGTAGTATCCGCCAACGGCGAATTAATGATTTGGAAATGAAGCATTTCATCTTTCCGGCTGAGTATGAAACGGATGACGCGTTCCTGTTTTTGGTCTTGCTGGTATTCATACGGGTAAACCAGTGTGCTAAGTATCATCTGTGTCAGGCGGGCGGTATCTGTGCGGACGGGCTGTGACTTCGTTTCTGTGTAGAATCGGACTTGGATGCCTGTCGTTTCATTCTTCATACGTGCCATATAACATGCTTCGTTGCATAGTTCGACAGCATCGTAAACTTGTATTTGGAATTTCATCATTTGAGCTTCCAGGCGTGATAAGTCGAGCACATCGTTGACAAGTCTCATTAACTTTTCTGAGCTTTGGTGGATTATGTTCGAATATTCCTTCCTTGTTCCTTCGTCAATATTCGGTTCGCACGCTATGAGTTGCGAGAATCCTACTACGTTATTGAGCGGAGTGCGGATGTTATAACTCATGTTCGAAAGAAAGCGGTTCTTTATTTCATTCGTTTCCCGAACGGTTGCGGCGGCTTTGCGGATTTCGTTTTCCGAACGTTTCAATGCCTTTCGTACCATAGCCAGACGGAACATGAAAATGAATAATACAAATAAAACAACGATAATCACAGCCAGAAAGATGAGGCGAATCCGGTTGTTGTGCCGTTGTTGTTCCATATTGATTTTATCCAGTTGATAACTGCTCTTTATTTGTTCCATTTGATTGTTTGCAAGCGACATGGAGGCGGAATCTTTAATGGCAAGTGCCTTCTGATATAGTGGAACGGCCTTTTCGCTATCGCCGGCCTTTACCCATATTTTAGCTTTCACCAATAACTGTTCGGCATAGTCGCTGGCATAGTTGTCTTTCAGCATGACTAATGTGGTGTCGATATAATCTGAGGCTTTTTGATATTCACCGATATATTTGTAATATCTGGCGTAGGTGTCGAAATAAAGTACCTGATACATGAAATAGTTGTTTTCGTTCTGATATTCCTTAGCTTTCACCAGATGTTCATAGGCTCTTTGCGGCTGTTGGGTATTCAGGTAATAATAAGCATAGAACAATTCGTTGAACAGAAATACGTCAGAGAAACCGTCTTTAAGAGAAGGATTTTCCTTGATATGTTTATAGAGTGTGCTTTCGAGTTCTTGCAGGTATTTAAACAGCTTGCTGTTATTCTTCATTTCTTTGGTGACAGATACCAATTGCGACAGTACCGAGATGCGAACTACCGGATTAGCGTCCGGAGCAAGTAGCTTGTAGGCTTCTTCCAGTACTTTGATGCCTTCCTCCCAACGTTGACTGCCGATGTAGGCATTGCTCAGACACTGATGAGCGGCTACCAGTCCCCGATGATTGTTTTTTTCGAAAGCTTGTAGCTTCATCTTGTTTGCCTCGCTAATGGCACGCTCGTATTCTTCGTTGTAAGTGTACAAGTCGATCTGGAAACGTTTGGCGTCGAAGAAATAATCCCATATATCGGATTTGTGGACGTGTGGTTCCATTTGTGTAATCCATTTCGCTACGCTGTCTGTTTTGTTGTGGTTATAATAGTACAATAGGTGATAATAGGCTGCCAGTCCTGCGTATTTATCATCCTTCTGAAACAATGCTTCTTTCATTAAAGTGTCCGAGAACTGGATGCATTTAGGATTATTCTGTTCTATTCTTATAATGTTGTTTAAAGCTACAAGACGGGTTGAGTCATGAGGCAGGTTTTGAAACACCTGTATCAAACTGTCCGTGTTCATTTCATAATCGGCTTTTCCGACAAGAAAGCAGCAACAGACTATGTGCAGTAGTATTAATCGTTTCATCTTGTTTCCTCCTTTCCTTGGTCGCTTTTGTCAATAGGATGTGTAAACAAGAAACGTGAACCTTCTTCGTAATCGGGGTCGATCCAGATACTACCTCCCAGTTGTTCGATGATGAGTTGGCAAATCGATAGTCCGAGCCCCGTACCTTGGGCATTTTCATTGAGCTTCTCGAAACGGTTGAATATCTTTTTCTGTTTTTCTTTAGGGATTCCTGTGCCGGTATCGGTGACAGAGAAAAGTGCCGTATCTTCCGTTTGTTGCTCAAGTTGCAGAGTGATAGAGCCTTGTGAGGTGAATTTAGTTGCATTGATAAGCAGGTTGATCAGTACTTGTTGCAGGCGGGCACTATCTGTCAGTAGTTCCAAGGAATCGAGAGGAGTGGAGAAGCGGACGTCTGCATGGGTCTGCTTTATCTTTTCCACCATATCAATGACGTTTCTGCATAGTCCTACTGCATCGCATATTTTGAACTTGAATGTCATCTTTCCAATTTCAAGGCTGGATAAGTCAATCACGTCATTAATCAACTTTAGCAACAGTTCCGAATTTTGCTGGATAATATCATTGCACTGTTTTCTCGTTTCTTCATCAATGGATTCTTCCGTCAGAATGGTGGAAAAGCCGGATAAGGCGTTGAGTGGAGTACGAATCTCATGACTCATGTTAGAGAGGAAAAGGCTTTTAGTGCGAATCGAATTTTCTGCCTGTTTCTTTACTTTTTCTTGTTCTTGTTGCGATTGGATCAGACGTTTGTTGTTCCTTTTGATGCGGAAGATGAAGAATATAATTAAGGAGAGGACAGACAGGATAATAAACCAGCTCCAGTATAAGATTTTCTTTTGCCTGTTTATGTTGTTTAATTCATTCTTGTCAATCTGATAGAGAGTATGCAATTCATTGATCTGGCGCAGATAGCTATTGGCGTCAAGTGAGTCTTTGCGTGCGTTAATCACTTCATATTCCTCACATGCTTCTTCGATACGTCCCATTAATGAAAGAACTTTTGCCCGTTCTTGTGATATCTGTATGTCTTTGTACGAACCGGATTCTTTGACGTATGGCAGTAATTCATCATACGATTGCAATGCTTGGGTATATTCTTTTGCGGCGATATGGTAGGAAGCATATAAGTATTTGATTAACAGAAGAAAATATGGATACGGATGTTTGGCATAGATTCGCTCCATTTTTTGCAGATGTTCCAATGCCGAAGGGAGTTTGTCTGACTGTATCTCATAAAACGCACGGCAACAGGGAAGATAAAAATAGCAAGGTGAATCGGGCCTTTTGTCGCAAAGAGCTTCCAAGTAGTTGATATCTTTCTCAATTCCTGCCATTTGCCGGTTATTGAGCTTAATAAGTATCATTTGAGATAATGCGTTTTTTAAATAGATGTCGGCTTCGGGTATCTGTTGCATAATCTCTATTGCTTCTTCATAAGAACCTATGGCAACTTGTGGTGTTGATGAGCTTAAATATGTATTTCCGATTGCACGTAGTGCAAGAGCTGTTCCTAGCGGGTAGTCTATCTCTTTAGCTTTCTTATACATTGAATTGGCGTTGTCAATAGCCAGGCTGATATTTCCTTCTGTTATTGATGACTGAACCGCCATTGCTTTGAGCTGGAATAAGATGTCGTATCGTTGCTGCTTTTCAAGTTCAGGTGTTAACAGCTTCTCCCATAAGATAATACTGTCTGTGGTGACGCCGGTGTTAAAAGCAAGGTCATACTGAATGAGCGGCTGTAATAAAGACAGACGTTCTGCATTAGTATGTGCAGCGTACAATGTTACCGATATGAATACCGTTATAATTGTAGTAATTATGTGGTGTAAGTTTCTATTCACCGGATGTTTGTTTGCAAGGTTTTATGCAAAAGAAACAAAAAGAGCGAAGACTGACAAGAATCTTCGCTCTTTTTTTCTAATTTATTTTCTTTTGATAATATCACGTGCGCTAGGGCCTTCGTGGTTGGGGTAGCCGGGAGTATGATTTCTGCATCTCGGGTCGGCGTCTACTTTCAGACTGCGGTAATTATCTTTTGACCGGGTGATGTAGTCGTCGAGCATGGCACGGTGTTCTGCAAGAACCTTGGCATATTTGGGATTCTTGGCGAGGTTCTTACGTTCACCCGGGTCGTTCTTCATGTCATAGAGTTCTTCTCCGTTGCCTTCCAAATAATGGGTGTACTTGTATCTGGGGCCACGTACCATACGTCCGGGAGTAACTGTGTATTCATATTCACTATGCCATTCGGATACAACATATGGATGAGTCTTCTTTTGTTTTTCTCCTTTTAATGTCGGTGCGAGGCTGATTCCTGCCTTTTCTGCGGGAACAGGAATGCCGGCTAGGTCACAGAGGGTTGGCAATAAGTCTAGTGTAGGCTGCGTGAGTAAGTGGTCTACCGGTTTTTTCTGATGCTTGATACCGGGACCTGCAAAGATAAATGGTACGTTTGTCATTTCATCATAGAAACTGATGTGCTTGGTCACCATACGGTGTGAAGTCATTCCGTCACCATGGTCGGCAAGGATAACAACGATTGTGTTCTTTCCTGCGGGGGTGGAGTATAATGCTTTCAAAACACTTTCTACTTGTTTGGATACCATTTTTGTATAGTGCTGGAAAGCGGCGATGTAATGGCGGTAATTTTCCTCACTCCAATGGGAGGCTTGCGTCATACGCCGGTGGCTGCAACAGATGTATTGCACCGG
>OGGA01001236.1_pt1 | contig 14282 bp, 9 predicted proteins | sample 1571041 | NCBI WGS metagenome assembly OGGA01 (sample SAMEA2582057, study PRJEB24529) | metagenome | biome: Human gut stool | place: China | collected 2011 | reverse complement strand
GGATGAAAAATCAGGAGCGGTAGAACAATTGGAATATCTGTTTACGGAGTGGAACAAGACTGAGCAGAAAATTTATCTTTTTATCGATGAGTATGACCACTTTACCAATGCCATTCTCTCCGATGCCGAAAGCCTGCACCGATACACTGAAGAGACACACAAAGAGGGTTACCTGCGCGCATTCTTCAACAAAGTGAAAGCCGGAACTGATTCCTGCATCAAGCGTTGCTTCATTACCGGAGTAAGCCCCGTAACCATGGATGATCTCACCAGCGGATTCAATATAGGTACCAATTACTCCCTCTCACCGGAGTTCAACGAAATGACAGGGTTCACGGAAAAGGAGGTGCGTGAGATGCTGACGTATTATTCCACAAACAGTCCGTTCAACCATACCGTCGGCCAACTGATAGATATCATGAAGCCGTGGTATGACAACTACTGCTTCGCACCGGAATGCTACGGAGAAACTACCCTGTACAATTCCAACATGGTTCTCTATTTTGTCAAGAACTATATTCTGCGTGGCAAAGCACCACAGAAAATGATAGAAAGCAACATACGCATAGACTACGAAAAACTCCGGATGCTGATTCGCAAGGACAAGGAGTTTGCTCATGATGCCTCCATCATACAAACATTGGTGAGCGAAGGCTACGTCACCGGAGAACTGAAAAAAGGTTTTCCTGCCGTCAATATCACCAACCCCGACAACTTTGTGAGCCTGCTCTACTATTTCGGTATGCTCACCATTAGCGGCACGTATAAAGGAAAGACCAAACTCACCATCCCTAATCAGGTAGTCCGCGAACAAATCTACACTTATCTGCTAAGTACCTATAACGAAGCCGAACTCAATTTCAGTAGTTACGAAAAAAACGAACTTGCCAGTGCTCTTGCCTACGATGGCGACTGGAAAGCCTATTTCGGTTATATTGCCGACTGCCTGAAACGCTACACCTCCCAGCGCGACAAGCAGAAAGGTGAATTTTTTGTCCACGGCTTTACGCTTGCCATGACGGCACAAAACCGTTTCTACCGTCCTATTTCCGAACAGGACACACAGGCAGGTTATGTCGATATTTTCCTCTGTCCGCTACTGGATATCTATTCCGACATGAAGCACAGCTATATTGTAGAACTGAAGTATGCCAAGTATAAAGATCCCGAAAGCCGCGTGGAAGAACTACGACTGGAAGCTATTGACCAAGCCAATCGCTATGCTGACACTGATACGGTGAAGAGAGCAGTCGGCACTACACAGCTTCATAAGATTGTGGTGGTATACAAAGGAATGGATATGCCGATATGCGAAGAGGTTTAACAGATAGGCTAACAATATGAAAAGATCAATAAAACGTTTGCCCAAACGCACGCAAGAAGAGTTGGCGGTGTTGCAAGAGCTGATATTGTCGAATCTTACGAATGTGCGTATGATTATCTTGTATGGAAGTTATGCGCGGGGAAAATATGTCATCTGGGATGAAACATACGACGAACGTGGAGTAACTACTTACTACCAAAGTGATTTGGATATTCTGGTGATATGTGATACGAGAGACGCAAATAAAGCAGAGAGGCATGCGCGCGAGGTGATCGTTCCTAAATATGATACAAGAATGGAAGGAAAGCGGCATCCGGCACCGCCTAATATTATTGTAGAAACTCCAGTGACCATTAATAGAGCTATAAGAAGGAAGCATTATTTCTTTTATGAAATTATAAAAGACGGAATTCTGTTGTATGACAATGGTACGTTTCATATTGGCAAACCTGAAAAGTTGCCGTATCGGGAGATTAAGCAATATGCAGAGGAAGAATATGAAGAATGTTTTCCTTTAGCAGAAGGATTCTTAAGACATGGCGAACTAGCCTATGAAGATGGAGACTATAAATTAGGTTCTTTCTTATTACATCAAGCCTGCGAGCGCTTCTACAAATCATTTACGCTTGTGTATAACGGAATTCGCCCTAAATCTCATGAATTAAAAGTACTGGGAGCGATGGTCAGAAGCTGTTCACGAGGATTTGCTAATGTGTTTCCTACCAATACTTTCGAAGATAATAAAGCATTTGATAAATTATGCAGGGCATATATCGAAGCGCGATACAACCGGCTGTTCACCGTCAACAAAGAGGAATACGAGTATATGCTGGCACGAACAGAGGTACTGCGCGAAGTGACTATCCGAGAATGTGCTGCACGCATAACATATTACGACGAGATGATAGAAAAAGAAGAGAAAGACAAGATATAACCATATATTGTAAAAATGAAGAATTACCCTCATCACAAATAGCTGTAATGAGGGTAATCACGTTAAAAGAGAGTTTCGATACATCTCCTTACTATCAAATTCTTACATGAAGAACTATTTGGTCACCTTGTAAGTTCCACTTCCATACTCCTTTGACTTCATCTCTCCGGGAAGGGTTACGGTAGCGGTAACACCCTTAGGAATGGTGAATTCCCAAATCCAGGTGTCACCCTCATATTTCCAGGCGCTCTTGATGAGTCCGGAGGCGGAACGGTATTCGGCAGTCACGTGTCCTAATCGCTTGTCTGGAATGGGCTTCATAATGATATGTTTGAAGCCGGGGGTGGCAGGATCGGCTGCAATGCCGGCAACGGTTTCCCAAATCCATTCACATACGCATCCGTAGGCATAATGATTGAAGCTATTCATGCCGCGCGGTCCCATTCCTTTGTCTATCATATAGCTGTTCCACCGTTCCCAGATGGTGGTGGCTCCATTGTCCACAGAATACAGCCAGCTTGGGTTCTTACGTTGAAAGAGTAGTTCATAGGCAATGTCTTCCATGCCATTCTCCGTGAGGGTAGCCATGAGAATGGATGTGCCCAAGAACCCAGTCTGCAAGCAAAGATCGTGCTGTGCGAAGTTTTCACGCAGACGGTCTATCATCTTCGCTTTGGCTTCGCCTTCCAAAAGCTGGTTCTTTAGGGCAAACAAGGCAGGAGTTTGCATGGTGTTGAGGATGGCGGTTTTGAAGGTGCCGTCTTCGTTGAGGAAGTTCTCTTTGATGTATGCCTTTGCCGAATCAGCCATTTGCTGGTACTTGGCAGCATCGCGACCGGTGGCGGCAGCCATATCTCGCATCATGAAAGCATCTATTACCCAGTAGGAAGCGCTCAAATAGTTCCAATAGCTGACGGCATCAGGAAGCGGACCTTGGGGAGAGAAAGCCAGTCCGCTACAACTTTCCAGTGGTTCGTAGCTCAACCAGTCGGCCCATTGGTAGTTGCCGTTCTCACCGCAGAGAGTCTCGTGGTTATACTTGGTGTCGTTGATGTGATTCATAAACAGGTCCATGGCGTTCCAGCTCTCCTCAATAATTTGCGTGTCACCGAATTGCTTCCATACCGTCCAGGGCACAATGATTCCGGCATCAGCCCAACCCAAACGCATTTTCTCATCACCGTATTGTGCCAAGGGAGCCACTCCGGGGAATCCGCCCAAACTGTTTTGAGTGTCGCGCATGTCACGCATCCACTTATGGAAAAACTTCATGGTGTTAGCAAAGAACGTACCGGTTTCTGCAAACACTTGTGTGTCTGCTGTCCAGCCCAGGCGCTCGTCGCGTTGCGGACAGTCGGTGGGTATGGACAGGTAGTTGGATAGCTGTCCCCAATAAGTGTTGGAGATGAGCTTGTTCACAAGGTCGTTGCCTGTGGTGATAGTGCCGGTCTCCAGTTCCTTTGCGATGGAAGTAACGGGGATGGACTTCAACGACTTGATGGCAACATTCCCAGTGGAAGTTATGGAGACATAGCGGTAACCGAAGAAGGTGCAGTGAGGATAATAGGCCACATAGTTATCTCCGCCAGCAAAGGTGTAATCCAGACGGATACCGGTGTGGGGGATGCGCAGGTTTTCGCGATGGCAGCTTCCTTCCGGACCGTCCATCCCACGAATCTTAGCGCCATTGCCGTCATTGAGCAGCTCTGCAGGAAGGCAGGTCAGCACCGTGCCCTCGGCAGCTTTGAATACGAAAGAGGGTACGCCGGCACAATTTTGTCCGAAGTCCACCACTAACGTCTCTCCCGGACTTACGGTCATTTCCGTACCCGATGCGAACTCACGGGCGATAATTACCTTACCGAACTCATTCTCCTTTGCTCCTTCTACATTCTTCCAAACGTATGCTTTGACAGGAGCAAGGGCGAGATCTGTACGCAGATAGACTTCCGCTCCGTCCGAAGGCAGGATGTCGCCGGAGAATTCTGTATTCTCTTCGGGGGTGGAAAGTTTGTCCACACATTCGTAGCCCATCGGTTCGCGTGCATCGTACTCTTCTCCGTCAAAGATACAGGCATGTTTCACCGGACCGGCAATTCCGGCTTTCCAGTTTTTAAGATCAGTACCGTAACGCCTCTTGCTTCCGTCAGAAAAAGTCAGTTCCAGTACACCACGGAAGGCACATTTCTTGCCTATCATGCCGTCATATCCTCCGGGAGTTATGATTTTGTCACCCCACCATCCTGGCGTCACCTGTACGGAAAGCATGTTCTCGGCGTTTGGCTTAGTACGGATGATGTCTGTAATATCATAGGTGAAAGAACGTTTGGTCTTGGCATAATGTGTGAAACCCGGTTTCAGAAATTCCCCGCCTACGGGTTTCCCATTCACATACAACTCGTAAACTCCCAGTCCAGCGGTCATCCACTTGGCAGAGACAATTTTCTGTTCGTTTTTCACGGTGGACACGAACCAACTCGCTCCATCGGCTGCGCGACCGTTGTTATGTCCTTTCACTACAGGGGCGTTTACTGCGGAAATCCATTTGGATTCGTTCCAGGCTGATGCTTCCAATGCGTCAGTACGTTTTCCGACTTCGGTTGCGTTTATCAGTCCGCTATTCGAGAAAAGCGCGAGAATCATTATCGGGATAAGATTCGCAAAACAATGAAGATTCATTTTCATACTTATATGTATTTTTTAGTATTAAAAGATTAACTTGGAAATGCTGTTTTAGTTTTACAGGGCTTGCACAACAAAATTACAGAATTATATGATATGACAGACGATTTCTGCATTTTTTTTGACTCAATGATGGTTTCTATTCAATCCGGAACTGACTCATAAGTCCGAACTGATTGAACAGACAGCAGGAGCTTTTTACGTTGAATGATCGATTACCGAGCAAAACAATGATATATTGTAAAATAATATAATCAACACACTCATTCAGTATATTGTATAAATTATTTACTAAAGAAGAAAAGAAGATGCCGGTTATTCATTGCAATCATTCTTTCTTCTTTACACGAAAACCTCGAAATCGAATAAACTCTATTCAAGTTTTTAATAAATAACGAAGAGGTTTATTATAAACGGTATCCAAGTTTATTATAAACTCTTTTTTGACACTTTCAATACCTGAAATAGAATTATTGCAACAAAAATGGGCAAGAACCTTCACAGTTTCTTGCCCATTCGTTATCCTCGTTATGCAATTCGCATATTAACCTATTGAACTTTATGTAATAAAATTTATATATTTCATTGTTATTTCTTTATTATTATTGACCTCAAATATACAAAATAAAAAGAAGAAAGTCAATAGGGAAAGCGTGGTTATCTGAAAATAAACACGTAAATTTGTGCCTCGAATTAGAAATAACAGTATAAATCACTATAAATAAAAACTTTATCACTATGGAGTACAATTTCAGAGAAATTGAAAAGAAGTGGCAGAAAAGGTGGGTAGAAGAGAAAACCTACCAAGTTACGGAAGATGATTCGAAGCAAAAATTTTATGTACTAAACATGTTTCCTTACCCATCAGGAGCTGGTCTACACGTAGGTCATCCGCTGGGATACATTGCTTCGGATATTTACGCCCGTTACAAACGACTGCAGGGCTTCAATGTACTCAACCCAATGGGATATGACGCTTACGGTTTGCCGGCAGAACAATATGCTATCCAGACCGGACAGCATCCTGCTATCACTACCGTCAACAATATCGACCGCTACCGCGAGCAGTTGGACAAAATAGGTTTCTCTTTCGACTGGAACCGTGAAATCCGTACTTGCGACCCGGAATATTATCATTGGACCCAATGGGCCTTCCAAAAAATGTTCAACAGCTATTATTGTAACGAAGAACAGGAAGCCCGTCCTATCGAAGAACTGGAAAAAGCCTTCGCCATCTACGGAAACGAAGGACTCAATGCCGCTTGCAGCGAAGATATCAGCTTTACTGCCGAAGAGTGGAACGCCAAAAGCGAAAAAGAAAAGCAGGAAATCCTGATGAACTATCGTATCGCTTATCTGGGTGAAACAATGGTAAACTGGTGTGCCGAATTAGGAACTGTACTGGCTAACGACGAGGTAGTAGACGGAGTCAGCGAACGTGGCGGTTTTCCTGTTATCCAGAAGAAAATGCGCCAATGGTGTTTGCGTGTATCTGCGTATGCACAACGTTTGCTCGACGGATTGGACACAATCGAATGGACAGATTCTCTGAAAGAAACCCAAAGAAACTGGATCGGACGTTCGGAAGGTGCTGAAGTGCAATTCAAAGTAAAAGACAGTGACCTCGAATTCACTATTTTCACCACTCGTGCAGATACCATGTTCGGTGTTACCTTTATGGTATTGGCTCCGGAAAGTGAATTGGTGGCACAGTTAACGACTCCTGAACAAAAAGCAGAAGTAGACGCCTACCTCGATCGTACCAAAAAACGTACGGAACGTGAACGTATTGCCGACCGTAGTGTTACCGGTGTGTTCAGTGGTTCGTATGCTATCAATCCGTTCACAGGTGAAGCAGTGCCTGTATGGATCAGCGATTACGTACTAGCCGGATACGGAACAGGAGCTATTATGGCTGTACCTGCTCATGATAGCCGCGACTATGCATTTGCCAAACATTTCGGATTGGAAATCCGTCCGTTGGTAGAAGGCTGTGATGTAAGCGAAGAAAGTTTCGATGCAAAAGAAGGCATTGTTTGCAACTCTCCGCGTCTTGATGTCACTCCTTACTGTGATCTTTCATTGAACGGACTGACCATCAAAGAAGCGATAGAAACAACCAAGAAATATGTAAAAGAGCACAATCTGGGCCGTGTGAAAGTGAACTACCGTCTGCGTGACGCTATTTTCTCTCGCCAACGTTACTGGGGTGAGCCGTTCCCTGTTTACTACAAAGACGGAATGCCCTATATGATTGACGAAGCCAGCCTGCCGCTGGAACTTCCGGAAGTCGCTAAATTCCTGCCTACCGAAACAGGTGAGCCTCCATTAGGACACGCAACTAAATGGGCTTGGGATACAGTAAACAAATGTGTCGTAGAAAATGAGAAGATTGACCATGTAACCGTCTTCCCGCTGGAACTGAACACCATGCCGGGATTCGCCGGTTCTTCGGCTTATTATCTCCGCTACATGGACCCGCATAATCATCAGGCATTAGTTGATCCGAAAATTGACCAGTACTGGAAAAATGTAGACCTATATGTAGGTGGTACCGAACATGCAACAGGCCACTTGATTTATTCTCGTTTTTGGAATAAATTCTTGTATGACATGGGTGTGTCTGTAATGGAAGAGCCATTCCAAAAGTTAGTAAACCAAGGAATGATTCAAGGTCGCAGTAACTTTGTATATCGTATCAAAGACACCAATACTTTCGTTTCACTGAACCTGAAAGATCAGTACGAAGTTACTCCTATCCATGTAGACGTAAATATCGTATCTAATGATATTTTGGATTTGGAAGCATTCAAAGCATGGCGTCCTGAATATAAAACAGCCGAATTTATCCTCGAAGACGGAAAATATGTCTGCGGATGGGCAGTTGAAAAGATGAGTAAATCTATGTTCAATGTAGTCAATCCGGATATGATTGTTGAGAAATACGGTGCGGATACACTTCGTATGTACGAAATGTTCCTCGGTCCGGTAGAACAGTCTAAACCGTGGGATACAAACGGAATCGACGGTGTACACCGTTTTATCCGTAAATTCTGGTCATTGTTCTACAGCCGTACGGACGAATATCTGGTAACGGACGAACCTGCAACAAAAGAAGAATTGAAGAGCCTTCATAAATTAATCAAGAAGGTGACTGGTGATATTGAACAGTTCTCTTACAATACATCTATCAGCGCATTCATGATTTGTGTAAACGAACTCTTCAACCTGAAATGCAGCAAAAAAGAGATTCTGGAACAGCTCGTTATCACTCTCGCTCCTTTCGCTCCACATGTCTGCGAAGAGTTGTGGGATGTATTGGGACACGAAACTTCCGTATGCGACGCCCAATGGCCTGCATACAACGAAGAATATCTGAAAGAAGATACTATCAACTATACCATCTCTTTCAACGGAAAGGCACGTTTCAATATGGAATTTGCAGCAGATGAAGCTTCGGACGCTATCCAGGCGGCAGTATTGGCCGACGAACGTTCACAGAAGTGGATTGATGGCAAGACTCCGAAAAAGATCATCGTCGTTCCGAAAAAGATTGTAAACGTTGTAATTTAAAGTATTAAGTATAAAACAATAAGTATTAAGTAATAAGTATTAAGTATTATCCGTAGTCGTTTTCCAAATATATCCGCCAGGTTAATACTTAATACTTATTACTTAATACTTGAACTTAAAATCCATGCATAAACTGACAAAAGCGGAAATAATGAGAGAAGTGAAAGATTATATCTACATCACTCTTGGATTGATAAGCTATTCTTTGGGATGGGCAGCATTCCTGTTACCTTATCAGATAACTACCGGAGGAACTACCGGTATCGGGGCTATTATCTATTATGCAACAGGATTCCCAATCCAATGGTCATACTTCATCATTAATGCAGTTCTGATGACCTTCGCAATCCGGGTATTAGGTCCAAAATTTAGTATAAAAACCACTTATGCTATTTTTACGCTGACTTTTCTGCTTTGGTTATTCCAGTTGGTGGTGAACAATTACGTAGAAGCACCGGATATGACGCCGGACGGCAAGCCGCTATTGCTTGGTACAGGACAGGACTTCATGGCCTGTATTATCGGTGCAGCCATGTGTGGTGTAGGCCTCGGTATCACTTTCAACTACAATGGAAGTACGGGTGGAACAGATATTATCGCGGCCATCGTCAATAAATACAAAGATGTATCACTCGGACGAATGATTATGATCTGTGATGTATTCATTATCAGCTCCTGTTACTTTATATTTCATGATTGGCGTCGGGTTATCTTTGGTTTTGTCACCCTGTTTATTATTGGCGTTGTGCTCGACTGGATTATCAACAGTGCCCGTCAATCGGTTCAATTCTTCATCTTCTCCAAGAAATATGATGAAATAGCCGACCGTATCATTAAAGACGCCGACCGGGGAGTAACGGTACTCGACGGTACGGGATGGTACAGTAAAAACAATGTGAAAGTATTAGTAGTACTTGCCAAGAAACGTCAGTCACTCGAAATTTTCCGTTTGGTAAAACGCATTGATCCGAATGCTTTTATCTCTCAAAGTTCCGTTATCGGTGTGTATGGCGAAGGATTCGATAAGCTAAAAGTGAAATAATAACCGGTTGATAAGTAGTGAACAACCCTGTTAAAACAAAAAATAAGATGATGAAACGCAAACTTGTATTTGCTACCAATAATGCTCATAAACTGGAAGAAGTGGCCGCTATCCTGGGAGATCAAGTAGAATTATTAAGTCTCAATGATATCGGTTGCCAAACGGATATTCCCGAAACTGCTGAAACACTGGAAGGAAATGCGTTATTAAAATCTTCCTATATCTACAAAAACTATCATCTGGATTGTTTTGCCGATGATACGGGATTGGAAGTGGAAGCCTTGAACGGAGCTCCCGGAGTCTATTCCGCCCGCTATGCAGGAGGTGAAGGACACGACGCCCAGGCTAATATGCTCAAACTTCTTCACGAACTGGACGGAAAGGAAAACCGTAAAGCGCAATTTCGCACCGCTATTTCGTTGATACTGGACGGAAAGGAGTATCTCTTTGAAGGAGTGATAAAAGGCGAAATAATCAAAGAAAAACGTGGTGATTCCGGATTTGGCTACGATCCTGTATTCATGCCTGAAGGTTACGACCGGACTTTTGCCGAATTGGGAAATGATATCAAGAACCAAATCAGCCACCGTGCACTGGCTGTACAGAAACTTTGTGAGTTTCTGCAAAGCTGATTATACATACCCACTTAAAATATAAAACACAATGAAGAAAATTACTTTATTTACTTTACTTACGCTCCTATTGTGTACTTCGTGTGTAACAAAAAAGAAGTTCATGCTTGCAGAGATGGCAGCCACCGCAAGCAAAGACAGTCTGCAAGGGTTGTTGAATAACTCCCGCGAAGTTGGTAACCAGCTATCGGCACAAGTCAAAAACCTCTTGCGTGATACGACCAAGATGGGGAACAGTATCCGCCAGTATCAGAGTATGTTGAATGTCAACATGACTGAACAGGAAAAACTGAATGCGCTGTTGAGCCAAAAGAAAAATGAGCTGAACGAAAGAGAACGCACGATCAATGAATTGCAGGACATGATTAAGGCGCAGAATGATAAGGTACAAAATCTCTTGAGTAATGTAAAAGACGCATTACTTGGTTTTAGCACCGACGAGCTGACCGTTCGCGAGAAAGACGGAAAAGTATATGTAGCGATGTCCGACAAATTATTATTCCAGTCAGGAAGTGCCCGCCTGGACAAACGTGGAGAGGAAGCTCTCGGCAAACTGGCCGAAGTACTGAACAAACAGACGGACATCGACGTATTTATCGAAGGACATACGGACAACAAACCGATCAATACTGTACAATTCAAGGATAACTGGGATTTGAGTGTGATCCGTGCCACTTCCGTAGTTCGTATCCTCATCAAGAATTACAATGTAAATCCTTTGCAGATTCAGCCTAGCGGCCGCGGTGAATATATGCCTGTTGATGATAACGAAACAATAGAAGGAAGAAGCAAGAATCGCCGTACGGAGATTATCATGGCTCCGAAACTGGATAAGTTGTTCCAGATGCTTCAAAGTTCGGAAGAATCCAAATAAAAAATAATTGATTCAATAATCAACAATAAAAAATCCTCTCGGTTAATAAACTGGGAGGATTTTTTTATCTTTAAAGAATTGAATTATTTTAAGACAGTTTCTAACTGTTATTCATTCAAGAACAATAATAGAAACCAAATTTCTTTATAATCCCAGTTCAGCCGAAATCTCCAACATCCGCTGAATCGGCTTCACTGCCTTCTTAGCCACCTCCGGATCTACCGTTATTTCCGGTGCTTCATTCTTCAGACACTCATAGAGCTTCTCTAACGTATTCAACCGCATGAAACTACACTCGTTACATCCGCACGTACTATCGTTCGGAGGAGCAGGGATAAACGTTGTCTGCGGACACTTCTTCTGCATCTCATGCAGGATACCTGATTCGGTAGCCACAATATACGTGTTTTCCGGGTGGTTCACGGCATACTTCAACAAAGCAGCTGTAGATCCTACCACATCAGCCAGTTTCAATACTGTACTCTTACATTCGGGATGTGCCAAGACCAACGCTTCGGGATGCTGCGCTTTCAATTCCATAATCTTTTCAACAGAGAACTGTTCATGCACATGACAAGCTCCGTCCCAAAGAAGCATATTCCTGTTCGTAACAGAGTTGATATAATTACCCAAATTCCTATCCGGACCAAAGATTATTTTCTCATCTTTGGGGAAGCTTTCCACGATCTGCTTCGCATTGGTGGAAGTCACCACCACATCTGTCACTGCTTTCACGGCAGCTGTCGTGTTGACGTACGAAATAACGGTGTATCCCGGGTGCTCTTTGACAAACTGTGCAAACTGATCTGCCGGACAACTGTCCGCCAACGAACAACCTGCCGCCATGTCGGGCACTAACACTTTCTTGTCCGGACAAAGCACTTTTGCCGTTTCCCCCATAAAGTGAACGCCACACATCACAATAATGTCCGCTTCCGTTTTGGCTGCCCATTGAGCCAATGCCAAACTGTCGCCAACGTAATTAGCGATGTCTTGTATTTCCCCCTTCTGGTAGTAGTGGCCCAGAATGATTGCATTCTTTTCTTTCTTTAGCTCGTTAATAGCCTTTATGAGTTCATTCATAATAATATTCTTATTTCTTTCCTTTTAAAAAAAATCCTTTGTTAGTAATGATAGCCTGTTAATAATGTTAGCAAATAAATACGATTTTTCTTGCCGGATAAGTTATTAGTCCATACTTCTGCTTTATGAGTCGGTTATGAACTGATGTAAAGGACAAGATATCCTATTCTACTTGCTTCATTATCAATGAAAGCATCGTTAAATGCCGTCAAATGGAAGTTTGCTATTAACTCCCTGTTGATAAAGTGCAAAGTTAAAAACTTTATGGATATAAACAGGTAGATAAGTGCTGAAAAATATGTTTATGTCTGTGTAGAAAGTTTTGGGTTAGTTTTTTGGAATGTTCATAACGAAGACCTCTTATACCTTCTTTTGAATAATGCAAGAATTATTTTTCAAAATCTTTGCCGATAGTTTTGACAGGTTTTAAACCGTTATCAACACCTTGTTAACTGAAAAGAATTACCTTTGTGGACAAGAACATAATAAAATAAAAGACGTATGCGTAAACTGAAAATAACAGAGCTGAACCGTATCAGTGCCGAAGAGTTTAAACAGGTTGAAAAACTGCCTCTGGTGGTAGTGTTGGATGATATTCGTAGTTTGCATAATATAGGTTCTGTGTTCCGTACTTCGGATGCTTTCCGTATTGAATGTATCTATCTGTGTGGTATAACAGCTACTCCTCCTCACCCTGAAATGCATAAGACTGCGTTGGGTGCAGAGTTCACTGTCGACTGGAAGTATGTTAATAACGCTGTTGATGCTGTTGATAACCTCAAAAACGAAGGGTATATCGTTTATTCTGTAGAACAGGCGGAAGGAAGCATCATGCTTGATGAACTCCAGCTGGATAAAACTAAGAAGTATGCTATCGTTATGGGAAACGAAGTGAAAGGGGTACAGCAGGAGGTTATTAACCATTCGGATGGTTGTATAGAGATTCCTCAATATGGTACGAAACATTCGCTGAATGTTTCTGTAACTACTGGTATTGTGATTTGGGATTTATTCAAAAAGCTACACTAATAGTCATAATACAGGATTGGTTAATAAGTTGTTTATAACGAGTTAATAGCTTAGTTAATTCATTTATAATCAATAACTATGTTCTGTTTATAACTATATGGAGCCATGTTGATTCTATGGGTGTTGGGTAGTTATTATTATAGTTGTTGATAGTTCGTTTTCAGGCTGTTAATACTTGAGTTGTCAGGTATTAACAGCCTATATGATACGTATTAATAGCTGGGAACTCAAGTATTAACTTCTGAGAAACCGGAAATTAATACCTTGCAGGAAGCTTATTAATTCTTGAAATGATAACTAGTATGGTTGAGTAGTGATCAATTAGTTTATAAAGTTGATAAACTTATAAGCTGATTGATTTTAGATCTGTCCGTTCTCCACCATCAACACTACACGTTCCGTGAGTTTGTCTTCCCCTTGCGGATCATATTCTTTTTTCAGGCTGGCACCGAACAATGCAGCAAAAGTCTGATAGAATCCCGCTTTGAAAGGTCCCATAAATGCTTTCACCAGTTCATAACTGGTAGAATTGCTTTGGCGGTCTATTAATTTAATCAATAGTTTCCCCTGTGCAAAAGATAGTTTCTTCATTCGGGGAGTATATTGATCTTTCAAGCCTTTTTCAACCCGTTTGATATGTTTTTGGCGGGCTTTCTCATTGGGTAATGTCTGAAGATATTCGTAGGTTTCGATGATAGCCTGGTTAATTTCTCTGGAGATAGGATATACCTTTTTCACATTGCGGATCAGTCGGTAATATTCTTGGCGTTCTTTTTCATTCTTGAATTTCAACGGACGGAAAATATACACAGTTCTTAACTGGACACATGGAATGGTATCTCCATTGTAGATAATAGCCATAGTTGTTGAAGTATTCATGCCTTTTTATTCTAATATATAACACTCATAAAATTTTAAAAATTGGGTAATTTAATAAAAAGTCACCATAGAATCGGATACTTTACCTATCATCTTATTACTTGTAATAGCTTGTAATGGCGGAATAACTAGTTCAGCAGTCTTCGCTTCTGAAAGACTCGATTTAAAGTGGGTATGATTTCCCCAGCCACCACCTTTAATACGACCACCTACACCTATTTCAGTAATCT
>OGGA01001222.1_pt1 | contig 14370 bp, 7 predicted proteins | sample 1571041 | NCBI WGS metagenome assembly OGGA01 (sample SAMEA2582057, study PRJEB24529) | metagenome | biome: Human gut stool | place: China | collected 2011 | reverse complement strand
CTTCAAATGCTGCACCAGTCTTATGTGCCATTGAATGAACGATACCAAGTAATGCGTTAGAGAATGCCATACCTGCAAGACACTGTGCGTTGTGCATTGCATCTCTCTTCTCCATATCTTCGTTATATGAACCAACAAGATCATCCTTAATCATCTTCATAGCATGAAGAGCAAGTGCATCTGTATAATCACAGTTAGCTGTTGATACATAAGCTTCAATAGCATGTGTCATAGCATCCATACCTGTATGTGCTACGAGCTTCTTAGGCATAGTCTCTGCAAGCTCTGGGTCAACAATAGCAACATCAGGAGTAATCTCAAAGTCTGCTAAAGGATACTTAATACCTTTCTCATAATCTGTTATAACTGAGAATGCTGTAACCTCTGTAGCTGTACCTGATGTAGATGAAACAGCACAGAAATGAGCTTTAGTACGAAGCTTTGGTAAACCGAATACCTTACACATATCTTCAAATGTTGTTTCTGGATATTCGTACTTAATCCACATAGCCTTTGCTGCATCGATAGGAGAACCACCACCAATAGCTACTATCCAGTCTGGCTGATATTCTTCCATAACCTTAGCACCCTTCATAACTGTATCAACTGAAGGATCTGATTCGATACCCTCGAATAACTTAACTTCCATTCCTGCTTCCTTAAGATAATCCTCAGCTCTCTGAAGGAATCCGAAACGCTTCATAGAACCACCACCCACACAGATGATAGCCTTCTTTCCTTTAAGAGTTTTAAGTGCTTCAAGAGCTCCCTTACCATGATATAAATCTCTTGGTAATGTAAAACGTACCATAATCCTGTACCTCCTAAAAATAGAATTAAATAATAAGTGATTAATATGGATTAATGTAATAATCCACCGGTTGCACCCCACAATGCAATCATTCATTTGTTTGATTAGATTGTTAATACTCTAACAATCTTTATATCAATAGTATATACCCCTTTTTTTGTTATTTCAAGTAATTATATGTTAATTTATTGTATTTTATATGTATTTTATTTGTATTTATTACATATAGCTTTTCAGGCATAAGAATTATCTTACAAATAAAAGCTCCTAATATGCTAAAAGCCCTGATTCAGCCAGCAGCACAATGCGATATATACAATATTGCAGTACTGCTGGTCAAACCAGAGCCTTATTATTATCTATTTGATTGTTGTTTGATTGTTGTTTGATTGTTGTTTAATTGTTATCTGTTTTATTATTTCATAAGATTAATCCAGATATAGATTTATCCAGATATTTATCCAGATATTTATCCTATAACTTCCTTTACTGTCTTAACAACATTATCAACTGTGAAGCCAAAGTGCTCGAACAATGTAGCTGCTGGACCAGAAGCACCAAAGCCCTCCATAGCAATAACCCTGCCATCAAGTCCTACATACTTATACCAGCCAAAGTCTGAAAGTGCCTCAACTGCAACTCTCTTTCTTACAGCATTAGGAAGCACGCTTTCCTTATATTCTGCTGACTGCTTATCGAACAGCTCCATGCTTGGCATACTTACAACTCTTACATCTATGCCATCCTTCTTAAGTTCTTCCTTTGCATTTACTGCAAGGCTTACTTCTGAACCGCTGGCGATTATAATAGCATCTGGAACTTCCTTCTGTGAGTCAGCTATAACATAGCCACCCTTAAGTGCATCCTTAGATGAACCCTCCATCTGTGGAAGATTCTGTCTTGTAAGTACAAGTCCTGTTGGTCCGCACTCGTTCTCAACTGCATACATCCATGCTGCTGCTGTTTCTGTTCTGTCGCAAGGTCTGAATACTGTGAAGCCTGGAAGTGAACGGAATGCTGCAAGCTGCTCAATAGGTTCATGTGTTGGTCCATCCTCACCTACACCTATGCTGTCATGAGTGAATACATATGTTAATGGAAGCTGCATAAGTGCTGTAAGTCTTGCCATTGGCTTAACATAATCACTAAACACAAAGAATGTCGCAACAAACGCCTTAAGTCCACCGTGAAGCATAAGTCCGTTTCCTATTGCTGCCATAGCCTGCTCTCTTACACCAAAGTGAAGATTGCTTCCTGCATAATTATCCTTAGAAAAATCTCCTGCATCCTTTAGGTTAGTCTTGTTAGATGGTGCGAGATCTGCTGAACCACCTATAAGATTAGGCATAGCCTTCTTTATCATATTAAGGATAGTTCCACTTGTATTTCTTGTAGCTTCAGCTTTATCTCCCTTTGCCCAATATTCATCAGAATTGAATAAATCAGACATATCATATCCATCAAAGTAGTTATCCCATAATTCTTTCATTTCTGGATATTTCTCTACATAAGCTGCAAACAGCTCATTCCACTTATCCTCTGCCTTTGCCATATTAGCTGAAAGCTCTTTATAATGGTCATATACTTCCTGTGGAACCTCGAAGTCACCCTTGCATGGCCATCCGATATTTTCCTTAAGTGCTGCAACATTATCAACACCAAGTGGCTCACCATGTGCACTAGCCTTACCCTGCTTAGCAGGACAGCCGTATCCGATAAGAGTATTAACTTTAATAAGTGATGGTCTTGTCTTATCAGCCTTAGCTTCTTCTATAGCCTTTCCTATTGCACAAAGATCGTTGCCATCCTCTACTTCTATTGTCTGGAAACCAAATGCCTTGAATCTTGTCACAACATCCTCTGTGAATGCTATATCTGTGCTTCCTTCAATAGATATATTGTTAGAATCGTAAAATACAATCAGCTTTGAAAGTCCTAATGTTCCTGCGAGTGAGAAGCATTCAGATGAAATACCTTCCATCATGCAGCCATCTCCTCCTAAAACATATGTATAGTGGTCAACTACAGGATATCCTTCCTTGTTGAATACAGATGCAAGATGTGCTTCTGCCATAGCCATACCTACTGCCATAGCCATACCCTGTCCAAGTGGGCCTGTTGTAGCCTCAACACCTACTGTATGTCCATACTCTGGATGTCCTGGTGTTAAAGAACCAAACTGTCTGAAGTTCTTAACCTCATCTAGTGAGAGATTACCTATTCCAAAAAGGTGGAATAATGAGTAAAGTAACATAGAACCATGTCCACCTGAAAGAACGAATCTGTCCCTGTTGATCCATTCAGGATTCTGTGGATTATAGTTCATATGCTTTGAGAATAACTCATAAGCTATAGGTGCTGTTCCAAGTGGCAGACCAGGATGTCCTGAATTAGCCTTCTGGATAGCATCAGCGGATAACACCCTGATCGCGTTTACTGACATTTCTTCAATATTCATATTAATCCTCCATTTCTATGATGTATTTCCACATCTTATGTTTACTCTTTTTTTCAATCCTTAAAGTCTGCCTCTGTAAGGAATATCACATCACCAGTATCACTGCGCTTCTTCTTAAGACCACCAAAGAACTTTCTTGATGCTCTCCTTTCAGAGTTTGCGATTGCTTTATTAACAACTTCTTTAATATCATCAAGCTTGATATTATCATTTATGTTATGAAGCTTATCTATCTTAAGATAAAGCTCAAGAAGTGCATCATCACCTACTTCATACTGTCTCTTTCTTGCAAATCTTTTAGCCATTTCCACAAGCTCATTAACATTATACTGCTTAAGAGTTATCTTATGGTTAAATGTTTTAGTAAGCTCTGGGTTAAAGTTAAGAAGCACATTCATTTCTGCATCTGAATCTTCAAATATAACTATCATTCTGTCTGTCTCTTCATGCATACATGAAACTATCTCATTTATCCTCTTAGGCTGGATAGTTCCTGCTCCTTCTACGATAAGTGCTGTTCCCTTAAGCTTACCCATCGCCTTTACTATACCTCTCTGGTTGATACTTTCGCCAGATGTTTTGGCTATCTTCTTAGGCTTGTCAGGGTATACATAATTAATCGCCCTTACTATTGTTCTTGCAAGATCTGTCTTGTCAGAGCTTGAGTTACCAGATATAAGAATATTACCGCATGCTGATGTTTTCATATTCATCTCTTTATCAAGTGACTCAAACAGCTCGACGAGCTGTGCCTCAAGTCCCGGCATTTCTCTGTACTTTCTGAATATCTTTGCTAATTCTCCAGAAAGCTTCTTCTCTGACTGTTCTTCATCCATATCATCCATCTGCTTACCTTCCTTGCTGTCGCTATCAGAATAAACAGCTGTTGTTTCTGAATATGATGCTGCTGTTTCATTTACCTGCACTGCTATGCTATCAGCTGCATATGAAGCTTCATCTACCTTATCCTGTTTCTGTTCGTATTCCTTAAGCATTTCGTCAGTTACAGGACTTATCTTTGCTGTATCAAGTGAAAGCTCCTCATTTAAATCATCTTTGTTATCTTTCTCCACCAGACTGTCAAAGTTCACTACCTTAGAGTTATTCTGTGGTGTCTGTGCAGCCATATCAGATGTATTGATAACCTCTTTAGCAGCCTCTTGTTCTGCATTCTTAAGTTCTTTTACTGTATTCTGTTCAAGGATAAATGCTGCTTTGCCTGTTCTCATGGCAAGGTCACGTCTGGCTGAATCAAGTGCAACCTCTGCCTCTGCAAGTCTTTTTGCCTCTGCTTCATCGAATTCTGTGCCTTTGTTTAAAGCCTCTTCCTTCTTCCTTGCGATTATACGTTCATAAGCCTGGCTCTTCTCATCCTTTTCATCAAGCATACGTTCAAGCTCTGCCTTAGAGAACTCCTTCGTATCCTGCTTTCCATACTTTTCTTCCCTTACAGATTCTATCCAGTCTGTGATACTTAGCTGGCCTTCTATCTGCTCATCCTCTGTCTGGTCATCATTATATGGCTGCTCACTGTCTGTATCTGCTGATGCAGTCTTTGCTAAGGTATTATCAACATTCTCGTTATTTCTACTATCCTTTCTTTCAAAAGGTGGTCTGAATGTTTCTTCCTGCTCATCTTCAAAAAGATTCTTTACATTCTTTGCAAGCTCTTCCTGAATATTATGTGTATCGTATATACTGTAATTAGGAACTGAAACTTCTATATTCATGGCATCAGCCTGTTCATCTATACGCTTCTGAGCTACACGTCTGGCTTCTTCTTCATCTTCCCTGCTTATTTTCTCACAGCTGTTTTCTATCTTTTTCTTAGCATTTTCGATAAGCTCTTTAAGCGATAACGAAGCTTTACTTACATTCTCTGAGAAGCTGTTATCCGAACTATCTGACAGACTGTCTGACAAACTATCCGGAAGACCGCCAGCTGGATTATCCTCTGCGGCTTTCTGCTTTTCTTTATTCTCAGCTATTGCAGCTGCTGCTTCTTTATTCGCTTCGTTCTGTCTTTCAATAGCTTTTACAATCGATTCCTTTAATGCACTGTTCTGGTTATTCTGCACAAAGTCTATTGACAGTTCATCACTATCTTCTGAGCTGTCATTATCATGTTCTGAAGCTATATTCTCTTTGACTTCGGATGCAGGCTGCTCTTTTACACTGTCAGGCTCAGTTTTCTTAAGCTCATCTGCTTCAAGCACATCTCCAACCTCATCCTTTTTAAGCCGTGCAAGTTCCTTCTGTTCCATGAACATTCTTTCCTTGTTAGCCTCTTCGTCAGACTTTCTTGCATTGATCTCTCCAAGTATCCTTCTTTGTGTATTAGAAAGATTAACTCCAAGCTTTTCCTTAAGTCTGACTGCATTCTCAACATATACGCCATCCTGGAACCATAAAACAAGGTTATCGCATGTCTTAATACAGTCTTCCCTGCGTCCTGTTTTATAATATAGGTTAGCAAGCTCATACATATACTTCTCGTCTATCTCTGATTCCTTATAATCTTCCAGTATCTTTACAAGCTCAGTATCTGGTGCTCCCTGTGCCCTTCTTAAATCATAATATAAAATATATCTGTTAACATCATGTGCTGATATCTTAGCATATTCTTTATATAATTCTTCTGCATTTTCAAAATCATTTACCTTTATGAAAAACTCTGTAAGCTTGTATATAAGCTTTCTTCCACCAAGGTTACGGTTGTAAGCAAGTATAGCCATATCCCTTGCTTCCTCGTAATCTCCGGCTGCCTCCTGCACATTAATGACTGTTGCTAGAGTAGACCAGTCTTTGACCTTATTCCAGTTCATTTCTTTAGCTATCTGTGCAGCCTGCTTATACTCTTTCTTAGCGGCAAGCTTCTTAATCTGTTCCAACTTTATATTAAACTCGTATTTATCCACGTTAAAGACCTCCAATGTGTCAATAAATTGACCCTCATATCTAAACACTCCATATAATTTTATCACAGCAGAGTATTGTTGTAAACCGCCAGTTAATGTAAAAAAAGGCTTAAATCCGGCTCGAATCCGGCTTGAAAAGCAAGCTGTTATAACACATACAGACTATAAGAAATCAAAGCTTGCCTGCTCATAATTCATTCTGGTGTATTCTAACTCCTGTTGTTTTACGTTGCTGTAATAATCAACAACAACTGTCTGCTGCCTGTTATCTGCCATCTTCTGTCCTAATATGTAGTTGACATCAAAGCGTGCTGTTATAGCAGGCGTTGCACCTCTTGCCGGAACTATAAGCTGTATATGATTAGCCTTCAGAAGCTTAAATATAGGCTCCCATATATATATATCCTTTGCAGCGCCAAAAGGATTATCTATAAATATAGTATTTCCCACAATTCCGCCATCCATAACTGTATTAATATTCGATATATAGTTTATGATTGCAATAAGGAACTGTATATAAATACCCTGTGACTGTCCTGTTGAGCCTACGGCTTCCTCATATCTTAAGTACCTGCTCTGATCTTTTATACGTTCTCTCTTATACAGATTAATCCTTATTGAATTCATATCTGTTACTATAACAGAGAAAAGTCTTTTCCATGTAAGTCTGTTTCGTATATATCTGAACCTTTCCTCAGGATCTTTAAAGCTCTCTGCTGCCTCTATAGTCTCATCTATATACTCTGACATTCTTTCCTTGTATACGCTCTCCTTAACATATGGAATATTAAGACCTATTATAGATATATCTTCTTTATCCATCTTAATATGTGAAAGCTTAGGAAGTCTTTCAAGCTCCGTACGTATATTGCTGCATGTCTGTATACAACGGTTTTCGAAGTTATCCTTTATTCTCTCCATATCTTCGATTCCCTTGTGCACTCTTGTCTTTTCAAGTTCAATATAACTATTCGTCTCATCAAGAGAAGCAATCAGTGCACTTGTCTGCTGCTCATCCTTTGGCATGTTTACTGACATACTTATCTGCACAGCAAGATCCTCTGCATTATAGCTCTTTAGTGAGTCTATAAGCTTACTCTTATATTTTACGAATTCATCTGTTTTTTTATACTCCAGCTTAAGTATTGCTGAATATTCTTTTGCAGTCTGCTCATATTCCTTATTCAGGTTATTATAATCCCGATACTTTGTGTCCGTTTTTTTCAATATTTCTTCATCAGGTATATTTATTCCTGCACCTGACATGATTCTTTCAATATCTTTTCTGCATACCTGGATATCTTTAAGCTCATTCTCAAGCTTCTTTCCTGCTGCCGCTTCCTTCTTTATACCATCCTCAAGCTCTCTTGTTATGACAGTATTATTCTTAACGTAGCCATCCGGATCGTCACACTCAAACTCTTCATATGTTCCATACCTTTCTTCAATCTGTGATATAGCATATGAAACACTTCCCTCAAGTCTGTTAAGCATAGCCTCCTGCATGCCAAGTTCACGGTCTGAATCATTATACTGTTTGTTAAGTTCTGTTAATTCATCTGATATCTCATGAAGCTTTTCCTGGCTGCTTACCGATATCTTTCCCTGAAGATACAGCTCTTTAAGTTTTTCAGGTTCTTCACCTCTGTAGATGATAGAATCAATACATTTTTTCATTGATGCTTCAAGATGACTCTTAAGCGCTTCCTTATCTGTAAGGTCTGCATTCTTATTCATAAGAATATCTTTAAGTCCTGCGAAACGTCCTGTAATCTCCCTTATATTTTCTTCATCATACTCTGTAGTATCTGGCTTTTTGTTTTCATCTGCTGGTGTATCATCCTGCACATAATACTTTGAGAAAATATTTTCCCAGTTGTATACAAGTTCTGTGTATTTCTTATCAACATTATCCTTGTATTCGTTAATCCTAAGATACTCTTCCCTCGACTTGTCAAGCTGTGCTGCATACCCGATTATCGCACGTTCTGCCTTGGCAAGCTTGTCATTGTATGCTTTCAGGCTGTTCCTCTCTTCTGATATTTCCGCATACAGGTCTGATATCTTCTTTAACCCTTCTGCCTGACCTAGTGCACTGTCAAGCTGTTTTTTTAGATTCTCAAGTTTATTGGCATCCTCTGCCTTTTTTTCCTTGTATATGTCTATGCTTCCATCCACCTGTGAAAGCTGTTCTATAACCTGGTCAAGCTCCTGCCTTGCATTTTCAACTGCTTTAATATGGATATTTCCTGAAATAGCTTCGTATTTTACAACAAATGTATAATCCTCCCATACTATCTGTTTTCTGCCATTAAGCTTCTGCATATCTTCATTCAGGTTGTCGAGTTCTTCCTGCGCTGTCTTAATCTCAAGTCTGCGTTTCGTATCATCCCTTAAAAAGCTCATATCTTTAAGTGCGAATACCATCATATCCTTATCTATGGCAGCCTGCTGGCTATCAAGTACCTTTTCGCTTATAACCGGATATATCTGTGTGCCTCTTCCAAATGTACTTAAAACATTATTATTCTTAACTCTGTCAAAATCATTTTTTATTATAAAGCTGTATTCAACAAATGGAATTCTTTTTAAGACATTTTCTCTTTGGACATCATCAAGCTGTGAAACCCATACATGACCTTCCATGACATCTGTGCCATATGTATTGTAAAGATAATCCTTAAACGCCTTTCTATCCGGACTATCCATATAATATGAGCCGGAATTGAGTGCTTCTATATACTGGTTAAGCTTATCATACTCCCTGGATTTTTCATTGTACTCTGTATTCATCTTTGTATATGCTTTAAGTACAGCCTCATCAAGATCATCGGCTAATCTTACACCATATACCTTCTCTATATCTGCAAGTCTGTCGGCATTATCCCTTAACAGCTGTGACTGTTCATCCATTCTGCTGATATTTTCCTCCAGCATAACCTTTTTGGTCTTTAACAGATTAATCTGCTCCTGTACCTTATATATCTGCTCTTTATCCTCTTCAAGCACGCTTTTTACACTACGTATATCACTGCTTATATCTGATATATTGTTATTGCATTTTTCAAGCTCAGACAAAGCTGTATCTGCAACAAGTACTCCATACTGTCTGCAAAGCTCCTGCTGTCTTATCTCATCCCTGCTTATTTTTTCCTGCATGTTATCCCTTAAGCCAAGAACAACTGCACAGTCTTTTTCTGCATTTCTATGATTATCCTTTGCCTCTGCAAGTATGTCATATGCCTGTTTTTCATCCTCTGCTGCGGCATGTGTCATATCCTCAAGTTCACCTACATGCTTTTCATAGTATATCCTGTACACGCCTGCAAGCCTTTCAAGCTCAGAGGTTATGTCTTCATCTTCCCTCATTCTGTTATCAAGTGCTGTATCAACCTTTAACAGTTCTTTCTCATACTCTATATAATCATAATAATCATTGGCTGATTCCATAAGCATAAGGCGCTTCTTTACAGCAGCTATCCTGCTTTGCTTCTGTGAAAGAAGTTCTTTTGACTTCTTTACAAGCCCCTCAACATCCTTAAGTGACTTCTTTTCTGATAATACTTTGGCAACAGCAATACTCTTCTTTTTATCTTCAAGCCTGTTTACAAGGTCAGTATTCCTTTCGTCATGTGCTTCAAGCTCTGACTGCTTGTCTGCTGCCATATGTACTGCCGATGCAAGCATTGAATATAAAGCTTCTTCTTTATTTTTCTTATTCTTGTAGAATTCTGTATATGTATCTGCATACTCCTTGAACCGTTCCAGCACTTCCATCTGGTTATCATAACTGCTTATCTGACTGTTCTTTCTTGAAAGCTCTATAAGCTTATCCTTTATATCAAGAAGTGTCTTAGCCATCATGGAGTCATCATTTTCAACAGACAGCCTGTTATTGTAAGATTTCTGTATGATTTCTTCTATAAGAAGATCCTCAACGACCTTGCGGCTTGTTCTATAGTTAGTTTCAAAATATGTTCTTACATGGCCCTCAGTTTTGTTAATACCTCTTACTATTTCCCATGCACTTTCATATATGCCATACTTTGATATGAAGCTCTGATAGTCGCCTTTCCTGTCAAATATATGAACCTCTATGTCCTTATCTTCTTTAGTTACATCTCTCAGATATGCCTTTAGTCCATTATAAGTTACTCTTTCACCATTTTGCACCAGCGGAAGGTTCTTTATATCATCAGGTCCGAACTTCTTATAGAATATGCAGTAGTTAAAATACTCTATACTTGTATTATCTGAAGCTGTACTACTGCTGGCTGTCATGCTTCCTGTATTTAAAGCTGCTTCCATGTAAGCTTCTTTGTCTTGTGCATCTTCTCTTTCTTCTGCACTCCTTGCCCTTCTTGCACAGAAGCCTGTCGTCATATATCTGTAACCATCCCTCTGGCAATGTGAATCAAGCTTCCACTCCACAAGCGAATGTATGCATGTGTTGCCACTGCCTTTCCTAAACAGCTTTTCTACCGGCTGTTTTTCATCAAGTGTGCAGTTTGGTATCATATTCTGCATAAGAAGAAGCATAAGAAGACTCTTGCCACCACCATTAGCAAGATCATATATGGTATTCCTGCAGTTAAAACGCATCATAAAATCATCATAAAACTGAGTACCAAAATTATATTTTACATTATTAACCCTAACTCTGTTAATCTGTGGCATATATACCTCCTTGTTTTTACGAAGTAAATTTACGACTGTTCCTGCATAAGTTCTGCCATTCGTCCCTTATAGCCGTCAAAATAGTTCTCTATAAGTGCCTTGAACCTGTCAGTTGGATAGAATCTGTTCTGTGCTTCCATAAGAAGCTCCTGTGATACACAGAAATTCAGTGCTATCTTTACAAAGCCTGTTTTAGAATTCTTAGCTGCCCTTACATCTGCCGTATCAGCTACTGTTATTACTGGAAGAGCATCCCAGCTTAGTGCTATCTGCTTGAAGCTGTTTTCTTCAACATCATCTATAATCATGCCCAGCTTCTTATCTATTATGGCAGATACGGATGAGTCTACATTTTTTACTATATCCTCAACTCTCACAAACTCTGCGTATGTTGTGCTTGCCGAATCAGTATAGAATTCTGTAATTATGTTATATATTATAAAATATACAAGATATAACTCCCTGTTCACCCTTAATCCAAGCTTATTTCTCAACTCTTCGTTAGTGTAGCCAAACACCTTGTTATTATCCCCTGCACTGACATATAAGCTGTTGTTATATTCATATATATTAAGATTGAACTTCTTAAGTGACATATGAACTATGTCATACACCTCGGCGTTAGTATTGTATTCCTGATAAAGCTGACTGTTATCTTTACTTTCGCTTATCTGTTCACCCATTATAAGCTTTGATACTATATCCAGTGCCTTGTCCAGATTCCTGTTTTCCATATATCCTCCATGTTATCCTGTCTGAATTCTTACAGCATCGTTTCATCATACTATGTTCATCATACTGTATTCATCATACCATGTTCATTTTACTGTGTTCACCATGCCAGCTATGACAAAGCATCATCATAAGCCTTCATAAATGCTACATTAGTAACCTGCATGTATTCACTGTCAGCCTGTTCACTCTCTGATAAAGTCCCACCTTTTATTATCTTAAAATGTCTGACCTCTTTACCACCAAAGCCCTCTTCAAGTATGCCATCAAGAAATGTTTCGCTGTGCATGTCATCTCCACCTATAACATACTCATCTCTCTGACACAGATTAACAAAAAATGCATAATAGTCCGCATTTTTAAGTATAGTATCACCATAAGCCCTGCTCATGTATTCTCCGAATTCATCAAGTGTTAATATGTCCGATTTTTTCAAACACACCTTATCTATACACATAAGAAGATTCGTCATTAAGAATATATAGTTGTGACGGATTCTTTCATCCTCCACTTCATCCTCATACACTATCTTCTCCGGTTCTTTATCATTAACATATTCTTTCTTCTCATATTTCTCAGGCTTTACCATAAGTGCTTCATCTATCGTCCTAAGATCGATAGTCTTTTTAATATTCAGCTTAAACAAAGGATCTATCAGATACTTAAGTGCTTCCGCATTATCCTTCTTTATCATATCCGACAGTGCTGTTGAAAAATCCATATGCAGACGCAGCCTCGACAGCTTAGCCCTTCTTACTGCCTCATCCGTTGTATTCTGCATCTGTGTGCAGTCACGAAGCAGTTCTGCATGCCTGTTCATGGCTATCTTTAGCTGATCCTCAAGATAATGTATCTCCTTCATCGTCCTGTAATAGCTGTCTGTTCCCGATGAAAAGCCTTCAAGTCTTGATATCGCCTTATCTATAAGCTCCTTGTTCTTCTTAAAAAGCTTCTCCTCATCATTAAACCACTTCATGCCAGTGCTTACGAAATCCTCATATGCATCTATACCTGCATTCACATCCTGCGAAAGAACTTCCATAACCTCTGCCTTGCGAAGCTTTAAACGTCCTACCTCTTCGTTGATTCTTTCAACAACCTCTACTCCGCCTTTAAAGTTATTCGAATTAATCATCTTTTCAAGAAGAAGCTGTGAAACACTTATCCTGCTTTCATCTTTTATCTCCTTAGTATCAAGATAGAATTCCACAGCATCAGAGCTTATCGAATACCACACACTGTTATCTCTTATTGTGCTTTCAATAAGCTTCATTCTTGACACCCTTTTCTTATGTTCAACCGGATCATAATACCGAAACTCAAAAGGCCTGCCTTCATTTTTTATCTTATCGAACACATAATCCGCCGCTTCCCTGCATTCTTCATCCGAAAGTTCAAGACTGAAATCCCTTTTAACAAGCAGCTTAAAGAAATCAAGATATTCATTATATGTAATATCCTTTTCCTTAAAGTTATTCTCCTCAATAAAAAAACGCAGAACAGCCATAAGAATATAACCCATATCAAGCGCACAGTACTTTCCATCCTTATACTGGTCAAATGAAGCGTCCATGAGCCTGAAAAATGGATAATACTTCTTAAGATTAAGCATTCTTTCCCTATGATCTGTGATTATCTCTCCTATCATACTTCCTGCCATAACACACCTCATTCTTTAAGTATCTGTTTTGTTGATTCTATATTCTTTATAACAATTCTGCTTTCTATACATGATATGATTCTGTGGATTGTAAAGCAATGCTGCAATCCGGCTGCACCAGCCAGATTCAAAGCCACACTATAACTCAGTTCTTCCATCCAATGCCCTAAGAAGTGTAACCTCATCTATATATTCAAGGTCTCCGCCTACCGGCACACCACTTGCTATTCGCGTAACCCTGATTCCTGCCTGTTTTATCATCTTGCTTATATACATAGCTGTTGTCTCACCCTCCAGGTTGGAATTCGTTGCTATGATAACCTCATCAACATCCTTCTGAAGTCTTTTCATGAGTTCTGCAAGCTTGATATCTGATGGTCCTATTCCAAGCATAGGACTTATCGCACCATGAAGGACATGATATACACCCTCATACTTACCTGTCTTTTCATATGCTGCCATATCCCTTGTATGCTCAACAACCATAATCTGCTTATGATTTCTCTTAGGATCCTTACATATAGGGCATAACTCATCATCAGTAAGTGTAAAACATTCCTTACAGTAGTGTACATTCTCCTTTGCACTTACCATAGCATCCGCTATTGACTGCACATCCTCCTTAGGCATGTTTATAATGTGAAATGCCAGGCGTTGGGCGCTCTTAGCCCCAACCCCTGGTAATCTTGACAACTGTTCTATTAATTTATTAATATGACCGCTGTATATGTCCATTAGAAAAGGCCTCCGCCAAGTCCTGAAAGACTGCCTGTAATCTTAGACATAGATGCCTGTGACTCTTCCTCGCACTTACGAAGTGCTTCGTTAGTTGCAGCAACTATTAAGTCCTCTAACATTTCTACATCATCTGGATCAACTGCCTCAGGATCGATCTTAACCTTAGTAACTTCTCTCTTTCCTGTTACAGTTACTTCGACAACTCCACCGCCTGCTGTTGCTGTGAATTCCTTTGTTTCAAGGGCAGCCTGCTGCTCCTCCATCTGTCTTTGCATTCTCTGTGCCTGCTTCATAAGATTGTTCATATTGCCAGGCATTCCTCCTGGAAATCCACCTCTTTTAGCCATTATATAAATTCCTCCTTATCATCTATTTC
>OGGA01001194.1_pt1 | contig 14524 bp, 10 predicted proteins | sample 1571041 | NCBI WGS metagenome assembly OGGA01 (sample SAMEA2582057, study PRJEB24529) | metagenome | biome: Human gut stool | place: China | collected 2011 | reverse complement strand
AACGGTACTAAGAAGCCAGGCACAACTTGCCGTTGTACCTGCCTTCTAAGTGCCGGCGGCTCCCCAGTGTCTTTCATGTCTTTTGTCAATTTTTTACAATTCAATTTACGCTTTTAAGAGTTTCGCAATTGTCTATTATGAATAAGTGTCTGTGAAACTCTCTTAGTAATATTGATTTTTTGTCAAGTATTCTATGTTTTAGGGAATTTCACAATTATTATTGAAGTTTGATATCTGAAATATTAAGTTTGTCTCTGGATAGACCAGATACCACGAAACTATTTTATAAAAGATACAAATAAAAATCAATGATTCGACTTATTAAATTTTTGTGAAATTGACGATTCATTATCTGGCAGAGACAGAACCGGAAACTTGTATTTTAAGACAGATTCAGATATAATCAAAGGAAGCATGAAAAGAGTGGAGTGAATCATGAAGAAAAAGACCGTGACTTCTGAGACAGAAGAAATTACAATAGACAATAAAAAACAGAAAAGAAAGAGAGAAAAGAAAGCCTACCGGGAGATCCGGTGGGACAGGCTGGATAACACGGCACATCTTTTCCCTGTGATCGCAGGAGAGAATATGAGCAACGTCTACCGCATCAGTGTGACACTGACGGAGCTGGTGCAGCCCGATGTTTTGCAGCAGGCGTTAAACATTGTTCTTCCGAAGATGGATGGATTTAATTTAAGACTCCGCATGGGGGTATTCTGGTATTATTTTGAGGAGAATGGAAAGCCTGCACCGAAAGTACGTGAGGAGAGCAATTTTCCGTGCCGTTATATTCAGCAGAATCAAAACCACAGTTATATGTTCCGCGTGACTTATTATAAATACAGAATTAATCTGGAAGTGTTCCACGTGCTGACCGATGGAATGGGCGGCATTAACTTTTTGAAAGAGTTAACTTACCAGTATCTGCGTCTTGCGCACCCGGAACTGAAGGAGAAGGTGGGGGATTCCTTAAACAGTGGTACATCTTTAAACAGAGAGGACAGTTTCTTAAAAAATTATAAGAAGAGTTCTGCAAAAGGCTATCAGACAAAAAAGGCATATCTGTTAAAGGGAGAGCATCTGGGACCGGGAGAATTCGGCGTTATGCATGGGTATATGCAGATTCCGCAGCTGAAAGAGGTATGTCACAGATATGGCTGCAGTATCAATGAATATCTTGTTTCCGTTTATATCTGGAGTGTGTATACGGAGTGTATGAAGGGAATGCCGTCCACGAGTCCGATCCGCGTGGCAGTTCCGGTAAATCTGCGCCCATATTTTAATTCGATCACAACAAAGAATTTTTTTGTCATGGTGTCGGCAGAATTTCATCCGACAAAGGAAGTCTACACGTTTGCGGAAGTGCTGGAGAGCGTGCGTGATAATCTGAGAAGCCAGATCAACAGGGAGCATCTGGAAAAACTGTTTTCGTATAATGTATCCAATGAAAAGCTGCTGGCTGCGCGTGCTGTGCCGCTCTTTTTAAAAAATATTGCAATGAAGATTGTGTATACAAAGTCGGCACTTGCCAATACAACAACAATCACAAATATCGGAAATATTGGAGTGGATGAGGCATACCGCCCATATGTGGAGATGTTCCATGCGTTTCTTGCAATGTCGAAGGGACAGCATTTGAAGGGAACGATCTGTTCTTATGGAAGTACGCTGGTGTTCTCATTCAGCTTTGATCTGAAAGATGTTTCCGTGCAGCGGGGATTTTTCCGCAAAATCGCAGCAGACGGAATTGAGGTAGAGTTAGATACAAATGGTGTAACTGCCGATTAAGAAGAATGGATCAGGATAGAAAAAACAGGAAAGTAATGGTGTGAGATGAGCAGATGTAAACAATGTAATATAGAAGTTTTGGATGAGACGGAGCGCTGCCCGCTCTGTCACTCCGTATTAGAGCCTACGATAGAGGTGGAAAATATGTATCCCGATGTCAAGATCAAAACAAGACGGATGATGCTTTTGTCGCGAATTTATCTTTTCGTGGCGATCGTGGCAGAGGCGGTTTTAGTTGCAGTGAATCATTACGGTGATTTTGAGACGGCGTGGAGCCTTGTTACCGGTCTGATCTTTTTTTACGGATATCTGGTTGTCCGGTTTGCAATCCTTGGAAAAACCGGCTATATTGCCAAAACAATTGTTTTGACTTTAATTGCCATATTGATATTGATTGCAATCGATTTTGTGAATGGTTACCGGGGATGGTCGGTACGGTATGTGTTCCCGGCGGCGATCATTTTAGTCGATATAGGAATTTTGATCTTGATGTGTGTGAACCGGAGGAACTGGCAGAGTTATATTATGTGGCAGATTTTTATGATTTTGTGCAGTTTTGTTCCGATTATTCTGTATCTGACCGGAATTATTTATGTGCCGTATCTGGCGCTCGCGGCACTCGGAACGTCTGTATTTTTGTTCCTTGGAACGCTGATCATCGGTGACAGAAGAGCCAGGGTGGAACTGAAGAGAAGATTCCATATCAGATAAGGAAACGACAGAAGTTTGAATAAGAGGGTTTATGATCAGAAAATTGACTTTGAAAAAAGAAAGAGAACATGAGACAAACGAAGCGAGCATCGCAGGAAATGTCATGCGTGACCTGATCGCGCATGTGACAAACGATAACCTGATCGGCAGGAAAATCAAAAGCGGTGAACTGCGGAAAAAAATGGTCGAACCGCCGTGGAAATGCCCGGATATGTTCACCATGACCACTATCGAGATGGAGCACTTCACAATGGAGTGGCTTGAATTAAAGGAAAATCCAAATGAGCAGAAGGTAATCTTACAGCTTCATGGCGGCGGGTATATCGGAGCGATGCGGAATGCATACCGCATGTTTGCGGGACTTTACAATGAAGTCAGCAAAGGGATGAGTGTACTCACCATTGATTACCGTGTAGCACCTGAAAATCCATATCCGGCGGCATTGGAAGATGCAGTGAGCGCATATCAGTGGCTGCTCGGTCAGGGCTGGTTTGCAGAGGATATCATTGTGGCAGGAGATTCCGCAGGAGGAGGGCTTGCGATGGCACTGTGCCATTATCTGAAAGATCATGGAATGCAGCTTCCATGTGGGATCGTTGCAATGTCTCCGTGGACGGATCTTATGGCAAGCGGTGAATCGTATGATACCAATTATGAGAGGGATCCGTTGTTCGGAAATACGAGGGACAGCCTGATCTATAACAAAGACTATGTGGGTGACCATGATCCGATGGATGCTTATATTTCACCTTTGTATGGGGATTTCAGAGGATTTCCGCCAATGCTCATTCAGGTAGGTTCTTATGAGATGCTGTTAAGTGATTCGGTGAGCGTTGCCTCGAAAGCGAGACATCAGGGTGTGAAAGTAAGACTCAGTATTTATGATGGAATGTTCCACATTTTCCAGATGGCAGCAAAAATGCTGCCAGAATCCAGAAAAGCGTGGGCTGAGATTGGAAAATTTATTGATGTTTTGTCAAATGACTGACATCCATATAAACAGGAAGACCATTTTCATAGGTGACATTGGATTCCCCCTGAATCAATGGAGTGAGGTAATCAATTAATTCCTGTGTAACATCATTGCCAGCGGCGTTGATCCATTCAGTAGGAACGGATTTGGCTTCGTTGGCAATATTTTTTATCTCGGCATATCCATATTCAATCGTATATGGATCGTCAGATACACGGTTCATGGTGACCATAGAAGCTGTTACGCCTTCCTCGGAGAGCGCAACGGCTTTTTTTCCTAATTCGACAGATTCCATAAGGTCTGTTTTGGATGCTAAATGGGCTGCACACCGCTGTAATACATTCACTTCGATGGAGCGGACTTTTACGCCTAATTTTTCTTTCACAAGGAATTCCAATGTTTTTCCGGCGCCACTCAGCTGGCTGTGGCCAAATGTATCGACTGACTTCTCAGAAGCGCTGATGTAATTGCCGGATGCATCTCGGATACCCTCTGATACGGCAATGATAACGTTATTGCGTTCAAACAGCATACGTTTTACATCTAACAGGAAGTCGTCCGTATCAAACGGAACTTCCGGAAGATAAATCAAATGTGGAGCGGAATTATATCCGTTTCTTGCAAGAGCAGCGGCAGCGGTCAGCCATCCTGCGTCACGTCCCATGATCTCAATGATCGTAACACTCTTGACTGCGTAAATAAAAGTGTCATGGGCAATCTCTAAAACAGAGGAAGCAATGTATTTTGCAGCGGAACCAAAACCAGGAGTGTGGTCTGTCTCACACAGATCGTTGTCGATTGTTTTTGGAATACCGATGATGCGGACATTGCTGCCGATTTTTTTGCCGTATTCGGATAATTTTAAAACGGTGTCCATAGAGTCGTTTCCGCCAATGTAGAAGAAGGCGCCGACATTGTATAATTCAAACTGTTTGAAGATAAAAACATATGAGGAATCATCATCCAGATAATCCGGCAGTTTATGACGGCAGGAACCTAAATACATTGCCGGTGTTGTTTCCAGACGATCCAGATATGCCGGATTTTCATTCATAATTTCTGTCAGATTTAATAAATGATTGTTTAAGATGCCAAGGATTCCATTTACAGATCCATAGACAGTCTCATACTGATCAGATGCCATGACTCCACGGATCACACCTGCAAGGCTGGCGTTAATTGCAACTGTCGGGCCACCGGACTGTGCGACCATTACATTTTTTAAACTCATAGTTTACTCCTTAATAATTCATTAACTTTTGTTAAAAGTAGGGTCCGGTGGTTTTTGTTTGGTTATAATGAAAAAGATAGATTTTTTGAAAAAATCTTTTTGACTGCTATATAATAGCGGAAAATAACGTGTTTAGCAAGAGGTAGCAGGTGTGAAATGTGATTTATGTCCAAGAAAATGCCTTGTAGACCGGAAAAAGGGTGAAAAAGGAATCTGTGGGCAGACAGAAAATTTAAAAGTAGCGAGGGCGGCACTTCATTTCTGGGAGGAACCTTGCATTTCGGGAGATGCGGGATCTGGAGCGGTATTTTTTTCGGGGTGTCCGCTGCATTGTGTATTCTGTCAGAATGAGAATATCGCAAACGGAACGGTTGGAAAAGAAATCTCTCTGGAGCGGCTCGTGGATATTTTTCTTGAATTGCAGGAAAAAAGAGCCAATAATATCAATCTTGTGACACCGGGACATTTTGTGCCGCAGATCGTGAAGGCTCTGGATCAGGCACGAAAGGAAGGGCTTACGCTTCCGGTTGTATACAATACAAGCAGTTATGAGACGGTTGACACGATCAAAATGCTAGAGGGTTACGTCGATATTTATTTGCCGGATTTTAAATATATGAGCCCGGTTTTGAGTAAAAAGTATTCTCATGCTCCGGATTATGCAGAGGTTGCAAAGGCAGCGATCGCAGAGATGGTGCGGCAGACAGGAAAGGCTGTGTTTGTAAATGGAGATGAAGATAACCTTATTTTAAGTGGAACGATAGTAAGACATCTGACACTGCCCGGTTGTATGGCGGATTCCATGCAGATTTTAAAATATCTGCATGATACTTACGGAGATATGATTTATATCAGTATCATGAACCAGTTCACCCCGCTTTCCAATCTGGAAAAGTATCCGGAATTAAATCGCAGGATTACCGATGAGGAATATGAGACACTGGTGGATTATGCGATCGAGATCGGAATAGAAAATGGTTTTATCCAGGAGGGGAACACAGCGGAAGAGAGTTTTATCCCGGCATTTGACTGTGAGGGTGTGTAACCTTGAAAATGAGAACCATATTTTCTGGTGGAAAAAATTTCCAAAAAAATAAGGAAAATTATATTTACATAATATGGGAAAATGCTATAATTAGCTTCGTATGATTACAAAGAAGGAATAGCAGCGAAATTACTGCAGACAGATTCTTTATCATAATAGAGTGAATTACGAAAATTTACTGAAAGTAAAGGAAAATGCAGACGAGGAGGAGACGAGAATGAATTTTCTGAATTTAATTCAGGGCGCAGCCGGAAAGGTAAAAGGGGTTGCGACTTTGCTTAGCGGACTGACAAAGACACAGGCGATCATAGCAGGTGTAGCTACTGTGACAGCAGTTGGCGGTGTCGGAACAGGAGGATATTTCTTATATGACCATTTTCATCAGCCGGAACCAATTGTGGCAGATGTTGTGATAAGTACAGAGGTGGCAGAACCGACGGAAGAAGTTGTGGCAGCCGAAGAAGTTGTCACGGAAGAGACAGAGGCGGCAGAACCGGAAACCGTTACATTGGTCGGAAGTTCTATTGAGAAGGATCTGAAGATCAAGATACAGGACGAGTCCTCGAAAAATGTAAAGGGACAGCCTTTTGAGATCACGATCAAGGCAGACAAGAAGAAGGCAAAATCAACTACATATTCAGATGATGATAAAGATGGTATTATTTACATTAAAAGTATTGATGCCGGAAAATATGATGTCTCTTTGAATGAGATTGATGGATATATTTCAAAAGAAAATTCTTACAAATTAACGGTTAAGGATAAGATTGAATACACCAAGGTAGATGTCAAAGACGAGATCAAATCCGCATCAGAAGTAGCACCGGCAGAGGATGCAGAGGTAGACAATGTTGAGGTGGAGGCTGTTATTCAGGATACAGTGGAAACAGTTGACAGCACCTGTACGCCATCCAAAGTCGGAGCAGGAGATGTGGATACTTCCAATTTCCCGAAAGCTTCTGTTGGTGGATCAACAAAAGTGGACATTGCACAGGCAGCAGTGACGGCTTCCGCAAAACGTGTGGGATACCATGCTACAGGAACGGAATCATCTGGTGTGACTACATCATCCGAGACATCATCGGAAACAGCAACACCAAAATCATCAGAAACAACAGCACCAAAATCATCAGAAACAACAACACCGAGTGAAGGCAGTTCGGAAACTACTGGTGGTCAGGGAACTGGCAGTGGTCAGAATAATGGTTCTGGAAATAGTGGAAGTGGTGAGAGTACAGGTGGTCAGCAGGGAGCATCTGGTGGAAACAGTAGCCAGAATGGAACATCTGGAGACAAAACAGATGGTACAGAGACAAAGCCGGATGATACGAAACCAGATAAATATGAAATTACCATTGTCCATATGTTTTATAAAAACGATGGAAAAACAAAAGCAGACAAAGCAGATGAAAAAGAGACAGTAACTGTTGCAAAGGATGCGAAAACGGTGTCATCTGCAAAAACATATGACGGATATAAAGCTTCCAACGGTACAACCTTTACCATTCAGAATGGTGCAAAAGAATATAACATCATGTGGGTTGCAACAGCAGCAGATAAGGCTACTTATAAGGTAACACATAATTTCTTTCAGGTTGATGGAAAGACCAAAGCAGAAGAATCCAAAAGTGAAGATATCACAGTAGATGCTACTGCTACTGAGATACAGGCATCTTCTTATGAAGCACAGGGATATAAACTGGCAGAAGGTTCCACGAAGATCAAAGTGGCAGCAGGCACAACAGCATACACATTAAACTGGGTAAAAGCTGCAACCGCAGCCAGTGCATCCGTCACAGTACCACAGACGGCAGCTTTATATAACAGCACTATTAATAATGCAAATGCAATTGGTCTCACAGCAACATTGACAGACGCAGGCAATATTATCACAAATATTACATGGGCTAGCAGCAACGAAAAAGTTGTAAAGGTATCCAATGGAGCGAAAACAGGATGTACTTTAACAGCAGTTGGAAAAGGAAGTGCAACTGTAACAGGCACGATCACATACTTATCCAAACCGGGCGATACCAAGACAACCGCAAGTGACAAGAAAATCACATGTACAGTTACAGTCAATGATTTTACCGGAAATACAACAACCCAGTTAAAAGATAAATCCGGTAGATTACTTTACAAAGATTCCGAGTGTAAAAAACCAGCAACCGTGGCAGATTACAATGCAAACGGAACTTACTACACCGAGCCGGTTTACACCGGATGGCAGACCATTGATGGAAAAGTATATTACTATACCAGCAACCATCAGCGTGTAACAGGAAGTCAGGTGATCAGCGGTATCTCTTACAACTTCGGAAGTGATGGAGCATTACAGCAGGGTTCCGGAAAGAACGGTATTGATGTATCCAGCCATCAGGGAAATATTGACTGGGCATCTGTAAAGGCAGCAGGTATCAACTTTGCAATTATCCGTGTCGGTTACCGCGGATCACAGACAGGAGCATTGGTAGAGGATTCCTGCTTCAAGAAAAATATTCAGGGTGCAACTGCAAACGGCATTAATGTTGGTGTTTACTTCTTCACACAGGCTACAACTGAGGCAGAAGCTGTTGAGGAGGCAAGTATGGCATTGACATTATGCTCCGGCTACAATCTTTCTTACCCGATCTTTGTTGATACAGAGAACGGAAGCGGAGCAGCCCGTGCCAACGGATTAGATAAAGGCACCAGAACAGCATGCGTGGCTGCGTTCTGTAAGACCATTGCAAATGGTGGAAGAAAAGCAGGTGTTTACGCAAGCAAGAGCTGGTACAACAATAAAATTGATGCATCTGCATTCAGTAACTACTTTATCTGGGTTGCACAGTACAACACAACCTGCAATTACAAAGGAAAATATAACATGTGGCAGTACTCTTCCAAGGGAAGTGTTCCTGGAATCAAGGGAAATGTCGATGTAAATATTGCATATTAATTTATGGGTTTTAAAAGGATGACCGGTATCTGTTCAGATACCGGTTGTTTTGCGCATAACAATCAATAAGGAGAACAGGTTTGCCATATTATAATAGGAAAGAGTATCCAAAACAGATATGGGTGTCGGAGATACCGGAGCGTGAAGTTTCTTTGTTAAGAGAAAATCTTGCAGGAATAAAACAAACTACATTTGTGTTAATAAAAAAAGAGGAAGCCTTTCATCAGCTGTCAGAGAAGCGGAGCAGAGATATCATTTTTCTGTCTTCGAATCAGTCTCTTTTAGACCTTGCCAGAGATGTGGACGTCCCGGCGATTGCCTATCAGAAACCGGAAATGGATACATTTCTTCATGCCGATATGGTCGTCGAGGGGTTCGAGGAAGTCGATATGACGTTTTTACAGCGTGTGTATGAGAGACATTTCAACATTCCATGGACGATTCTGGAGACGGAACGCTGTATTGTGAGAGAACTGGAACTTTCTGATCTGGATGACCTTTTTTCCATGTATGCAGAACCCGGAATGACCGATTATATGGAGGGACTATATGAATATGAGGAAGAGCTGGAATATCAGAAAGCCTATATCGAAAATATGTATCGTTTTTACGGATATGGAATGTGGCTCGTTTTTGAGAAAAAAACGGGCACGCTGATCGGCAGGGCTGGTGTGGAACACCGGGAAGAGTTAAATGGAGATATGGAATTGGGTTATGCGATCCGGACATCCTTTCAACATCAGGGTTATGCCTATGAAGTCTGTCAGGCGATCATGCAATATGCAGGAGAGGAGCTGCAGGTACATCTCTTGCACTGCCTGATTCAAAAAGAAAATACTCTTTCTGAAAAACTTGCCATAAAATTAGGTTTTTCATATTGCGGTGACCGGGAAATAGACGGCATCCTGATGTCAGATTATCAGATAGAATGGTGATGGAAGCCGGATGCAAAGTTTAAGCGTTGATTTTTGATAGAAAATAAAATATAATCATATATTATACACAAAAGCATAGATAAAAGTGGGTGATCTACATGGCAGAACTTTCGTCAGAAGAATTAGAGAAAATCGTAAAAGAAGAGGACAATAGTATCAAACCAATGAAGGAGTTTGAGAGTCCCGAAAAATTATATCAGGAATTGATCGCCAGTGTCCGTAAGTATCATCCATCTACGGATATCAGTCTGATAGAGAAGGCATACAACATTGCATACGAGGCACATAAGGGGCAGGTAAGAAAATCGGGAGAACCGTATATCATCCATCCATTGTGCGTTGCGATTATTTTAGCAGAGTTAGAGCTTGATAAGGAGACGATCGTAGCGGGACTTTTGCATGATGTGGTGGAAGATACCGTTATGACCGACGAGGAGATCAAACAGGAGTTTGGTGCAGAGGTTGCACTGCTGGTAGATGGTGTCACAAAATTAGGGCAGTTGTCCTACGATGCGGATAAGGTGGAAGTTCAGGCAGAGAATTTAAGAAAAATGTTCCTTGCCATGGCAAAGGATATCCGTGTGATCCTGATCAAACTGGCAGACCGCCTGCATAATACGCGGCCACTGAAATACATGACGCCGGAGAAACAGAAGGAAAAAGCGCGCGAGACAATGGATATCTATGCGCCGATCGCCCAGCGTCTTGGTATTTCCAAAATTAAGATCGAATTAGACGATCTGTCTTTAAAATATTTAGAGCCGGAAGCATACTATGATCTGGTTCATCAGATCGCCCAGAGAAAAAGTGTCAGGGATGATTATGTCCAGAGCCTTGTGGAAGAGGTAAAAAAACATATTCACGAAGCCGGAATTCCGGCGCAGATCGATGGGCGGGCAAAGCACTTTTTCAGTATTTATAAGAAAATGAAGAATCAGGATAAAACGCTGGATCAGATTTATGATCTGTTTGCAATCCGTATTATCGTGGATTCCGTAAAAGACTGTTATGCGGCACTTGGTGTCATCCATGAGATGTATAAACCGATCCCTGGCCGGTTCAAAGATTACATTGCCATGCCAAAACCGAACATGTATCAGTCACTTCACACGACATTGATCGGACCGACAGGACAGCCGTTCGAGATCCAGATCCGTACCTATGAGATGCACCGCACTGCTGAGTACGGTATCGCCGCTCACTGGAAATACAAAGAGGCAAGCAATAATGGCGGTGCTGCAGCACCAATGACCGTTACCGAGGAAGAGAAGTTAAGCTGGCTGAGACAGATTTTAGAGTGGCAGAGGGATATGTCCGATAACAAGGAGTTTATGAGTCTGTTAAAAAGTGATCTCGACCTGTTTTCGGATACGGTTTTCTGCTTCACACCGACAGGAGATGTAAAAAACCTGCCAAACGGTTCTACGCCAATTGATTTTGCGTACAGCATCCATTCGGCGGTCGGAAACAAAATGATCGGAGCCAAAGTCAACGGAAAGCTTGTTCCGATTGATTATGTGATCCAGAATGGTGACCGGATTGAGGTGTTGACTTCTCAGAATTCCAAGGGACCAAGCCGCGACTGGCTGAATATTGTAAAGAGCACGCAGGCAAAGAATAAGATCAATCAGTGGTTCCGAAGTGAGTTGAAGGAAGAAAATATCGTAAGAGGAAAAGAACTGCTTGCATCCTGTTGTAAATCAAAGGGGATCAACCTTTCCGATATCAACAGACCAGAGTATCAGGATAAAATCATGCGAAAGTATGGTTTTCACGACTGGAATTCCTGCCTTGCAACTGTTGGTCATGGCGGTTTAAAAGAAGGTCAGATCGTAAACCGTATGTACGAGGAATATAAGAAAGATCACCTTGCACGTATTACAGACGAGGAAGTTCTTGAGACAATCTCCGAAAATAAAGAAAAAGTCCCGGAGAAAAAATCAAAGAGCGGTATCATTGTAAAGGGACTTTATGACGTGGCAGTCCATTTTTCAAAATGCTGCAGTCCGGTTCCGGGGGACGAGATCGTAGGATTTGTGACAAGAGGACGCGGTGTTTCCATTCACCGGACAGATTGCATCAACATCATCAATCTTTCAGATATGGAGAGAGAACGTCTCATCGATGCAGAGTGGCAGCATGATGAAGAATCCGGCAATTCCGGTCTTTATCTGGCAGAGATCAAAGTATTCTGCAATAACCGTACCGGGCTTCTCGTGGATATCACAAGAGCCTTTACAGAGCGTGCGATTGATATCAATGCGATCCATTCCAAGACGAGTAAGCAGGGAATCGCAACCATTGATATTTCATTTAACACAAAAGGAAAAGCAGAGTTGACGAGCGTGATCGACAAGCTTCGTCAGATAGACAGTATTATTGATATTGAGAGAACCACCGGCTGATCTGGCTCAGGTGGTTTCTTTCATCTTTTTATGGAGGAAGAAAAAGATGGCACCATTAAGTATACAGATATATGTAGTAGGTCCGGTACAGACCAATTGCTATTTTGCGATCAATGATGACACAAAAGAAGTACTGATCATTGATCCGGGTGCAAGTGCAAAACAACTTGCAGAGAAAGTGAAAGAGCAGGGATTGAAACCTGTGGCAATTCTTCTGACACATGGACATTTTGACCATGCGACAGGGGCAGGGGAGCTGGCGCAGCTTTTGCATATAAAAATATACGCGCAGGAAAAAGAAAAAGAGACACTGGAAAATCCGCAGTTGAATCTGAGCGGATGGCAGGGAAGCGAGCTTGTGTTCTATGCCGATGAATATTTAAAAGATGAGCAGGAAATAGATCTTGCAGGATTTCATATACGGGTATTTTTAACACCGGGACATACGGTGGGTGGCTGCTGCTATTATTTTCCTTATCAGAACACGTTATTCAGCGGAGACAGCCTCTTCCAGACTTCTATTGGAAGGACTGATTTCCCGAAGGGAAGTGCTTCCCAGCTGATCCATGCGATCCGGGAAAAACTCATGCCGCTTCCTGATGAGACCGCCGTGTATACAGGGCATGGAGATATGACAACGATTGGAACAGAGCGGATGTACAATCCATATTTGTAGGAGGAAAGCATGATATTAGCAAAATTAAACCAGCCGGAATTTGAGTATGACATACATTCGCTCATCAAAGCATTTTTCCCGGAGGAAAATGTGAGTGCAACGGCAGAAGTTAAAAAATATGAGGAAGAGATCACCTTACAGTTTCAGGTGGAGTATGAGCCACAGCAGATAAAAATTGAGTGGAAGGAAAATGGTCAGGAAAGTCATGACCGAAGTTTTCCGGTAGATTTTTCAGACCGCACGGAAACGAAAAACGAACTGAAACAGAATTTTTATCAGATTTTATCAGAGATCACGGGCAAAAAACTTCCGTGGGGAACTCTGACAGGAATCCGGCCAACGAAAATCCCGATGAAATTTTTAGAGGAAGGAAAAACGGAGGAAGAGATCAGAACCTACATGCAAAAAACGTACTTTGCATCCGATGAGAAAATCGATCTTTCCATTGATATTGCAGAGCGTGAGCTCGAAATCTTAAAAAAGATCGATTACGAGAACGGCTACAGTCTTTATATCGGAATCCCATTCTGTCCGACAACCTGCCTGTATTGTTCGTTTACATCCTACCCATTAGTGAGCTGGAGACAGAAAGTGGACAGCTATCTGGATGCTTTGGAAAAAGAACTGGATTATGTTGCAGTAAAATTTGGAAAAAAACATCTGAATTCCATCTACATTGGAGGGGGCACACCGACAACACTGGAGCCATATCAGCTTGACCGGCTGATCCGTAAAATCCGATGCAGCTTTGATCTGTCACACTGTCTGGAGTTTACAGTGGAAGCCGGACGTCCGGACAGCATCACAAGAGAAAAATTAGAAACGTTGAAAAAATGGGACATCACAAGAATTTCCATCAATCCGCAGACGATGAAGGATGAGACATTAAAAATCATCGGGCGCAGACATACCGTGGCACAGACCGTGGAGAGTTTTCATCTTGCGAGAGAACTTGGATTCGATGATATTAACATGGATCTTATCATGGGACTGCCGGAGGAAAGCCTTGAGGATGTCAGGGATACCTTAGAGCAGGTAAAAGCGTTAAAACCGGATAATCTTACCGTGCATTCACTTGCATTAAAGAGGGCGGCACGGCTTAACATGTTTAAGGAAGATTATAAAGATTACAAGATGGTCAACACCACAGAGCATATGAACCTCACCGCAGAATATGCAAAAGAGATGGGATTAGAACCATATTATCTGTATCGGCAGAAGAGCATGGCTGGCAATCTGGAAAATGTCGGTTACGCAAGTCCGGGGAAAGCAGGAATTTATAACATTCTGATCATGGAGGAGAAACAGACCATCGTGGCGTGCGGAGCGGGAGCTTCGACAAAACGTGTCTGGAATGAGCCAAATCCGGACGGCACTCATCGGATCGAAAGATGCGAGAATGTCAAGGATGTAGCGCAGTACATCGAGAGAATTGATGAGATGATTGAGCGGAAGCAGAAACTTTTTGCAGAAGAATAAAAGGGTTTTTCTTCCTGAAATAGTACATCAAGATGTATTGAAACAAGCTAATAACTGTGCCTTAAAGGACGAATTCATTTTAGAAGATGAGTTCGTCCTTTTCTCATATATTCCAAAATGACGGTAGAACTGTTCACAAGTTTTATGGTAAAATTTGAATACAAATTGAGCAACAAATCTGGGAAAACATAATCATCAATGTGTAAAATGTGATAGTCATGAGGAAAAAACGAGAATCACCGAAAGGATGTGGGAGGCATTGTGCGGGAAGAGAATCAAACAACCAGCAGCCTTGGCTGTATTATTTGTTCTAATGTTTATTGGTGGATGTTTTTTTGTGAAA
>OGGA01001193.1_pt1 | contig 14569 bp, 4 predicted proteins | sample 1571041 | NCBI WGS metagenome assembly OGGA01 (sample SAMEA2582057, study PRJEB24529) | metagenome | biome: Human gut stool | place: China | collected 2011 | reverse complement strand
TGAATAACAAAGTCTCCATTTCAGTTTCCAATAAGAAAATAGATGCTGTATTAAAAGAGTTGTTCTCAGAGACAGGACTGAATTATAAGATGTCGGGAAGACAAATTACTATTTCGGTGCCAGAAGCTCCTAAAGTACAACAAACTATACAACAAAAGGGTATTAAGGTAACAGGTAACGTTTCAGATGAAAAAGGTGAGCCTTTGATTGGTGTAACAATCATTTTGAAAAATGATTCCACAGTGCATGCATTGACAGACATGAATGGTAATTATAGTATTATTGTTCCTGAAAGAAAATCTGTGCTTTCTTTCCGTTATATTGGTTTTGTTCCTAAAGAAGAGGTAGTTAATAACCGGAAGGTTGTTAATGTACAAATGGTAGAAGATGTTGGTCAATTAGATGAGGTTGTAGTGGTTGCCTATGGCGCACAAAAGAAAGAGTCTGTTGTTGGTTCTATCACAACGATTGAGCCTGCTAAGTTAAAGGTTTCTACTACTCGTTCAATAAGTAATAATCTGGCTGGTACAGTTGCCGGTGTATTAGCTGTGCAACGTTCTGGTGAACCGGGATATGATAATTCTTCTTTCTGGATTCGTGGTATTAGTACATTCCAGGATGCCGGACAAAACCCATTGGTTTTGATTGATGGTATAGAACGCGATTTGAATAATATTGATCCTGAAGAGATAGAATCTTTTTCTGTGTTGAAAGATGCTGCTGCAAGTGCTGTTTATGGAGTGCGGGGAGCTAATGGTGTTATTTTAATTAATACAAAACGCGGACAAGTTGGTAAACCTCGTGTGACTGTAAAGGCTGAATTTGCAGCTACACAGCCAGTTAAACTTCCCGAGTATTTGGGTGCGGCAGATTATATGCAGGTTTTGGATGATATCTTGATGGATACAGGACAACAGCCTAAATATACAGATCGTATTGCAAAAACTCGTGCAGGTTATGATCCTGATTTATATCCGGACGTGAATTGGATGGATGCAATTGCAAATGATTATGCTTCGAATCAGCGTGTAACAGTAGATATTTCTGGTGGTACAGAGACATTACGTTATTCTTTTGTTGCTGCTGCGTATAATGAACGTGGTATTTTGAAACGTGATAAAAGCTATGATTGGGATCCTACTATTAAATTGCAACGTTATAACGTTCGTTCTAATGTGGATTTGAAATTAAGTCCTACTACGCAATTACGTTTTAATATTGGTGGATATTTGCAAGATAGAAATTCTACAACGAAAGATATATCTCAAATTTTCCAAAAAGCGTTCGTTGCTGTACCTCATGCTTTCCCTGCACAGTATTCCAGTGGACAGATACCGACAACAGAGGAGCCAAACGTTTGGGCATGGGCTACTCAAAGTGGATATAAAAGAAGAAGTGACAGTAAGATTGAAACACTGTTTTCTGTAGAACAAGATTTGAAATTCTTACTTCCGGGATTGAAAGTAAAAGGTACATTCTCATTTGACAGGTTTTCTTCAGGTACTGTTTCTCGTGGAAAGACACCGGATTATTATGTACCTGCTACAGGACGTGATGATGAAGGTAATTTGATTATAGCATCAAAATCCAATGGTACTAATTTCCTGGATTACTCAAAAAGCGGTGACTATGGAAATAAGAGCGTATATATGGAAGCAACTTTGTCTTATGACCGTACATTCGCAGAGAAACATTCCGTTGCTGCAATGTTATTGTTTAATCGTCGTAATTATGATGATGGAAGCAAGTTGCCTTACCGTAATCAGGGATTGGCAGGACGTGCATCTTATACCTATTCGGGTAAATATGTAGGTGAATTTAATTTTGGCTATAATGGCTCTGAAAATTTTGCCAAAGGTAAACGTTATGGCTTTTTCCCTTCAGGAGCAATTGGCTGGATTGTATCGGAAGAGGCATTTATGCAACCATTGCGTAAGGTCATATCTAAATTGAAATTGCGTGCGTCTTATGGTCAGGTAGGTAATGCTAATTTAGGTGGACGCCGTTTTGCGTACCTTTCTACAATTACCGATGACTATGATACATTAAACATGTATAAATGGGGATTGGATAGTAGTTATGGTTTAACTGGTATGGCGGAAGGTGAGTTTGCTGTACAAGATTTGACGTGGGAGATTGTTAATAAGATGAATTTGGGGGTTGAGCTAGGTTTCCTGAATGGTATGATTGATTTGCAATTAGATTATTTCGACGAACGCCGTAAAGATATATTTATGCCACGTGAGTCTGTTCCGATGACGGCTGGATTTATGAAGCAGCCTTGGAAGAATTTTGGAAAAGTGACTAATCAGGGTGTAGAAGTTTCCTTAAATGTTAATAAACAGTTTGGCAAAGACTTATTTGTCAGCTTAATGGGAACATTTACCTATGCTCATAATGAAATAACAGAAAAGGATGAACCTAGTGCAGTAGTTGGTACTAACCGTGCTGAAACAGGACATCCGGTAGGGCAATTAACTGGCTATATAGCAGAAGGTTTGTTTACAGAAGACGATTTTGAAGACGTAAGTACAGGTAAACTGAAAGAAGGAATTCCGACTCAAAGTTTTGTAAGCAAACTCCGCCCGGGAGATATCAGATACAGGGATGTCAATGGTGATGGTAAAGTGGACGTATTTGATAAATCGCCAATCGGAGGAACAAAAGATCCGGAGATAGTATATGGCTTTGGACTGAATATGAAATATAAGGATCTAGATTTTGGAGCTCTCTTTCAAGGAATAGGTCGTAGTTGGAATATTTTAGGATCAAGCATTATTCCGGGTGCCAATAGAGGAGTGACAGGCAATATGTTTACTAATGCAAATGATCGTTGGACTGTAGACAACCCAAGTCAGAACGTATTTTATCCGCGATTGGATGACGGTATAAATAGTAATAATAACCAACCATCTACATGGTGGCTGCGGAATATGAGTTTTTTACGTTTAAAAAACATTGAACTTGGTTATTCCTTACCAAAGAATTTGTGGAGAAATACTACAGTTATATCAGGCATTCGTCTTTTCGTGAGAGGAACAAATCTTTTAACATTCTCAAAATTTGATTTGTGGGATCCGGAAGTCGAAAATACTACAGGGGCTGCGTACCCAATTATGAAATCGTTATCTGCAGGTTTTGAAATTAAATTCTAATAATAGCGCATATGAAAAATAGCATATTAAAATTTATAGTACTAAGTATTATTACGACATTTACTTTTTCTTCTTGTTCTGATTATCTGGATAAGCAACCGGATGACCAGTTGGATTTAGAATCAGTATTTGAGAATAAAAAGAATATGGAACGTTGGCTGGCATATATTTATCGCGGCCTGCCCGAATATTATACTTATGATGGTCCGGATGCCATAGCTGATGAACTGATTCCTTCAGTTGGTTGGGAAGCGCAAGGATTTAAAGCCATTCAATATCAAAAAGGTAACTGGACAGCAGACAATCCCGGGGTAATTGCTTATTGGAATACTTATCCCAAATATATTCGTTCTGCTTATTTGTTTATAAAACATGCTCACCCATTGGAGGCTGTACCGGCTGAAGAAGTAGACTTTATGAAAGCTGAATGCCGTTTCTTTATAGCTTATTATAATTCTATGATGGCTATAGCTTATGGTTCAGTTCCTATTATTCGCGAGGCTAGTGAAAGTACTTCGGCTGATGATCTGATGTTGAAACAAGAGCCGTTTTATAATGTAATTGATTGGGCAGATCAAGAAATGCTGGAAGCTTCAAAACAATTGCCTGCCACTCAAACTGAAGATAAGAAATATGGCCGTGTGACTTCTGTTGGATGTTTGGCAATGCGTGCTCGTATGTTATTATTTGCTGCTAGCGACTTGGTGAATGGTAATCCTGCATTGGCGAATATAAAAAACATTGATGGAACCCCTATCTTTAATTCTGCACATGATCCGGAACGATGGAAAAGAGCAGTAGATGCTTGTAAACTGGTTATCGATGAGGCGGAAGCCGCTGGCTATCATTTGCATTATGAATATTTGGATAACGGTGATATTGATCCTTTTCTTTCTTATCAGAATGCAGTGATGAAGAGATGGAACGAAGCTAACAGAGAATTACTGTTTGTTCGCACAATGGATTCTGGTGGATGGTATGATAAAAACTGTATTCCACGTGGTTTGGGTATTAATGGAGTGGGAGCGATCGGAATAACCCAATCTTTGGTTGATGCTTTTTTCATGAGAAACGGTCAAAGACCTATTATAGGTTATAATTCGGATGGTTCTCCTAAAGTTAACCCTGATGCTAATTATTCAGAGACAGGCTTTAGTACGCAAAAAGAGACCTATTCTACAAAGTGGCAGTATGGGTCTTCAGAAGGAGATCGTAATAAAGATGAAAATGTAGTTGTAGATGCCAATACCTATAAAATGTATTGTGACCGCGAGCCTCGTTTTTATATTTCAGTACTGCATAACGAACAATGGCATATTGGTGGTAAGAGAAATACAGATTTCTATATGGATGGTAAAGACGGTGGTCCTTCTCATGACGCTCCATGGAGCGGCTATCTGGTACGTAAGAGAGTAGATCCATCTGCAAATCCCAAAGAAGGTAGTGGAGATTATAAAAACCGTCATGGTGCATTATGTCGTTTAGCAGAGATCTATTTAAGTTATGCTGAGGCGTTGAATGAATATAGCATTGAGAAGGGCACTTATACTGCCAATCAAAAAGAGATTCTGAAATATGTCAATTTGATTCGTGAGCGTGCGGGTATTCCCGAATATAGTGTTTCAGCTGAAGAAGGCAAGATAACAGCCCCATCAGATCCTGTAGAAATGCGCGAGTTAATTCGTCAAGAAAGGCGTGTGGAATTGAATTGTGAATCTGGACTTCGTTTTAATGATCTGCGTCGCTGGAAATTAGCCGAGAAAGTATTGGATGGTGATTTTTATGGCATGAATGCTTATATTAAAGTATCCGATGCGGACTATAGAAATAAATATTATACTCGTACAGTATATCAGACACGTAAGTTTATAAGCTATTGGTGGCCTATTCCACAGGACGATATTGATAAGAATTGGAATTTGGTACAAACTCCTGACTGGACCGTCGGAAACCAATAAATAGTTATAATATTAATATATTGAATATAGATATGAAAAACGGATATATATTTAAGAAGAACCTTTTACGGTTCTTCTTCCTGACACTTGCTTCGTGTTTCATAGTAGCATGCAATGATGATGACGATGCTACTAATTCGCTCGACAATCGTACAAGTTTAGTTCTTACTCCTTCTGATTATGAAATAGAACTCAAGGAAGATACCCCGGATGAGGTTGCATTGACGTTAAACTGGACGGAAGCTGACCCAATAGGCTCTGACTATTATATTTCCTATCTTTATAAAATGGATCTGGAAAATAACAGTTTTGGAACAAACACAATGATAAGGGAGTATATTGATGATGATTTTTCTAAAAGTTATACTCATAAAGAATTGCAGAGTTTATTGGTGTCAAAGTGGAAGCAGCAGCCTGGTGATTTAGTAAAGTTACAAGCCCGTATTATCGGTTCTGTAGAAGGGCCTAAGTTTGTAAAACCGGAAGTTTCTACAGTTACTATAAAAGTAAAGATGTATTCTGAAAAGACTTTTGTAGCAGACCATCTTTATATGTCAGGCACAGCTGTTGATGGTGAAGATATTGAAATCTTGCCAATGGAAAGTCAGCCGAAGCGTTATGTTTCCATTTGTGACTTGAAGGCAGGTAATCTTCACTTCCCGATTGTTTGGAAAGATGAAAATAAGATTAATGCCATCTCACCAGTTGCTGCAGAACAACAGATTACTGATGGAGCAATGGAAGCTAAAATTAAGGGGATAGATAATGCTGGATATTGGGTGATTCCTGAAGATGGGCAGTATCGTGTAGTGGTAGATTTTGAAACACGTACCGTTACTATAGGTTTGGCTAGTAATTTTATAGAAGCTGATAAAATCTATATTGCCGGAACTTGTGTTAGTGCAGATGTAGAGATGACTCGCACGATAGAAGATGAAAATCAATATGCGTTCCATGCAGAACTGCAACCTGGTACTATTTATTTCCCGATCTTGTTTAATGGACAGAAAGATATGGCTATTGCTCCCGAAGAATCGGGCGATTTTACAGATGGTACAGCAATGAATATCTCGACAATGAGTCCGGAAGCAGCTGCACTTGCTTATCATTGGAATATCAAGACTGCGGGTGTCTATCGTGTTGTGATTAACATAAATACTAAAAAGGTTACGATTTACTCCCCCGAAACAGATCCTAAACCAATGGTTGTTTCGTGGACATGGAATAATAATACGATGACTACCACTATTGAAAGAGTCTTTATTTGGGGACCATACGATGGATGGGCTAAAGATGGCACTGGTGATACAGGATTCACTATGGCTCATTCTATGACACCTAGTTTGGCAAATCCTTATTTGTTTATATACAAAGGAGCGGAGTTACCCAGAAAGAATTCCATTAAAGACAAAGATGGAAATGCACATCCGGGTGGATTGAACTTTAAAGTCGGACCGCAAAGTGCAGGTTGCTATACCTTTGGCTCAACAGCAGATGCCATCAGAGGATCTTATGACGGTTGCCTTGATATTGCAGAGAGTGACTACAATCAGAAACAGACTGTAGTCGGAGGGCAATCTCACAACCGCTATGCCTTCTTTAGTGTACCTGTAGGAGTTAATTACATAGAATTAGATATTAAAGAACTGACAGTATTCTTTGATAAGAGATAATCAAGCAGGATAAAATTAAGAGTGCTATATCAATTTCGTGATTTTTATATGAATAAAGAGAACAATGATATAGCACTCTTTAAAAAACAATTAGTAGTATGGTTATAAGAAAGATTAGTTATTATAGAGTAATTGTGTCTCTTTGTCTGTTTATGTTCCTTTTATCTCCTGTTTTCGGAGACGAGAATTCAGCCGTTTCATTTGATAAGGAACTACCGAAGAATAACATAGTTACGATTCAGCCTGATTCTTTGCGTATTCTTCATAACCCGCTTACAGGATGGGTGCTCTATGCAAGTATGGGAGTGGATGCTGCAGATTTTTGGGCACAGTATGACCATATGTATATTCCTGAATTAGGACACAATGTTAGTGTGACAGATTATGCTCATACGCTTTATATTCGCGCTAGTTGGACAGATTTTAATCCACAGGAAGATGTATATGGTTGGAAAATTGATTCTAATTTAAGAGCATATATTGAAGGAGCTTATCAGCGGAATATGCGTTTGGCATTTCGTGTTGTAGTTGACAGTCGTGATAAGAGAACAGAATTTACTCCTCAATTTGTAAAAGATGCCGGTGCAAAAGGATTTATGAATAAAGGTAAATGGTCACCTTATTCTGATGATTCAGTTTTTCAGAAGTACTATACTAAATTTGTGAAGGCCCTGGCTAAAGATTTCAACGATCCTTCGAAAGTTGAATTTATAGATGGATTCGGACTTGGGAAATGGGGAGAATATCATACAATGATTTATTCAACAGGTGATGATACTCCAAAGAAAGCAGTTTTCGATTGGGTGACAGATATATATTCTCAAGCTTTTGATAAAGTTCCAGTAGTAATTAACTACCATAGATGGATTGGTGCGGGAAAAGATTGGGTAGATGATGAACATTTTGCTGCTGACAGTGAAGAAATGTTGGAAGAAGCAATCAAGAAAGGATATTCATTGCGTCATGATGCATTTGGCATGACAACCTATTATGGCAGTTGGGAGCGTAGGTTCGCAAAAAAATATCGTAATATCTGCCCCATTATTATGGAAGGTGGCTGGATTGTCAAATCACATAGTTATTGGCAGGATCCTAGAGGATATCGCAAGGATTCACACGAGGACGTAAGACGCGGTGAGTTTGATGACAGCAAAGAGGCACATGTCAATATGATGGATTTCCGTTTTGGCGATACAGAGTCCTGGTTTAAAGATGCTTTTGATTTAGTACGCCGATTCCTTCGGGAAGGGGGGTATAGGCTCTATCCCAGTGAAATCTCTTTGCCGTTAGAAGTCTCTAAAAAAACAACTCCGACTATTAAACATTGCTGGAACAATTTGGGATGGGGGTACTGTCCTACTAATATTCCGCAATGGAATCAAAAATATAAAGTAGCTTTCGCTTTGCTCGATTCTGAAACGAATGAGGTGCGATATACATTTGTGGATACGAATACTGATTTATCGAAGTGGATAAAAGGAAGTCCCGCTGAATATGTATTTGAGCCGGATATGTCCAAAGTTGAAACGGGTACTTATGTTTGGGCTGTGGGCCTGGTTGACCGGAGTAATAAAGATCTCATAGGGCTGGACATTGCCGCCAAAGGGGATATATTGGATTCGGGCTGGTTAAAATTGTCGAAAGTAAGCATAAAAAAATAAGAGCTATAGGTATGAAGATTAATTTTCAAAATATGTGCAGTTTGAGAAAAATAAGTTGTGGGCTTATTTTTTCTATGGCTATATCATTAGTCGCTTGCGGCAGTGATAATGATGAAGAAGGAGGTGGTAATGGTGATGATGGTTTGGTAGAAGATACTTCTATTCCTGGAAACAGCATTGTTACGGTAAAGCAGAATCGAAATATCATTTTGCATAATCCTCTTTCCGGATGGGTATTATATGCGGGTATTGGTGATGGTTTATCTTCCACATTCTGGCAGGATTATGATAATTTCCCGTCATCGGAAGGCACTGTAAAGGTCTCTGATTATGCAAATACCTTATACCTTCGTGGTGCCTGGGCTGATTTTAATCCTGAAGAAGGAAAATATGCATGGAACTCCGATTGTGATACCCCTTCGGCTAAGCGACTGAAGATGTTGATAGAGGGAGCTAAGCAAAGAAATATGAAATTGGCCTTTACTTTTGTGGTGGATAGCCGTGATAAGCACTATAATTTTACTCCGAATTTTGTAAAAGAGGCTGGCGCGAAAGGATATGAAACACAAACAGGTTCAGTAAAAGTATGGTCTCCCTATCCGGATGATCCTATTTTCCAGAAATATTATGAGAAATTTATCAGGGCTTTGGCTAAGGATTTTAATGATCCCGACAAAGTACAGTTTGTAAGTGGTTCAGGATTTGGAAAATGGGGAGAATATCATAGTGTATGGTACTATCAGGTGCGTGAGTTGGGAAAACCGGAGCTGCCGACTCGTGAGGCTGTTTTCGATTGGGTGACAGATTTATATTCTCAAGTATTTGATAAAGTTCCTGTGTTTGTAAATTATCATCGTTGGATAGGTACAAGTAAAGAATGGGATGGCAATAACTATGATAAAGATACTGAAAGATTAATAGGAAAAGCAGTAGCTAAAGGATATTCATTGCGTCACGATGCGTTTGGTATGAAAACTTATTATTCTACTTGGGAACGCAATTTTATAGCCAAGTGGAAGTATCTCGTTCCTGTAGTAATGGAAGGTGGCTGGGTGAAAAATTCTCATGGAAACTCGATTCAGGGAGATGGATATGCCAATTATGCAGAAGTACGTCAGGGTGAGTTTGATGAGGCTAAAACAGCCTGCGTCAATATGATGGATTTACGCTATAATTCAGACTTTCGTAATGGAGAAACTTATTCATGGTTTAATGAAGCTTTCCAATTAGTTAAACAATTCTGTACAGAAGGAAGCTACCGTTTATTTCCGGACAGAATTTCTTTGCCTACAACTATCTCTAATGGTAAACAGATTGAAATAGCGCACCGTTGGAATAATTTTGGTTGGGGATATTGTCCGACGAATATTCCCCAGTGGAAGAATAAATATAAAGTGGCTTTTGCTTTATTGGACACCAAGAATGATAAACCGAAGTATGTATTTGTTGATGGAGAACCGGAAGCTTGTGATTGGGTGAAAGGTACGGCTAAATCATATACGTTTACAACCCGGGTTGAAGGCGTGGGGGCAGGTAAATACATGTGGGCTGTTGGTATTGTTGACACGGCAAAGCAGAATGAGATTGGAATTCACCTTGCTGTGAAGAACAATGTAACATCTGCCGGATGGTTGAAATTATTTGAAGTTACCGCTCGGTAAGTCATAGTCAATTGCTACGAGATACATTAATTGTTGGAAATGAATGTATTGGCAGGTCATAGTTCTCCGGTTCGTTGGGGATATATCTCCAATGAACTGATTGTAAGTGTCTGGTACTTAGTTAAATGATAAGTGCATGGAATGGCTGGAATAAGTATCTGCTTACGTATTGCCTGATATACATCTGAAAACTAGAAATAATAATTAACTGACGAAAACATTGATGAGAAAAAAAGTTTTGATTTTGGGATTGTGCCTATTGGGAGTCACACATTCTCTTTCGTCAAAAGATAAAAAGAGTATTCCTTTGTATAAGGATGCCAAAGCTCCAATTGAAAAACGTATTGATGATTTAATATCGCGTATGACATTGGAGGAAAAGGTTTTGCAGCTAAACCAATATACATTGGGACGAAATAACAATGTGAATAATGTTGGCGAAGAAGTGAAAAAAGTACCGTCAGAGATTGGTTCTTTGATTTACTTTGATATAAATCCAGAGTTGCGTAATAGTATGCAGAAAAAAGCGATGGAAGAATCTCGTTTGGGCATTCCCATCATTTTTGGCTACGATGCTATTCATGGATTTCGCACCATATATCCTATCTCGTTGGGGCAGGCCTGTTCATGGAATCCGGGATTGGTAGAACAGGCATGTGCGGTATCTGCACAAGAAGCCCGCATGTCTGGGGTTGATTGGACTTTTTCTCCCATGATCGACGTGGCACGTGATCCTCGATGGGGACGTGTAGCCGAAGGATATGGTGAAGATCCTTATACAAATGGAGTGTTTGCCGCTGCTTCGGTGCGTGGGTATCAGGGAGATGATATGTCAGCAGAGAACCGTATGGCTGCTTGTCTGAAACACTATGTAGGTTATGGTGCTTCGGAGGCTGGGCGAGATTATGTTTATACCGAAATTTCAGCTCAAACTCTTTGGGATACTTATCTACTGCCCTATGAGATGGGAGTGAAAGCTGGTGCGGCCACTTTGATGAGTTCTTTCAATGACATCAGTGGAGTACCCGGGTCAGCTAATCCTTATATCATGACCGAGATATTAAAGAAACGCTGGAAACATGACGGGTTCATTGTGTCTGACTGGGGGGCTGTGGAACAGTTAAAGAATCAGGGATTGGCCGCTACAAAGAAAGATGCTGCTCGGTATGCTTTTAATGCGGGGCTTGAAATGGATATGATGTCTCATGCCTACGATCGTCATCTGAAAGAGCTTGTAGAGGAAGGTAAGGTAACAATGGCACAAGTTGACGAATCAGTTCGTCGGGTATTGCGTGCAAAATTCCGTCTGGGTTTGTTCGAACGTCCTTATACTCCGGTTACTAATGAGAAGGATCGTTTTTTCCGTCCGCAAAGTATGGTTGTGGCCGCTCAACTGGCAGCAGAATCAATGGTGTTGTTGAAAAATGACAATCAGATATTACCACTTACAAACAAAAAAAAGATTGCCGTAGTAGGTCCAATGGCAAAAAATGGTTGGGACTTATTGGGTTCCTGGTGCGGACATGGAAAAGATACGGATGTGGAAATGCTCTATGATGGGTTGACTGCCGAGTTTGGAGGAGATGCCGAATTACGTTATGCAATGGGATGCAAACCGCAGGGCAATGACCGTTCAGGTTTTGCTGGCGCATTGGACGTTGCTCGTTGGTCTGATGTAGTCATTGTTTGTTTGGGCGAGATGCTTACCTGGAGTGGTGAGAATGCTTCCCGTTCTACGATTGCTTTGCCACAGATTCAGGAAGAATTGGTGAAAGAACTAAAGGAGGCTGGTAAACCTGTTATATTGGTGCTTTCTAATGGACGTCCCTTGGAGTTAAATCGCATGGAACCTCTTTGTGATGCTATATTGGAGATATGGCAACCGGGTATAAATGGTGCGCGTTCAATGGCAGGAATTTTATCCGGACGTATCAACCCTTCCGGTAAACTAGCCATGACGTTCCCTTACTCCACAGGACAAATTCCTATTTATTATAATCGCCGCAAGAGCGGACGCGGACATCAGGGATTTTATAAAGATATAACAAGCGATCCGTTATATCCGTTCGGGCATGGATTAAGTTATACCGAATTTAAGTATGGCACTGTTACCCCTTCTGCTACTAAGGGGAAGCGTAGCGATAAACTGTCGGCAGAAGTGACCGTCACCAACACCGGTGCCCGCGATGGAGCAGAGACTGTTCATTGGTTTATCTCCGATCCTTATTGCTCTATCACCCGTCCGGTGAAAGAACTGAAACACTTTGAGAAACAACTTATCAAAGCCGGAGAAACGAAGACTTTCCGTTTCGACATCGATCTGGAACGTGATTTCGGTTTTGTCAATGAGGATGGTAAACGCTTCCTTGAAGCCGGCGAATATCATATTCTGGTACAAGGACAGACCGTTAAAATAGAACTGATAGACTAAAAATGTAAAGAACAAAAGTGTGTGAAGAGCTGATAGCTAAGTTGGTTTTTTACACATATTATATTAACACAGAATCACCATGAAAAAGAAAATAGGAGGCATAGGTTTATGTATGCTTGCATGGAGCATATTAACCTGTGCGCAGACAATCACTCCCCAAGCCGAACAACGTGCCAGGGAAATTGTATCTAAAATGACTTTGCAAGAGAAAATAGAGTATATCTCCGGATATACCAGTTTTTCTCTGCGTGCCATTCCCCGTTTGGGAATACCTGAAATCAAGTTGGCTGACGGGCCGCAGGGAATTCGTAATCATGCCCCCAAGAGCACTCTCTATCCTTCCGGAATACTTTCCGCTTCTACCTGGAACCGGAGTCTGCTTTATCAACTGGGGCAAGGATTGGGACAGGATGCCAAAGCCAGAGGAGTGAATATACTGCTCGGACCGGGAGTAAATATCTACCGTGCTCCTATGTGTGGACGTAACTTTGAATACTTTGGCGAAGACCCTTATTTAACGGGTGAAACGGCTAAACAATATATCCTAGGCGTGCAATCGGAAGGAGTTATTGCCACCATCAAGCACTTTGCAGCTAATAATCAGGAATGGAGCCGTCATCATGCCAGTTCGGACATAGACGAACGTACTTTGCACGAGATTTATTTTCCGACCTTTCGGAAAGCTGTACAGGAAGCGAATGTAAGTGCTGTAATGAACAGCTATAATCTTCTGAACGGTGTCCATGCTACCGAACATAAATGGTTGAATATTGATATCTTGCGTAATCTCTGGGGATTTAAAGGTATCTTAATGTCGGACTGGACTTCCGTATATTCTGCCGTAGGAGCCGCTAATGCCGGACTTGATCTTGAAATGCCGAAAGGACGTTTTATGAATGTCGACAATCTTATACCTGCTATCAAAAACGGTACGGTGACAGAAGAAACCATCAATCTGAAAGTGCAGCATATCTTGCAGACCTTGATTGCTTACGGCATGCTGGATAAGGAACAGAAAGACAGTAACATCGCGCAGGATAATCCTTTTTCCCGCCAGGCTGCTTTAGAACTGGCACGCGAAGGTGTAGTCTTACTGAAGAATGAAGGAAATCTACTCCCCTTGAAAGGAAAGACTGCTGTGATGGGGCCCAATGCCGACCGCATTCCTACGGGTGGTGGAAGTGGTTTTGTAACTCCATTTTCTACGGTATCTGTTAGTGAGGGACTGGAAAAACTGAAAAAAAAGAACCTCGTTCTGTTGACGGACGATGTGATTTATGAGGATATTCTTCATGAATTTTACGCGGATGCCGCTCGGCAGACGAAAGGATTTAAAGCCGAATATTTTAAGAATAAAACGCTTTCGGGACAACCGGAGGTCATTCGTACAGAAGCATCAGTTGATTATGACTGGCAATATGGAGCACCACTGGAAGGTTTTCCGGAAGATGGATTTTCTGTCCGTTGGACAGCCAGTTATATGTCTCAAAAGGATGGATTATTAAAACTATCCATTGGTGGCGATGATGGTTATCGCCTGTTTGTGAATGATAAGCATATTACAGGCGACTGGGGTAATCATTCATATTCAAGCCGTGAAGTGGAACTGCCGGTTGAGGCAGGTAAAGAATACAGCTTCCGAATCGAGTTTTTTGATAATATCTCTTCAGCAATTATCCGTTTTAAAGCATCCAGGCTGAATGAAGAGAAACTTCGTCAAGGATTGGCAAAGGTGGATAATGTTGTATTCTGTACTGGTTTCAATAGCAATACAGAAGGAGAGGGGTTCGATCGCCCGTTTGCTCTGTTACATTATCAGGAATTATTCATTCAGAAAGTAGCTTCTCTGCATCCGAATCTGGTAGTAGTGTTAAATGCTGGCGGTGGAGTTGACTTTACCTCTTGGCATGAGGCTGCAAAAGCGATTTTGATGGCATGGTATCCCGGACAGGAGGGTGGACAGGCAATAGCCGAAATATTGACTGGAAAGATTTCTCCGAGTGGTAAGTTGCCGATTTCTATCGAAAAGA
>OGGA01001178.1_pt1 | contig 14684 bp, 9 predicted proteins | sample 1571041 | NCBI WGS metagenome assembly OGGA01 (sample SAMEA2582057, study PRJEB24529) | metagenome | biome: Human gut stool | place: China | collected 2011 | reverse complement strand
TGCCGGATGCGGCGTGAACGCCTTATCCGGCCTACGAGTGGCGCGAGAATCTGTAGGCCTGATAAGCGTAGCGCATCAGGCATTTGTCACCATTGCCGGATGCGGCGTGAACGCCTTATCCGGCCTACGAGTGGCGCGAGAATTGTAGGCCTGATAAGCGTAGCGCATCAGGCAGTCTGGCGTTGGTCATAACCCCATCACCCTCTGTAGCGGACATAACAACATGAAAGAGCTTGTGGTCGTTGCCATTGGTGGCAACAGCATTATCAAAGATAACGCCAGCCAGTCGATTGAGCATCAGGCGGAGGCGGTGAAAGCCGTCGCCGATACGGTGCTGGAAATGCTGGCTTCCGATTACGACATTGTGCTGACCCACGGCAACGGGCCGCAGGTCGGGCTGGATTTACGCCGTGCGGAGATTGCCCACGAGCGCGAAGGGCTGCCCTTAACGCCGCTGGCGAACTGTGTGGCAGATACGCAGGGCGGCATCGGCTATCTGATCCAACAGGCGCTGAATAACCGGCTGGCGCGTCACGGCGAGAAGAAAGCCGTCACCGTGGTGACTCAGGTGGAAGTGGATAAAAACGATCCAGGTTTTGCCCATCCCACCAAGCCCATTGGTGCATTCTTCAGTGAAAGCCAGTGTGACGAACTACAAAAGGCAAACCCTGACTGGTGTTTTGTTGAAGATGCCGGACGGGGCTATCGCCGCGTGGTCGCCTCGCCGGAACCGAAACGTATTGTCGAGGCACCTGCCATTAAGGCGCTGATCCAACAAGGTTTTGTCGTAATTGGCGCGGGCGGCGGTGGAATTCCGGTAGTGCGTACTGAAGCGGGAGATTACCAAAGCGTGGACGCGGTTATCGACAAAGATCTCTCTACCGCGCTGCTGGCCCGTGAAATTCACGCCGACATTCTGGTGATCACCACCGGCGTCGAAAAAGTCTGTATCCACTTTGGCAAACCGCAGCAGCAGGCGCTCGATCGGGTGGATATTGCCACCATGACCAGCTATATGCAGGAAGGACATTTCCCGCCCGGCAGCATGTTGCCAAAAATCATCGCCAGCCTGACGTTCCTGGAACAGGGCGGCAAAGAAGTGATTATCACCACGCCGGAATGCCTGCCTGCGGCGCTGCGCGGTGAAACGGGCACCCATATTATTAAAACGTAAGGACGTAGGATGAAAGAAAGCAATAGCCGCCGTGAATTTCTGAGCCAGAGCGGTAAGATGGTCACCGCCGCCGCGCTGTTTGGTACCTCTGTGCCGCTCGCCCATGCGGCGGTCTCTGGCACCACAAACTGCGAAGCGAACAACACCATGAAAATCACTGACCCGCATTACTATCTCGACAACGTGCTGCTGGAAACTGGATTTGACTACGAAAATGGCGTGGCGGTGCAGACCCGCACGGCGCGCCAGACCGTGGAGATTCAGAACGGCAAAATTGTCGCGCTGCGCGAGAATAAGCAGCACCCGGATGCCACGCTGCCGCACTATGACGCTGGCGGTAAGCTGATGCTGCCCACCACCCGCGACATGCATATTCATCTCGACAAAACCTTTTACGGCGGGCCGTGGCGCTCGCTCAATCGCCCGGCAGGCACCACTATCCAGGACATGATCAAACTCGAGCAGAAAATGCTGCCGGAGTTACAACCGTATACGCAGGAGCGAGCGGAAAAACTGATCGATCTATTGCAGTCGAAAGGCACCACCATTGCCCGCAGCCACTGCAATATCGAACCGGTTTCCGGCCTGAAAAATCTGCAAAATTTGCAGGCGGTGCTGGCGCGGCGTCAGGCGGGCTTCGAGTGTGAAATTGTCGCCTTCCCGCAGCACGGTTTGCTGCTGTCGAAATCGGAACCCTTAATGCGCGAAGCGATGCAGGCAGGGGCGCATTACGTCGGCGGTCTGGACCCGACCAGTGTTGATGGCGCGATGGAAAAATCCCTCGACACCATGTTTCAGATTGCGCTGGACTACGACAAAGGCGTCGATATTCACCTGCATGAAACCACTCCGGCAGGCGTGGCAGCCATCAATTATATGGTTGAAACGGTAGAGAAAACGCCACAGCTGAAGGGCAAGCTGACCATCAGTCACGCCTTTGCGCTGGCAACGCTCAACGAACAACAGGTAGATGAACTGGCGCACCGGATGGCGGCGCAGCAAATTTCTATCGCCTCGACGGTGCCGATTGGCACGCTGCATATGCCGCTCAAACAGTTGCACGACAAAGGCGTAAAAGTGATGACTGGCACTGACAGCGTTATCGACCACTGGTCGCCTTACGGCCTGGGCGACATGCTGGAAAAAGCCAATCTGTACGCGCAGCTCTATATTCGTCCTAACGAACAGAACCTCTCCCGCTCGCTGTTTTTAGCCACTGGCGATGTATTGCCGCTCAACGAAAAAGGCGAGCGCGTGTGGCCCAAAGCGCAGGATGACGCCAGTTTTGTGCTGGTGGACGCCTCCTGTTCCGCCGAGGCGGTGGCGCGTATCTCGCCGAGAACCGCAACGTTCCATAAAGGGCAACTGGTGTGGGGGAGTGTGGCAGGTTGATGCGCATTTGAAACGCCTGCAACGGTGAATAGTAAGAGATTTAAGCCCCAGGGAGTGGGGCAACCTGAATATGAGTGTGTCGGCAGAAATGGATATTATCTTTGAGGAATATGCCCTTATTGACGTTGTGTAGATAACTATTTGTCTACGTGAAAAGATCATCAGTTTTGCCGATTTTAGTCTTTTACGGATAGCAAATATCACACTTACAGGTGCTCGCCTTATGGGGAACGTTGCTGCTTTGTTTCATTCAGGTTCGCGGCATGTTGGGGCTGGATCGGGTGGTTTAAATATTGGCTATATTCAATGGACGCGTTTTGCCGCGATGACATATCAGGCGTCGCCAAATACACATAGCTAATCAGGAGTAAACACAATGAAGATCAAAGCTGTTGGTGCATATTCCGCTAAACAACCACTTGAACCGATGGATATCACACGGCGTGAACCGGGACCGAATGATGTCAAAATCGAAATCGCTTACTGTGGCGTCTGCCATTCCGATCTCCACCAGGTCCGTTCCGAGTGGGCGGGGACGGTTTACCCCTGCGTACCGGGTCATGAAATTGTGGGGCGTGTGGTAGCCGTTGGTGATCAGGTAGAAAAATATGCGCCGGGCGATCTGGTCGGTGTCGGCTGCATTGTCGACAGTTGTAAACATTGCGAAGAGTGTGAAGACGGGTTGGAAAACTACTGTGATCACATGACCGGCACCTATAACTCGCCGACGCCGGACGAACCGGGCCATACTCTGGGCGGCTACTCACAACAGATCGTCGTTCATGAGCGATATGTTCTGCGTATTCGTCACCCGCAAGAGCAGCTGGCGGCGGTGGCTCCTTTGTTGTGTGCAGGGATCACCACGTATTCGCCGCTACGTCACTGGCAGGCCGGGCCGGGTAAAAAAGTGGGCGTGGTCGGCATCGGCGGTCTGGGACATATGGGGATCAAGCTGGCCCACGCGATGGGGGCACATGTGGTGGCATTTACCACTTCTGAGGCAAAACGCGAAGCGGCAAAAGCCCTGGGGGCCGATGAAGTTGTTAACTCACGCAATGCCGATGAGATGGCGGCTCATCTGAAGAGTTTCGATTTCATTTTGAATACAGTAGCTGCGCCACATAATCTCGACGATTTTACCACCTTGCTGAAGCGTGATGGCACCATGACGCTGGTTGGTGCGCCTGCGACACCGCATAAATCGCCGGAAGTTTTCAACCTGATCATGAAACGCCGTGCGATAGCCGGTTCTATGATTGGCGGTATTCCAGAAACTCAGGAGATGCTCGATTTTTGCGCCGAACATGGCATTGTGGCTGATATAGAGATGATTCGGGCCGATCAAATTAATGAAGCCTATGAGCGAATGCTGCGCGGTGATGTGAAATATCGTTTTGTTATCGATAATCGCACACTAACAGACTGAAAAAATTAATAAATACGCTGTGGTTTAACATATTAACTTCGCTCTCCACTTAACTTTTTAGTTAAGGAGAGCGAAATAATATCAAAGTAGCAGTAAAACCTATAACGTAAATTCAAATTGTTAAATTAACTCCCTCCAGTACACAATACTTCACACGTTAGTTATGAGCGATTTCTGATAGTGCCTGGTTTAATCAGAGCTTTATTATCTGCGACGTTTATTTTTATTTAAGAGAGATCGCGATGATATCATTAAAAGCTCCGCACAATAATTTGATGCCATATACGCAACAAAGCATACTTAATACGGTTAAAAACAATCAGTTACCAGAGGATATCAAAAGCTCCCTGGTTTCCTGTGTCGATATATTCAAGGTTTTGATTAAACAATATTATGATTATCCTTATGATTGTCGTGATGATTTAGTCGATGACGACAAACTCATTCATCTCATGGCTGCCGTACGAGACTGTGAGTGGTCAGACGATAACGCACTCACCATAAATGTGCAGTTTAATGATTTCCCTGGATTTTATGACTGGATGGATTACCCTGATCACCCGGTTAAGTTTGTTTTTCGCATACTTGAAAATCAAAAAGGGACAGTTTGGGTATATGACCAGGATGATGCGTTTCTTGATATTAAAGCAAACGTGCAGGCTGGACGCTTTACCGGGCTTAAGAAATTAGTGCAGTTTATCGATTCAGTGCGAACAGATTGCAAATGTATTCTTCTTGAACACCATATGCCTTTGCTGAGAATTTTCCCTAAAGGGAAAGAGTGTATGCATGTGGAAAAATGGCTTCGCGAAATGTCGTCTATTCCGGAGACAGACGCGCCCATTAAGCAGGCGCTTGCGCATGGATTATTATTACACTTAAAAAATATCTACCCTGTTTTTCCTGAATCACTGGTGATGTTATTGCTCTCTGTTCTGGACGTAAAAACATACAGAGATGACGCACGATTAAATGAATGGATATCGAATAGAGTGCAGGAATTAGGTGACAGATATTATCCTGTAAATAAGCACGTTAAAATCCGCTACACTCTTTAGTTCAGAAAGGGTTCCACCTGCAAGTTGTTATTCCACCAGAGAGTGAATCGCAAAGCAGGTAATCATTTCATCTGTATATCCGTATGCTAAATGGCATTCCACCGCCTTTTCGCCGATATTTTGTTGTGATCGGCGACACTTCGCTTAAAAAAGCACCAGTAGTGGTTTCGCAGCCATGCGGTGTATAAAAAATGATCTCATGCAGATGTTTTGTGAATGTGTTGGTTGACATTCATATGAAAAAAATCATAATTCCATCATGTTTGTGTGGGGTCTTTTCTGTACCTTACGCATCGCACTCAAGCCTGACAGAAAATATGCTGTAAGGCTCATATCAAAAACCGCCATTAGCTCATCAGGAAGAGCAGACGACAACCAGGATTGTTGTATGGTACGGGGTTCGAGGCCTCGATGGCGGTCCAACTTTTCAAAACTCTTCTGAATCAGATCCCCTTATTATCATCCCTGCAAAGTGGAACATTGCCATTGTTTGGCTATTCAGGACGGGGCAGACCAATGAAAAAAGCCCACACAGGGGAGAGTGGGCTGAAATGGGAAGCTAAAGACTCAAGTAAACTTATCGGAAATAAGGACCACGCATTACGGGGGCTATCATCGCCGATGGCCGGGATTCGGCAAATCAGGTTGATTACGTAGAGAGTAAATTATCTGCTCACCGCTGCGTCACCCCTTCGTAAATCAGGCGTAGCGCGAATACACCAATAATTGCACCAATAACCCGACTGGCAACGCGTTGCATACGCCCATAAGCACGACGCACAGCGGGCAAAGAAAACGCCTGACTAAGAAAAACTCGCCAGATAATTGATGCGAGCACAATCCCCGCCCAGGCCATTAAACGTGCCCATGTTGGTGTTTCGGCATTTAATGTTACTGAGAAAATACTAATAAAAAATAAAACGGTTTGCGGGTTAGAGAGATCGGTAATTAATCCGCGGCGAAAAAAGACATACCAGGGGGCGCTAATCGGTTGTTGTAGTGTGCTCATTTGCGGTGTTGACTGGCGGCGCATGCTGCACCACGCAAACCATAAGAGATAAGCGCCGCCGACGATTCTGATAAGCGAAAAAATCTCCTCACACTGCGTAATTAGTGTTGCAAGACCAAACAAACCCAACCCGGAATAAAATGCATCGCCCAGCGCCACCCCCAGCCCGGTCAGCACCCCTGCGCGTCGACCGGAAGCCAGGCTGGTTTGTACTACCACAAAGAGATTGGCTCCCGGATTAAAAAAAGTAATCACGAACAGTCCTACGGTCAGGTAAACGGCATGCAAAGGATCCATAGTGATTTCATCCATAAATAAGTGAAGTAACTTCATCATATTTCTACCAAAAATAATCGGGTGCGAGAGATATCACAAAGTGTCTTATTTCCGGTTACTGGCGTTTATGCCCTGACTGAACTAATTATTAATCAACCCAATAATGTGGGTGGGTGATAGTGTGATAACAACTCTGGAGCCGTAATATGAAAATAATCTCTAAAATGTTAGTCGGTGCGTTAGCGTTTGCCGTTACCAATGTCTATGCCGCTGAATTGATGACCAAAGCGGAATTTGAAAAAGTTGAATCGCAGTATGAAAAAATAGGTGATATTTCAACCAGTAATGAAATGTCGACCGCAGATGCGAAAGAGGATTTGATCAAAAAAGCGGATGAAAAAGGGGCTGATGTGTTGGTACTGACCTCCGGTCAAACTGACAATAAGATCCACGGCACGGCAAATATTTATAAGAAGAAGTAATTCTGAATCCTATGTAAACATCTCCGATGCGTAAGTTTATCGGTGATCATCTATTGAAATTTATGCCGGATAAAGCGTTCGCGCTGCATTCGGCAGTTCAGCTTTTCAGCCGCCGCCAGAACGTCGTCCGGCTGATGCCTAAATAATTCGCCGCTGCTGTTTTATCGCCATTAAATTTCTCCAGTGCCTGTTGTGGTGTCAGTAAGCGTGGAGCGGGAGTTTTCGCCGACTCGCGCGCCAGTTCCGGCAGTAGCAGTTGCATAAACTGCGGCGTTAAATCCGGCGTCGGTTCCACACTTAAAAACAGCGCCAGTCGTTCCATCATATTGCGCAGTTCACGAATATTGCCTGGCCAGTCGTAGTGCACCAGCACGGTTTCGCTTGCCTGTAATCCCTGGCGTAATGCGGCAGAAAACGGGGCGGAGAGCGCCGCCAGAGACACTTTCAAAAAGCTTTCCGCCAGCGGAAGAATATCCGCCACCCGCTCGCGCAGTGGTGGCAATTGCAGACGCAAAATACTCAGCCGATAAAACAGATCACGGCGAAAACGTCCTTGCTGCATATCTTCTTCCAGATTGCAGTGAGTGGCGCTAATGACCCGTACATCTACCGGAACAGGCTGATGCCCGCCGACGCGGGTGACCTCTTTTTCTTCCAGCACCCGCAGCAGCCGGGTCTGCAAAGGTAGCGGCATTTCGCCAATCTCATCCAGAAACAGCGTACCGCCGTGGGCAATTTCGAACAGCCCGGCGCGACCTCCGCGTCGCGAGCCGGTAAACGCCCCTTCCTCATAGCCAAACAGTTCTGCTTCCAGCAGCGATTCGGCAATCGCCCCGCAGTTGACGGCAACAAACGGATGCGACTTTTTGCCCTGTCGCGCATCGTGGCGGGCAAAATATTCCCGATGAATCGCCTGGGCCGCCAGCTCTTTGCCCGTCCCCGTTTCCCCCTCAATCAACACCGCCGCACTGGAGCGGGCATACAGCAAAATAGTCTGCCGTACTTGTTCCATCTGTGGTGATTGACCGAGCATATCGCCCAGCACGTAACGAGTTCTCAGGGCGTTGCGGGTGGCATCGTGAGTGTTATGGCGTAACGACATGCGCGTCATATCCAGCGCATCGCTGAACGCCTGTCGCACGGTAGCGGCGGAATAGATAAAAATTCCGGTCATTCCGGCTTCTTCTGCCAGATCGGTAATCAGCCCCGCACCGACCACCGCTTCGGTGCCGTTAGCTTTGAGCTCGTTAATCTGCCCGCGGGCGTCTTCTTCGGTAATGTAGCTACGTTGATCGAGGCGCAAATTAAAGGTTTTTTGAAACGCCACCAGTGCCGGAATAGTTTCCTGATAAGTGACAACGCCGATAGAAGAGGTGAGCTTTCCGGCTTTTGCCAGTGCCTGTAACACATCGTAGCCGCTCGGTTTAATCAAAATAACTGGCACTGACAGGCGGCTTTTCAGGTACGCGCCGTTAGAGCCAGCAGCGATGATGGCGTCACAGCGTTCGTTTGCCAGTTTCTTGCGGATGTAGGTCACTGCTTTTTCAAAGCCAAGCTGAATAGGGGTAATGTTCGCCAGGTGATCAAACTCGAGGCTGATATCGCGAAACAGCTCGAACAGGCGCGTTACAGATACCGTCCAGATAACCGGTTTGTCGTCATTAAGCCGTGGTGGATGTGCCATTGCGCACCGCAAAGTTAAGAAACCGAATATTGGGTTTAGTCTTGTTTCATAATTGTTGCAATGAAACGCGGTGAAACATTGCCTGAAACGTTAACTGAAACGCATATTTGCGGATTAGTTCATGACTTTATCTCTAACAAATTGAAATTAAACATTTAATTTTATTCAGTCAATTGTGGCACACCCCTTGCTTTGTCTTTATCAACGCAAATAACAAGTTGATAACAAAGGATGGGCTATGTCTCTACACTCTCCAGGTAAAGCGTTTCGCGCTGCACTGTCTAAAGAAAATCCATTGCAGATTGTTGGCACCATTAACGCCAACCATGCGCTGTTGGCGCAGCGTGCCGGATATCAGGCAATTTATCTCTCCGGCGGTGGCGTGGCTGCAGGGTCGCTGGGGCTGCCCGATCTCGGTATTTCTACTCTTGATGACGTGCTGACAGATATTCGCCGTATCACCGACGTTTGTTCGCTGCCGCTGCTGGTGGATGCGGATATCGGTTTTGGTTCTTCGGCCTTTAACGTGGCGCGTACGGTGAAATCGATGATTAAAGCCGGTGCGGCAGGATTGCATATTGAAGATCAGGTTGGTGCGAAACGCTGCGGTCATCGTCCGAATAAAGCGATCGTCTCGAAAGAGGAGATGGTGGATCGGATCCGCGCGGCGGTGGATGCGAAAAACGATCCTGATTTTGTGATCATGGCGCGCACCGATGCGCTGGCGGTTGAGGGACTGGATGCGGCAATCGAGCGCGCGCAGGCCTATGTTGAAGCGGGTGCCGAGATGTTGTTCCCGGAGGCGATTACCGAACTCGCCATGTACCGCCAGTTTGCCGATGCGGTGCAGGTGCCGATCCTCGCCAATATTACCGAATTTGGTGCCACGCCGCTGTTTACCACCGACGAATTACGCAGCGCCCATGTCGCAATGGCGCTGTACCCACTTTCAGCGTTCCGCGCCATGAACCGCGCCGCTGAACATGTCTACAACGTCCTGCGCCAGGAAGGCACGCAGAAAAGCGTCATCGACACCATGCAGACCCGCAACGAGCTGTACGAAAGCATCAATTACTACCAGTACGAAGAGAAGCTCGACAACCTGTTTGCCCGTAGCCAGGTGAAATAAAAAACGCCCGTTGATTGTATTCGACAGCCGATGCCTGATGCGTCGCTGACGCGACTTATCAGGCCTACGAGGTGCACTGAACTGTAGGTCGGATAAGACGGATGGCGTCGCATCCGACAACCGATGCCTGATGCGCCGCTGACGCGACTTATCAGGCCTACGGGATGTACTGAACTGTAGGTCGGATAAGACGCCTGGCGTCGCATCCGACAACAATCCCGACCCTACAAATGATAACAATGACGAGGACAATATGAGCGACACAACGATCCTGCAAAACAGTACCCATGTCATTAAACCGAAAAAATCTGTGGCACTTTCTGGCGTTCCGGCGGGCAATACGGCGCTCTGCACCGTGGGTAAAAGCGGCAATGACCTGCATTACCGCGGCTACGATATTCTTGATCTGGCGGAACATTGCGAATTTGAAGAAGTGGCGCATCTGCTGATCCACGGCAAACTGCCGACCCGTGACGAACTCGCCGCCTACAAAACGAAACTGAAAGCCCTGCGCGGTTTACCGGCTAACGTGCGTACCGTGCTGGAAGCCTTACCGGCGGCGTCACACCCGATGGATGTTATGCGCACCGGCGTTTCCGCGCTCGGCTGCACGCTGCCAGAAAAAGAGGGGCATACCGTCTCTGGCGCGCGGGATATTGCCGACAAACTGCTGGCGTCACTTAGCTCGATTCTTCTCTACTGGTATCACTACAGCCACAACGGCGAACGCATCCAGCCGGAAACCGATGACGACTCCATCGGTGGTCACTTCCTGCATCTGCTGCACGGCGAAAAGCCGTCGCAAAGCTGGGAAAAGGCGATGCATATTTCGCTGGTGCTGTACGCCGAACACGAGTTTAACGCCTCCACCTTTACCAGCCGGGTGATTGCGGGCACTGGCTCTGATATGTATTCCGCGATTATTGGCGCGATTGGCGCACTGCGCGGGCCGAAGCACGGCGGGGCGAATGAAGTGTCGCTGGAGATCCAGCAACGCTACGAAACGCCGGACGAAGCCGAAGCCGATATCCGCAAGCGCGTGGAAAACAAAGAAGTGGTCATTGGTTTTGGGCATCCGGTTTATACCATCGCCGACCCGCGTCATCAGGTGATCAAACGCGTGGCGAAGCAGCTCTCGCAGGAAGGCGGCTCGCTGAAGATGTACAACATCGCCGATCGCCTGGAAACGGTGATGTGGGAGAGCAAAAAGATGTTCCCCAATCTCGACTGGTTCTCCGCTGTTTCCTACAACATGATGGGGGTTCCCACCGAGATGTTCACACCATTGTTTGTTATCGCCCGCGTCACCGGCTGGGCGGCGCACATTATCGAACAACGTCAGGACAACAAAATTATCCGTCCTTCCGCCAATTATGTTGGACCGGAAGACCGCCAGTTTGTCGCGCTGGATAAGCGCCAGTAAACCTCTACGAATAACAATAAGGAAACGTACCCAATGTCAGCTCAAATCAACAACATTCGCCCGGAATTCGACCGTGAAATCGTTGATATCGTCGATTACGTGATGAACTACGAAATCAGCTCCAGAGTAGCCTACGACACCGCCCATTACTGCCTGCTCGACACGCTCGGCTGCGGTCTGGAAGCTCTCGAATACCCAGCCTGTAAAAAACTGTTGGGGCCAATTGTCCCCGGCACCGTCGTACCCAACGGCGTGCGCGTCCCCGGAACTCAGTTCCAGCTCGACCCCGTCCAGGCGGCATTTAACATCGGCGCGATGATCCGTTGGCTCGATTTCAACGATACCTGGCTGGCGGCGGAGTGGGGCCATCCTTCCGACAACCTCGGCGGCATTCTGGCAACGGCGGACTGGCTTTCGCGCAACGCGGTCGCCAGCGGCAAAGCGCCGTTGACCATGAAACAGGTGCTGACCGCAATGATCAAAGCCCATGAAATTCAGGGCTGCATCGCGCTGGAAAACTCCTTTAACCGCGTTGGCCTCGACCACGTTCTGTTAGTGAAAGTGGCTTCCACCGCCGTGGTCGCCGAAATGCTTGGCCTGACCCGCGAGGAAACCCTCAACGCTGTTTCGCTGGCGTGGGTGGACGGTCAGTCGCTGCGCACCTATCGCCATGCGCCGAACACCGGCACGCGTAAATCCTGGGCGGCGGGCGATGCCACTTCCCGCGCGGTACGTCTGGCACTGATGGCGAAAACGGGCGAAATGGGTTACCCGTCAGCCCTGACTGCGCCGGTGTGGGGCTTCTACGACGTCTCCTTCAAAGGTGAATCGTTCCGCTTCCAGCGCCCGTACGGTTCTTACGTCATGGAAAATGTGCTGTTCAAAATCTCCTTCCCGGCGGAGTTCCACTCCCAGACGGCAGTTGAAGCGGCGATGACGCTCTATGAACAGATGCAAGCAGCAGGCAAAACGGCGGCGGATATCGAAAAAGTGACCATTCGCACCCACGAAGCCTGTATTCGCATCATCGACAAAAAAGGGCCGCTCAATAACCCGGCTGACCGCGACCACTGCATTCAATACATGGTGGCGATCCCGCTGTTGTTCGGGCGCTTAACGGCGGCAGATTACGAGGACAACGTTGCGCAAGATAAACGCATTGACGCCCTGCGCGAGAAGATCAATTGCTTTGAAGATCCGACGTTTACCGCTGACTACCACGACCCGGAAAAACGCGCCATCGCCAATGCCATTACTCTTGAGTTCACCGACGGCACGCGCTTTGAAGAAGTGGTGGTGGAGTACCCCATTGGTCATGCTCGCCGCCGTCAGGATGGCATTCCGAAGCTGGTGGATAAATTCAAAATCAATCTCGCGCGCCAGTTCCCGACTCGCCAGCAGCAGCGCATTCTGGAGGTTTCTCTCGACAGAGCTCGCCTGGAACAGATGCCGGTCAATGAGTATCTCGACCTGTACGTCATTTAAGTAAACGGCGGTAAGGCGTAAGTTCAACAGGAGAGCATTATGTCTTTTAGCGAATTTTATCAGCGTTCGATTAACGAACCGGAGCAGTTCTGGGCCGAGCAGGCCCGGCGTATTGACTGGCAGACGCCCTTTACGCAAACGCTCGATCACAGCAATCCGCCGTTTGCCCGTTGGTTTTGTGAAGGCCGAACCAACTTGTGTCACAACGCTATCGATCGCTGGCTGGAGAAACAGCCAGAGGCGCTGGCGCTGATTGCCGTCTCTTCGGAAACAGAAGAAGAGCGCACCTTTACCTTTCGCCAGCTTCATGACGAAGTAAACGCGGTGGCGTCAATGCTGCGCTCGCTGGGCGTGCAGCGTGGCGATCGGGTGCTGGTGTATATGCCGATGATTGCCGAAGCGCATATTACCCTGCTGGCCTGCGCGCGCATTGGCGCTATTCACTCGGTGGTGTTTGGTGGATTTGCCTCGCACAGCGTGGCGGCGCGAATTGATGATGCTAAACCGGTGCTGATTGTCTCGGCTGATGCCGGAGCGCGCGGTGGCAAAATCATTCCCTATAAAAAATTGCTCGACGATGCGATAAGTCAGGCGCAGCACCAGCCGCGCCATGTTTTGCTGGTGGATCGCGGGCTGGCGAAAATGGCGCGCGTCAGCGGGCGGGATGTCGATTTCGCGTCGTTGCGCCATCAACACATCGGCGCGCGGGTACCGGTGGCGTGGCTGGAATCCAACGAAACCTCCTGCATTCTCTACACCTCCGGCACGACCGGCAAACCTAAAGGCGTGCAGCGTGACGTCGGCGGATATGCGGTGGCGCTGGCGACCTCGATGGACACCATTTTTGGCGGCAAAGCGGGCGGTGTGTTCTTTTGTGCTTCGGATATCGGCTGGGTGGTGGGGCATTCGTATATCGTCTACGCGCCGCTGCTGGCGGGGATGGCGACTATCGTTTACGAAGGATTACCGACCTGGCCGGACTGCGGCGTGTGGTGGAAAATCGTCGAGAAATATCAGGTTAGCCGGATGTTCTCAGCGCCGACCGCCATTCGCGTGCTGAAAAAATTCCCTACCGCTGAAATTCGCAAACACGATCTCTCGTCGCTGGAAGTGCTCTATCTGGCTGGAGAACCGCTGGACGAGCCGACCGCCAGTTGGGTGAGCAATACGCTGGATGTGCCGGTCATCGACAACTACTGGCAGACCGAATCCGGCTGGCCGATTATGGCGATTGCTCGCGGTCTGGACGACAGGCCGACGCGTCTGGGAAGCCCCGGCGTGCCGATGTATGGCTATAACGTGCAGTTGCTTAATGAAGTCACCGGCGAACCGTGTGGCGTCAACGAGAAAGGGATGCTGGTGGTGGAAGGGCCGCTGCCGCCGGGGTGTATTCAGACCATCTGGGGCGACGACGACCGCTTTGTGAAGACGTACTGGTCGCTGTTTTCCCGCCCGGTGTACGCCACCTTTGACTGGGGCATCCGTGACGCTGACGGTTATCACTTTATTCTCGGGCGCACTGACGATGTGATTAACGTTGCCGGGCATCGGCTGGGGACGCGCGAGATTGAAGAGAGTATCTCCAGTCATCCGGGCGTTGCCGAAGTGGCGGTGGTTGGGGTGAAAGATGCGCTGAAAGGGCAGGTAGCGGTGGCGTTTGTCATTCCGAAAGAGAGCGACAGTCTGGAAGATCGTGATGTGGCGCATTCGCAAGAGAAGGCGATTATGGCGCTGGTGGACAGCCAGATTGGCAACTTTGGCCGCCCGGCGCACGTCTGGTTTGTCTCGCAATTGCCAAAAACGCGATCCGGAAAAATGCTGCGCCGCACGATCCAGGCGATTTGCGAAGGACGCGATCCGGGGGATCTGACGACCATTGATGATCCTGCGTCGTTGGATCAGATCCGCCAGGCGATGGAAGAGTAAGGCATTGTCGGATGCGTCGCGTGCCGCATCCGACAGTTGTGCGCAGATGCCTGATGCGACGCTGACGCGTCTTATCATGCCTACAGGCCTGAACCGTAGGTCGGATAAGGCGCTCGCGTCGCATCCGACACCCCGCGCCGATGCCTGATGCGACGCTTACCGCGTCTTATCAGGCCTTGTATTATCCCTCCAGTGCAGAGAAAATCGGCCAGTTTTCTCT
>OGGA01001164.1_pt1 | contig 14797 bp, 10 predicted proteins | sample 1571041 | NCBI WGS metagenome assembly OGGA01 (sample SAMEA2582057, study PRJEB24529) | metagenome | biome: Human gut stool | place: China | collected 2011 | reverse complement strand
GCAGAATTCAATCTAAATGGAGATTGTGGTCTATTAGAACCATCATGTGCCATCCAACGTGCTCTATAGTCGCCAACCATTGTAATACCACGTTCTTTAGTGGTATCGAAATCAGAACGAATAAAGTCAGTTAAACGAACTACATCAGCTACGTTTTGTACACCAGATTCAGAGTTTACCACTTCACCATTAGCTACATTAGCACCTGTAACATTCGCACCATCTTTAGTTTTCCCGATAGCCGTAGTTTTGCTGCTATCGCCACCACCAAATTTAAGGTTAACACCCATGCGATATACACGCTCTTGAGTAGCACGATCATCATCGCGATGGTTAAAGATATTGTTGATACCGAAATACATCATGGCATTTTTATTGAAACGTTTTTGAATCATTACATTCCAAATGCCAAATGTTTTCTTTTCATACATTTGCTTCTTATATACGCCAGCATCACCAGACAAGATATCTGGCCAGTAGTTACCACCGTTATTAAGAGTATTACTATCAAGCATATTAATATAGTAATCACCCCAGATGGAGCCATTCCAACCGGATTTAGGGTTATCATAAGTAATGCCAATATCAACTTTGTGCATTGGTTTATCCAATAATTGACGTGGCATGGATGGATCGCTTTTGTTGATAGCGTGTAAATATGTATAACCTAATTTACCAGACCAATATTTGCCAAATTTTTGTTGTACTTCCGCTTGCAGCCCTGTAATTTCAGCTTTACCAATATTTTTAAAGCTGTAAATCATATCCGGGGCACGTTGGTATTTCGCATCACCCTTAAGATATGGTGCAAAGTCCATAAAATCACCAGTGAAGTATACAGACATATAGTTCTTAATACGGTTATGGAATACACCTACGCGTGCATATGTATTTTTATTTTCACTCTCCAAGCTCATGTCAAAATTGACCGATTTTTCTGGTTTCAAATTAGGATTGCCAGCCCAATACCAACCGAGTTTTGCTACCCCAATCCCTACAGGGTTAGAAGCGTACATTTCCCAGTTATACCACAATTCGCCCATACCAGGCTCTGTATAACCGGTACCTACATTGGCTTTAAATCTGCGATGTGTATTACCTTTAACGTTATATGTCATGCCCAAAGATGCAGATACGTTAGAACCAAACAAGCTACTATTGTCGAAGCGCACAATTGGAGACAATGTTAAATTCTTATTAACTTGCCATGTATCAGAAATGTAAGCGTTTATTTTACGAATCGTACCACTACCAGTAGTCAAGCGTTGATCGCGATTACGGTACTCTTCCAAGAAAGCCTTACCATTTAGCTTAGGTGCTTTCTTACGCATTTCTGGATCGTTAGACTCACCATATTTAAAATAGTCACCTACGATGTTTGCACGATGTGCCGCCATTTCAGGATTTTCCGATTTCAACCGATTTTCCAAAGCATAATATCGCTTCTTAAATTCATCCGTTACGGGTTGATTATTCGGCGATGTGCTTGACCATTCACTAAGTCTGCTTTCCGATAAACCATAATTCACATAATCATCGTACGTAATGCCCGGCTTTTGTGCCTTTGTTTCAGCCCCATAGTATTCATAATCCATATCCCATTGCGGCATTCCGCCACCGGAATTAATGAATTTATAGTCATGGATGTGAGAGTAAACTTTAATACTATTATCGCCTTTACGTCGCACGAGACGATCAAGGCGGTCTACTAACAAGCTTTTATCGTAATCCCATGGATCAATGTACATTGTACTTGTATTAGGAGAACTCTTTAAGCGACTACCAGAACCTTCTTCACGAGCATAGCTAACACCATAGCTTAGCAAATGATTTTTATTGACTTGCGTATTAGCATTTACTCGAATATCTAATTGACGATGATCAATGTTATCGATATAACGCAACTCATTAGAGCCTTCATAAGCGGAACGACCTGTATAGTTAATGAGCGCTACGTCATTTTCTTTAATACGAGAGTAATTAGTTTCTACAGTCCAGTCACTCTTTCCAGCTCTAGAGGACCATTGCAGGTTAGCTGTATTACGATCTGCCGTACGTTTGAAGTGTTGCTGTGGCTCTAAGTCGGAGTCGGAGTGCTTAACATCGCGCACAAGATCTTCCGTGTAACGATTAAGTCGCAATTCTACCTTATTTTTATCATTTGCCTCGTAGGTCGCTACAAGACCGATATCTGCCGCATCACCATAGTAACGAAGTACATTTGGCTTGAAGTTATGTTTTGCATAATCAAAAGCCATCCCAGAGGCACGACGTTTAACAGATGCTAGAACAGGCATAAGATCTCGTTTACTACCTGATAAACCAACCTTTAACTTGCCCATTTGACCAGAATCGGCACGAATGAAGAAGTTTTGGAATGGAAACACATCGCCATCGCTCTTGCGACGCATGCCTTCAGCATTAAATTGTACAGATGGTTTCTTTTGTGCTTTTTTAGTGATGATATTAACCACACCACCTACAGCATCGGAGCCGTATTTAGCACTGGCCGCACCTTGAATAACTTCAATTCTCTCTACATTCTCTGTACCGATACGTTGTACTTCGTCTGCTGCACCTGAGTACTTATCGAAATCACCTAACACTGGTTGACCATCTACGAGGATGAGAGTGTGACGAGCTTCTGCACCGCGAATGGATACGCCCACACGCCCCATAGCATCTACCGTTCTAGATACACCTGTTTGCGTAAAAATAATGTCTTCGACGGACTTCGCCTGTTTCTTTTCAATTTCTTTCTTAGTAATGATTTGCACTTGCTGTGAGTTCAGTTTTGCTTCTTCTTCTGCCCACGTACCTTTCACATGAACAACATCTGTAGTGACAGTCGCATTATCCGCCCAAACCACTAAAGGCGCGCTAAGCCACAAGGCAACTGCACTAGACAAAATTATGGTACGCTTTGTATGTCCCCACCGGGTCATTGTGCCCTCCTAAATTTCTAACTAAACATATGACTTGTATCTCCCACACAAAATTAAAAAGATACACTTCACCAACATATAATGACATTGAATATCATTCACATTTTAATGTTAGCAAAGTGTATCTTGCATATCTACTCCGAATAGACCAAAAATATACGTTTTGGACAAATCAGACATAAATTTTTAGAATTTATACGTCATTTGGAAACGAGTATAATTCCCAAGTTTGAAGTTTTCAGATCCATATAAGGTATCTCGTTTATTAATCCCTTTTGCATCAAATGTATAGAATGCTTGTAAAAGAAGATCTTTAGTTGGCACATAGCCACCACCAAAGGTAAAGCTCTTAATACCATCTAAGTAACGGTCAGGTACAGCCTCTGTACCATTGCCGCCGAAGAAGGAACCATGAGCAAAGTACTTATAATCCACATAGGCATTCCAAGAACCAGGTTTATTCATATCGGCACGACCAACATCAAAGCGCAATGCCCAGAAATGAGGTACACCACCTACGTCACGGCCCTTGATATCGAATTGAGAGGATCCAACCTTATGGTCATAATGAGTATTACCATTCATAAAGCGACCAAAGTCACTACGATTTTGGCCATAATCGAAGGAAATACTTACATTATGATTTAATTGATACTTAGCCCCAATGCCGAAAACATTAGCGATATTGTTGAATTCATGCGCTTCTGTAGCATTACCATTCGCCGTATAGAAGCGATAGTCACTACCGCCAAAGGAGCGCAAGTACCATGCAGCTAAGCCAAGTCGAGGTGTTACCATATGTTTAACTTGAACATAGGTAGCCTTTTCAATTGGTGGAATTGTATCCCGCTCCAATACGACACCTATTGAAGGAATAACAGCACCTGTATATTTGCCTAGCGCCTCTCTCGGCAAACGACTGTTGCCGTCCGCTTTTTCAAGCATTCGGGCCAAGCTATTAAAGTACGAAGCTATCATAGAAGGATAATAGGCACTTCCTTTTACGTTAATAAGACCAGACGTGCCGGAGTCGTTAATATCAACGACATTCGCCTTATAAATAGACTTGTCCAGCCCGTCAAAGGCATTATCTTCAAATTTCATCGTATACGGATTATTGCCGAAGCTATAGGTTGCTATATCTTTCGCCTTGGCACGATACGCCTCCACGATAGCCGCCTTATTCTGATTGTACCAATTTGAAATAAACGTTTTTCCGCCATTGGAAAGAACAGTGGTATCACTCAACTTCATTTCAAACAATGGGTTTTTCTTATCAAGCCCAATCGTTCCCGGTGCTATTTTCTGAGTGAAAGTACGTTCGTCTTCATACCATTGTTCATCATCTTCATCATAGTATCGCGATTTATAAGAATACGTTACTGACACATCCGGCATCTTAATCGATACAGTCTGTTTAGCCGCATCCGCACCATAAGCTTTCACCGCGATTTCCTGCATCCGGCGCAACACATCAAACTGCGCAGCTCGCAACGGTTCCCGTTCTTTCGCCACACGAGCTTCCACATCCGGCAAAGATGCTTCCAACTTTGCCAACTCCGCTTTTAATGGAGCCAGTTGATCCGCGGACATGCCGTCAATAAATTCTTTAGACCAGATATCGGAAGTCATATCGTCGATTTTCTTCTTTAATGTACCTACCTCCGCATCTAAGATGCCTTCCTTATCGCGCAAGGCTTTTAATTGCTGGTAGAAATTAATAGTATTCCCTGCGTTTGGTACGATGAGTTCCTTATTGGCACCGTCCGAATCCATAGTAACACCTAAGAATTCCTCCACCGTTGGAACCCGTTTAAAATGCGTATAAATAGCATGAGTATAAGCACTGTCGCTAATTCCCGTACTATGTTTAAAGGTCCCTACACCGATACGGACTTGAGTATTCTTATTCGTCCAAACACTACGAAGGCCGTCATATTCTTTATTAAACCAATAACCCGTAACCCCCATAGATTCAGTAATACGGCCAACACTATGATCCCATTTAGAACCGTGATGTGTTACATCTAGTTCTTCGAGACGTTGATGATTAAAACCTTTAGAGCCTTCTGTTTCATGACTACTATCTACACCAGCTTGGCCAGAAGCACTACCCACAACACGTACATTCGTATTATCGTTAATACGAGCATCGACACCGACACGTATACGTTGATTCAAGCCATGTTCCTTGCGGTCCGCCAGATTCTTCGCGGCCTCGTCGGATACGTAACTTGTAGTCGTCACCCGCGTAGCAGGACGATCGGATCCAAGATGACTGTCATTACGTACACGATAATCACCTACAAGTTCCATACCTCGTTTTCTGTCTGTATCGAAAGGACGCGTAATAAAATCCTGCAGCATAACCGGAGGTAACGATTCAAACTGCTCCTTCGTAAGTTTCGTTTTACTTTCACTTGAACCGAAACCGAATTTCATATTTAATCCAATACGATATACTCGAGCCGATAAAGCCCGATCATCATCACGATGATTAAAGAGATTATCAATACCGAAATAGATTCGCGAATCCTTATCAATCTTCTTTTGAATCATCAAATTCCATATGCCGTAAGTTTTATGTTCATACATATCGGCGGTTTTTCTATTATTCAAATTATATCTGATAACGGAACGATCGGAATTATTAGGATCAATATAAGATACCATATAATTACCGCCACCAGACAAGGAGTTACTATCCAGCATATGAATATAATAATCGCCCCACAGACTACCGCTCCATCCGCTAGCCTTATCCTCAAAATCCACACCGATATCCACTTTATGACGAGGTTTATCCAGTAATTCACGAGGCATATCTTTATCGCTCTTATTAAGCGCTCGTAAATACGTATATCCCAAACGTGCCTTCCAGTGCTTATTCAAAGTTTGTTTGACTTCAAATTGAAGTCCCGTAATTTGAGCCTTGCCGATATTACGGAAACTGTAAATCATATCTGGTGCATGAGCAAATTTCGCCGCTCCATATGTGGTAGATTCATCATACTGAGGATAAAAATCCATCAAATATCCCGTATTGTAAATCGACATATAATTCCGAATATTATTATGGAATACGGTTACTTTACCATAGGTATTTTTATTTTCCCCTTCCAAAGAAAGGTCGAAATTCATGGATTTCTCTGGTTTAAGGTTCGGATTTCCGACCCAATACCAACCTAATCGGGCTTCACCGCCACCGATTGTGGCATTTGTAATATTCGGACCATACATTTCCCAGTTATAATACAGCTCGCCCATACCAGGTTCCGTATAACTGGTACCCACATTAGCCTTTAATCTGCGGTGTACATTTCCATGTACATTATGAGTCATGCCGAAATTAAACGACCAGTTGGAGCCAAATAAATCACTATGATCCAGTCTTATAATTGGTGATAAGGTAGTATTTTTATTAACCTGCCACGTATCCTGAATAAAGAAATTCTGTTTCTTGATCTCCGCACGTCCTGCGGTCTGTTGATTAACGCGTTTTAAATACTCTTCTTTAAAATAAGCTCCGTTTAATTTCAACTTCGTAGAATCAAAATCCGGTACGGCGCCATAGTAAAAGCTCGGTAAATATGCATCATAAAGTGCTGGATAATACTTACCGTTTTCATCTTTTCGGCCCTCCTTATTAAAATGATAGTCTTCAATAAATTCTTTATTCTCCGCTAATAAACGTTTAGCAAACTGCTGATATCGCGCATAAGCTTCAGGATTCCGTTTTTTCAGCGTACGCTCCGTCACGGGGCCGTCCACAAGCCCCATTGCGGCCGCTGAATCAATTCCCGCTTGGGGATCCAAATATTGAAGATATTCTTCGTAAGTAAATTCCGGCAATGTAGCCGGATCGTTTTTATCTCCGTTATACCATTCTTTCTCCTTATTCCACTGCTCTACACCGGCCTCGTTTTTTCTGAAAGAATGGTCATAAATTGTGGATGAAGGAACACCGTTTTTTACCGCCAAACTTTTATCGTAATCCCAGGGATCGATATGCCGTTTATAAGTATGAGGCGCATTTTTTAGTCTGCTACCTTCGCCTGTCTCCCGTATAAACCCCATGCCATAAGACAAGAGATGTTTCTTATTGACTTGTGTATCTGCCCCGAGTGTTATGCTCCATTGACTGTTAGCTACATTATCCACATAGTTTAATGTATTTTTTCCTTCATAGGTACTGTTCCCATAGTCACTAGTTAATGTTACATCATCTTCTTTGGTCCGCGTATAATTCAGTTCCGCTTTCCACGAACTCTTATTGTCCTGACCAGTATACGTCAAATTAAGATTATTCCTATCTAAATCCCGTTTGTAATGAACCTGAGGTTCCAAATAGGAAGTACTGCGCTTTACATATCGTTCCAAGTCTTCATTATATCTATCGATACGGACTCCCAAAGACTGTTTATCATTAATATCATACGTAGCGGCCAAACCTATATTGGAATTTGTACCGTAATATCGTAGGGAATTCTTTAAAAACCCGTGGTCTTCATCATTGGTCATAGCGCTGATACGACGCCGCTCGCTAGCATAAATAGGCATAATATCACGTTTACTACCGTGAATATTAACTTTTAACTTACCTAATGAGCCAGAATCAGCGCGCATAAAGAAATTGGAAAACGGTACGATATCACCGTCGCCTTTAGTTCTACGACCTTCCGCATTAAACTGAAGGCCAGCGGTCTTACGCGGTTTATTGGTAATAACATTGATAACACCACCGATGGCGTCGGATCCGTATTTAGCACTGGCTGCACCTTGAATAATTTCTATACGTTCCACATTTTCTGTACCGAGACGCTGTAATTCATCACCGGCGCCTTGATATTTGGCAAGGTCGCCCATCACAGGCTGTCCATCCACAAGAATCAAGGTATGACGCGGATCCGCACCACGGATAGATACACCGACGCGCCCCATCGAATCAACGGTTCTGGATACACCAGTTTCGGAAAATACAATATCTTCTACGGATTTTGCCTGCTTTTTGACAATATCCTTCTTCGTAATAATCGTCGTCTGTTGAGACTCTTGTTTTGCCTGCTCTTCAGCCCATGTACCGCGAACATGAACCACATCGGTTGTTACAGTCGCATTATCCGCCATAACTACCGGCATTTGCAACCAGCACGCTACTGCGCAGGATAGTATAACATATCTCCTTGCTCGCACCCAACTCCTATTCATTAAATATCCTCCAGACATATATTTAACCATGCATATAAAAATACACTTTACCACCACAACCAAATGACATTGAAAATCATTTACAGATTTAATGGTAGCAAAGTGTATTATACATATCTACTCCGAATAGACCAAAAACATACGTTTCGGACAATATTTAATTTTCATAGACTATCAAACCTAGCCTAAATCACAAAATTTCTATCTAGAATAATATAAGATCCAAATTATTTAAACCTTACGATAAGCACTTGGCGTTACACCAGTAGCCTCTTTAAATGCACCCGTAAACTTACTACCATTCTCATACCCTACCGCATTAGCGATTTCTAAAATAGACTGATCTGAGTCTTGAAGCAATCTCTTCGCCGCATTAATACGACATTCTTTTAGATATTGATGTATGGTTGTACCAAATACACCTTTAAAGCAACGTTTCAGGGTAGATGTAGGAATATCAAACTGTTCAGACAAGGAATCAATAGTAATACGCTTCATATACTGTGTCGATACATATTCACATACAGCTTTTACAATATCGACTTGCTGCTTTCTATAGGTATTTCTTTTTTCATTATTAGCTGTAGATATAACAGATAACAATAAAAAGATTTCAATCACTTTTAATTTAAAATAGTGCTCCTTTATTTGATCTGGTACATTATATAAACTAGAAAAAATGTGACGAACAGTTTCCGTTTCTTCCATCATCATACCAAAATCAGAATGCTCACAAAACCGATTTGCCAGCTCAGTCAAATCAATTCGAGAATCACTAACAAGTGCATCTAATACGGGTTGTGCCTTTTCAACATCTACTAATAATACAATTCCTTTAAATAATTTTGTAGGGAAGTAATTTTCATGTTGGTAAGCGGAGCGTGTATGCCACCCTAACGACATATCCCCTGGGCCCATATATAAATACTCACCAGATGTGAACTTGCACTCAATGCGCCCTTCTTCACAGTGATTTATAGCAAACGTCTTGGTATGTGATTTAGCATAAAATTGAATCGTCTCTTGTTTCACATCTAAGAACATCAAATCGATACCGTCAAATATCGTATGTCTCGACATAGATGTTCCAGCATGTGAAACCGCATGATTATGTGGATTCATACTATCACCATATACACAAATACTATAAACATAAACGTTAATATTATATTATAGTATACTTATTGATAGTCATTGTCAACTTCCAATTAGTAATAATTCATTTTAGATTTAAAAATACAAGCTAGTTCGTTTTAGTAATATAAAACAATTAAGATCTTCGTTGAGAGTTATTCTAGTGTACTATAAAATAAGCCTCATGAATTAAACTACAACAATTTAATTCATGAGGCTATATTCAAAACTAAGGATATAAGTTCCTATTTTTTTGTTTTAATAATAAAAGCTAATGCTATGACATGCGCTACCCATATAATGCCCATAACCATTAGAGCAATAGGCATATCTTGACTAAAATAGGCACCAACCGCCATTATGGCACTAACGGATACGAGAATGGACAACTTTGCCCGCAAGGTCAACGCTTTATCGCGTTCATAAGCAGCAACAGTCTTTTGATATAAACTAGATTCCAAAAACATTTTATGGAATCGTTCAGACCCTCGAGCTAAACAAAATAAAGCCAGCATATAAAAAGGAACTGTTGGCAATAGTGGTAATACGATACCTGCTGTACCAAGTCCAAAACTTATTGCTCCAATAGTCAGGAATACATATCGTACTACAACATTACTGTGTTGCTCAGTTGTTTTCATTAATCCTCTTCTACATAATTAATAACTTTACCTTTTGTTTTAATAAAGTTAGGAATAATAAGTACTAAAGCGGCAATAGCTACAATGCCATAAATACCAGCCATACCTACCCATTCATATGCATTACCTAATACAAGACCCATTACTGCAAAGTCTGCATCACCAAAGGTTGTATTTTGGAAGCCTAATTGACCAAGAACTGGCAACGCCAAAGCTGGCAAGAATGTAATAGCCAAACCATTTAGGAAAGCACCTACCGCTGCGCCACGACGACCACCAGTAGCATTGCCATAAATACCTGCTGTGGCACCACAGAAGAAGTGTGGCACAAGACCAGGAATGATTAATACGCCACCTACAGCACCAAGGATAAGCATACCGATGATACCACCGATGAAGGAACTAAGGAAGCCTAATACAACCGCAGTTGGAGCATAGGTGAAGAATACGGCACAGTCTACAGCTGGAATTGCATTAGGAATAATTTTTGTAGCAATCCCTTGGAATGCAGGGATTAAATCACCTAAGATCATACGCACACCAGAGTATACGATTGTTACGCCAACGGCAAAGTTCATAGCACTCATAACAGCGTATAAATAAGGGCTCATTTCACCAGATAAAGTAGAGACAAATTCAGAACCTGCTGCAAAGGCAGCAATCAAATAGAATACGATCATAGTCAATGCAGTAGATAATGTGGAGTCACGCAAGAAGCCCCATTTTTCAGGGATTTCAATATCTTCTGTGCTATCTTCAGCTTTACCTACATATTGAGCAACCCAAGCAGATAAATAATAACCTAAACTACCAAAGTGTCCGATAGCAATTTCATCACCAGCAGTAACTTTAGATGTGTAGCTTTGACCAATAGCTGGAGAAATTGCAGACCATGCGCCCATCAAGAAACCACCTACAAGGATGAGCTCCATACCGGACAAACCTGCAGTACCGAGTACGGCAGACATGAGACATGCCATAAATAAGCTGTGATGACCTGTTAAGAACACATATTTAAACTTGGTGAAACGTGCAATACATAAGTTCATCAATAAGCCTACAACAAGAATAGACATTGTTTCAACGCCAAGTACCTTTTGTGCAACAGCTACGATAGCTTCATTATTTGGCACTACACCAGTAATATGAAATCCATGTTCAATCATTTTCCCCAATGGGTCAAGATTGCTAACGATAACACCCGCACCTGCAGCTAACATTAAATACCCAAGAATAGGTTTTAATGTGCCCGTCATTATTTTATGAAACGGACGTTTCAAAGCGATCAGGCCTATACATGACATAATACCAATCAAAAGTGCTGGTTGAGACAGCACATCACGCAAGAACTCTAATACCATTTCCATGGCACTACCTCCTATATATAGTTGTTAAAAATTATTGCGCAGCTTGTTTTAATGCTTCAAGAACATCTTCTGTAATCTTCTTTTTATTAATATAGCTACGAACAATAGCAACGTTTTTATCGTCAAATTGTTCAGCCAACTCTTTTACAGTTACGATGAGGTCTGCCTTACGACCTTGAGCCGCGTTAAAATCGATAGATTCAACTTGTGCATCGATACCATTTTCAGCACAAATTTCTTCAATTTTCATTTTTAACATCAAGCTAGAACCGATACCATTACCACATACAGTTAATACAGAAATCATACTTGCCTCCTTCTAAACGTATTATTGCTCGTCTAAATGTTCTGCCAAGAATGCTTGTACGTCGTCAATACTTTCAAAGTCAACGGCCGCATCTAAGAATTCTTCATCCTCAAATAATGTAGCAATATCTGTTAACAATTGAATATGCTCATCTTTATTGGGAGCACATAAGAATAATGCGACAGATACTGGGTCATTATCAGGACTGCCAAAATTCAATGGTTTTTCCAATGTCACTAAAGCTGTCCCTACACGCTTAGCACCATGTTCTGGGCGCGCATGTGGCATAGCAAGACCGGGAGCCAATACGATATATGGACCCATTTCACGAACTACTTCAACCATAGCCTCTGTATAAGATGGATCCGTAAAGCCCGCATCAACCATCAGTTGACCACCATGACGAATTACATCTTCCCACGTTTCGGCGGGATAATGAAAGGATACATTATCCTCAGATAATAAATCTTGTATCAAACTAACACCTCCTAAACATACTACTGTACATATAATTCTATTATAGCTATTCTAATAAATTTTTCATATATCAAAATAACAATGAACTCATAAAAATGAATAAAGCTAACATATGATTTTGCTATTTATAATTTAATGAATCTTCACACTTATAATACCTATACAGGTATTAATATTGTATATATATTAAAAATTCTCTATACTCAGATAAGACTTAGACTACCTAAATAAAATAAGGAGATTTTATGCAGACTTCGGTAAAAGTATTTGTACTATGTCTAATCCTCTGTATTTCATTAGTAACAGCTTTACAGTTTGGAGCTAAATTCGTTTCTCTAGACCAAATTATTTCGGCGCTTATATCTATGATCGATGCAAATACTAAAGCATCTATGACTGATACGATTATTACAGATATCCGCTTACCACGACTTATTTACTCTGTTCTAACAGGTATAGGTCTATCGCTTGTGGGTCTATTAATGCAAACGGTCACGCGCAATGCCCTTGCAGATCCCTATGTATTAGGTGTTTCTTCTGGTGCAAGCACAGGTGCCGTTTTCGCTATTATCATGGGTGGGCTTCCATTCTTAGGGCAATACAATACGCCTATTTTTGCGGCTCTAGGCGCAGCACTTTCAATTATATTAGTACTACTATGTGTTGGTAAAAGTAACAGTCCAGTAAAGCTTATCCTCATAGGCATGGGCATGACCGGTGTATTTTCAGCCTTAACGATGATGATCATTTACGGAGCAAAACACGAAGCACAAGTACGAAGTGCCATGTTCTGGCTACTTTGTAGCTATCCAGAATAAACTAAAAGACTTACCTCGTAAACGCGTTTTTATTTATGACTCTGAAGACGGTCAACCATTCACAGCATTCGAAGGTTATACTACTAACATCTTAAAACTTATCGGTGCTGATAATGTAATGAGCGGCTTAGGCGTTGATAAAACATGGGCTAAAGATTCTTGGGAAACAGTAATTGCGCAAAACCCTGACTATATTATTATCGCTGACTATGGCAATTCTATTCGCAACGATGATGATTTCCAACAAAAAATTGAAAAGATCAAGGCTAACCCTCAACTTCAAGATATCACAGCCGTTAAAGAAGGTCACTTCATTCGTGTAAAACTTTCTGAAATCACTCCTGGGGTACGTACCGTTGATGCTCTAAAACGTTTAGCTGAAGAAATTCACGGCATCAAAGTAGACTAATTTAATATAACAAAATATAGAGTAATATATAATATGTATTATGTATTGTATATTATATATAACGAAGAAGGTCCCAATTCAAATGAATTGGGACCTTTTCGTACTGCTTGTATTGAACACAGCATATTGTTTTAGAGAGTAAAGATGTGTTGTAGTTGAAAGATTTAGAAATAATGAATTATTGTAAAATAGATTTAAAATGTATTAAATTGTATATGCTGTGACAATGCCTGATTATTTATACTTCTCGGCTATATTGTTGCCTATATCGTTTATCGTTATTTGCCTTAATAGCCATGATCAATGGCTTTAGCGAAAGAAACTCTTCATCACTAAGTCGAAAGGTTCTACCAATACGTTTAATAGGATTACGTGGGCGCCCGGCACCGCGTCTAGATCCACCCCATGCCATATACATACCTCACTTTTCACTTGAAAAACTCCTTCTACCGATAGTATAACCTCCGATACATAAGTATGCAATAGCCATTCACTTTAAACAACCTTTTAACAGCCTATAAATAAGTAATAAACTTCATTTATTAGTAAAATGCATAATCAACAAAACACATATTTATAAGTATTTTCCCCTATTCAACTTGAATTGTAACATTAATGTTGCCAAATATAGATAAATCTCTTTTATAGAATATAGTATTTATAAACCAGTTTATTTCTATATTTTTAGACTATTTAGAAACTATCACGTACATATATAATAAATAGAATTTTAAAATAGAAAAGCAAATTATTTATAAATATGACTATATAGCAAAAATATTTTGATAAACAAAAAAAGACTGCTTTTGCAGTCTTTTTTACTGTAATAAAAAATATATAAATTAGCCAAATAGTAAGTGACCTACTTCATAAGCAATAGCGGCAACGATACCAGATAATGGAATCGTTACAAACCAAGCCATAACCATAGATCTTGCTACACCCCAGTTGACTGCTTTAATACGTTTAGAAGAGCCTACACCTAGTAAAGAGCCACTTACTACGTGTGTAGTACTGACAGGCAAATGTAAAAATGTAGCTGTAAAAATTGTAATAGCAGAGTTTAGATCAGCTGCAAACCCATTAATAGTTTCTAGTTTGAAAATCTTGGTTCCCATTGTAGAGATAATTTTCCAACCGCCTACAGCAGTACCCATAGCCATTGCAGTAGCACAACAAAGTTTTACCCAAATCGGTACATCTAATGTATCGATGAAACCACCACTAAGTAAGGTTAATGTGATTATCCCCATCGCTTTTTGTGCATCATTAGAGCCATGAGAAAATGCCATCATAATTGCTGATACAATTTGCATGGATCTAAATCGATCATTTAAAGTAATTGGAGAAAATCTACCGAAAATAAGCAACAATACCTTCATCACAATGTAGCCACCAATCATGGCTACAATCGGAGATAAAATAAGAGACAAAAAGATTTTTAAAATCCCCGCCTCATTCAACGCATCAAATCCTACAGACCACCCCACA
>OGGA01001159.1_pt1 | contig 14830 bp, 18 predicted proteins | sample 1571041 | NCBI WGS metagenome assembly OGGA01 (sample SAMEA2582057, study PRJEB24529) | metagenome | biome: Human gut stool | place: China | collected 2011 | reverse complement strand
ATACTGATTATAGGTCGTTTATAGAGAAAATGTTACTGATTTTTTACATATTTTTGGGATTTTGGAAGATTTCGTGTAGTTTTTTGCAGCTATAAAAATACAATATGAATATAATAAAAGCGTATTAAGAAGCAAGATATAAGATTCTATTGTCCCACTTCATGAATAATGTTAAAATAATACTAAATACAATTCAAATCGGGCTGTGGGGAAGCAGATTTAAGATATAAATAACATTTAGAAAGCGGAAATAATATATGAAAAAAAGGAAAGTGTTTTTAAAAGATATTATCGCACAATCTCCTGAAAAAGAGTATGGACAGCTGTATGCAGATATTATGCTTGAACTCTCACAGGGAACGCTGGCACCGGTCCGCAGTGCAGGAACAAATGGTAAAAAGCCGGCGCTTCCCGTGGCATTCTGGGAGTATGTGAAAGAGCCGGATTACGGTGATGTCAGTGATAAGCTGAATTTTAAGCTGCATCCGCTTCTTCATACAGCGTATTACCGGAAACAATTACGGATACAGATTTTAAAGAACGTATACAGCTGAAAAAATATGAGGTACAGTCGATTGAAAAAGCATTAAAAAATCTGGAAAACAAAAAAAATCAGCTGGAGGTCCAGGCAGGAAGTGTATCCGAATATGCAGATGAACCGGTGTCAGCTTCACCGGAGGAACAGGAACAAATCAGACAGCAGATTCCGGATATTGAAACAGTAGAAGCACAGGAACTTACCCGGTATCAGAAGACGGTAAAAAGAAATCTGCTGACGGCACTGTCACGGTTAAAGGATGAGCAGAACCGTCTGGCAGAAGAAATCCGTTCAATTGCGGCAAAAGATATTTATGCAGAAGATTATTTTAAGAAAACATTTGACAGTCTGTTGACACAGACTGCCAGTCCAAAGAATTTGGCAGAGCAGTATGCTGTGAATAAGGCTTCATATGAGAGCCAGCTGGAAAAACTTAAAATTGATCTTGCAAGCATCGACAATGAACAGAAAAACATTGAAGAAATGTTTTTAGAATACGTGCGCAGTGTTAATGCGAATATTGCAATGATTGATAAAAATTCAACAATCAGCGTGCGCGGCAGAAACATTAAAATGTTAAAAATTCAGGTATCAGACTGGGAAAGCGAACAGGAACATTTCCGTATGAAACTGCACGATTATTTTGAGCAGGTGATACAAAACGGCCTTGATACGATTGATAAGAATGAAAATCTGAATGAATTTTTGGGAAATGTCATTACAACAAAAAGACTGTATGATGATACTATGGGTATCGGCAGTGTAAAAATTAAGCTGTATAAGATTGAAGCGGAACGTGAAGTCCCGATTACATGGGCAGAGGTATCAGCCAATTCCGGCGGCGAGGGCTTTTTATCAGCGTTTGTGATTCTGACCTGTCTGCTTAGTTATATGCGGCGGGATGAGAGTGATTTGTTTACCACGGGAGAGGAAGGCAAGGTGCTGATTATGGATAATCCGCTTGCACAGACCAATGCGGAACATCTGCTGAAACCACTGATGGAGATGGCAAAGAAAACGAATACGCAGCTCATCTGCCTGTCAGGACTTGGCGGCGATTCCATCTATAACCGCTTTGACAATATTTATGTGTTAAAACTTATGGATTCAAGTATCAGAAGCGGCGCATGGCGCATGGAAGCCAGCCATATCAAAGGCGAACCGGTGAAGCGGATGGTACTGTCAGAATTCAGGGTGGAAGAGAGGGCTTAAAGGAGGGAAAAAGAAATGATACCAACAAGAGAAGAAGCTATGGGATTCATCCGTGACGGTTTGGCATGTAATCCGGGACCTTGGGGACGGCATTGTTTAACTGCGGCATACTGCGCAGAAAAAATTGCACATGCCTGTGGTGATATGGATTCAGAGAAAGCGTACATATTAGGCTTACTGCATGACATAGGCAGAAAATTCGGCGTGCGGCATCTTGGGCACGTTTCGGACGGATATATTTATATGAAGCAGTCAGGATATGATGAAGTGGCAAAGATTTGTCTGACACATTCCTTTAACAATCATAGGATTGATGATTATATTGGAAAATTTGATGTTTCCGATGAGGAGTTACGGCTCATAAAGACCGAGTTGGATAAGGTGGTATATGATGAATACGACCGACTGATTCAGTTATGCGACAGTCTGGCAGGGGCAGGAGGTGTTCTTGATGTGGAAGACAGAATGAAGGATGTAAAGAAAAGGTACGGATTTTACCCGCAGGCAAAGTGGGATACGAATATCCGTCTAATGCAGTATTTTGAAAAGAAAATGAATCAGAATATTTATCTTGTTTGCGAGAAAGATACATTTGTACCGGAGGACATTTAATGGATATTTTTAGAGAAATTAAAAAACGGTATAAAGGTTTATCCGCAGGAGCTGATACCGTACATTTTAAAACCGGAAAAAGAAATTGTACATTTTATTTCGAGGCAGATTTAAAATAAGCGAAAGACGGTAAAGGAGAGGGGAACATGAAAGAAAAATATGAAATGTATGAAACAGATGAAACACAGCTTGAAGCGGAGCATTTGAAAAAACATAATAAGTATAGCGTAAAATTGTAGGATTTTGTAATCTGCGGTGAGAAAGTCCTAAAATAGCAATAGCCATTTTATATGAATTGTGATAAAATAATACAAACCAACCACAAAAACGAGGACAACCATGAAAGAACAAAGTGAAGAAAACACAAAAAAAGAAGTTATTGAAAAGAAAACCGTCCGTATATTCAGAGGACATCTGTTTATAAAACTGGTGATTATCTTACTGCTGGTGCTGGCGGTGATTGCCGGTATTGCAGGGCTTAGAAAGGGCGGTGGACAGCCAGCAGAGTCGGAGAGCAAGACAACGCGGATTGGCTTTGAAAATATCGGGCAGATGGTCACGCAGGCGGCTTACTGTACGGAGATGAATGTCACAAAGGATTCGCGTAAGCTGTTTGGAATGACGATTCCGTTTACACAGAGCGAATACATTTACAGCTATGATGTAGAAGTGAGAGCGGGACTGGATTTTAGTCAAATTGAATGGAGCGTTGACGAAGATAACAGCACGATTCAGGTTCGTCTGCCGCAGGTGCAGATTTTAAGCAGTGAAATTAATACGGATACCTTTAAGGTTTATCATGAAGAAGAAAGTATTTTCACACCAATCAAACTGGCAGATAACAACGATGCCCTGAAAACGCTCATTGAAAATGCAAAGCAGGATGCGGTTGCAAACGGTCTGCTTGAAAATGCGGAGAGCAACGCGGAAACGATTCTCAGGGGATTTTTTGCAAATGTCTATGATTTACAGAAATATAAGATTGAATTTATCAGACAAGAGACAGAAAAATGACAATTATCATCGGGCTGATTTTTGCGCACAAAATTATCGACATCGGTATCGGAATGTTGATTGTGACCCTGGGAGTCGGCAGAGTGATTGCGGTATTTCAGCATTTATTTTATGAAAAAATGGAGGAAGTGCGCATTTGAAAGAATTAGAAAACGGAAAGAAAAAGCTGCTGGTTACAGGAATGATTCTTATAATAATCGCGGTATGTGCGGCAGGTATTTTTGCTTACGGCAGTCATAAAAACAATCAGAAAGCAGCTGCAAAAGTACAGGAAGAAAGTGTACAGCGCGCATCACAGGAACAGTCCCTTGCGGTACAAAAAGAGCAGGAACAGGAAGCCCGGAGCATTGCCGAGGCAGAATTGCAGAAGGCACTTTCCGAGGCACAGAGCCGTGATGAATCCATAGCCGCATCGGAAGCAGAATCAAGGGAACAGGCGCAAAAAGAAGCAGAAGAAGCTTCGATTGCACAGGAAAAAGCCGAGCAGGAAGCCCGTGAAGAGCAGGAAAGACAGGCACAGGGCGCAGGACTGGCAGAACGGCTTGCAGGCTATGAAACAGTGAGCCGCCCGGCAGGGTCAACCGGAGATATTATCTGTATTGACCCCGGACATCAAAGCCGCGGCAATAACGGAAAGGAGCCGGAAGGGCCGGGTTCACAGACGATGAAGACTAAAGTGGCAGGCGGAACGGGCGGTGTGGTATCGGGTGTGCCGGAATATCAGCTGACCCTGACAATCGGCATGATGTTAAAGACCGAACTACAAAACAGAGGATACACCGTAGTGATGACAAGGGAGTCCAACGATGTTGATATTTCCAATAAAGAACGTGCAGATATTGCAACGGCGGCGGGAGCGGCGGCAACAATCAGGATTCACGCAGACGGTGTGGACAGTGCTTCCGCTTCCGGGGCTTCGGTACTGGTGCCAGGTTCGTCCAATCCGTATATACCGGAACTGGCAGGCAGTTCCAGTCAGTTAGGAAGCTGTATTATCAATTCGTATTGTGCGGCAACCGGCATGAAAAACCGCGGGGTAGTCGGAAGTGACAATATGACGGGTATCAACTGGAGTACCAATCCGGTTGCCCTGCTGGAACTCGGATTTATGACCAATCCGACAGATGATGCGAATATGCAGGACGATACCTATCAGCAGTTAATGGTGCGCGGCATTGCAGATGGTATTGATGCGTATTTTGGAAGATAATGGAGCTTAATGTGAAAAATCACACTGAGGTGCTGATTTTTCACACAGATATTTGTTTTAAAAAACAAATATTCCTCATGTCAGATGAGAAATCGCCTGCGCGAATTTCTCATCGCCGCTTTGCAACAAATTGCTCAGAAATGGAGAGTATCATGCACAAGGTTCAGGCGAAAGCCATTCTTTCGGCAAAAAACGGAATGAACATTTACCGGGGCTGTCAGCACGGCTGTATTTACTGCGATGCAAGAAGCACCTGCTATCAGATGAATCATGTATTTGAGGATATTGAGGTCAAGGAAAACGCGCCGCAGTTATTAGAAGCAGCATTAAAAAGAAAACGGAAAAAATGTATGATTGGTACCGGGGCAATGAGTGACCCGTATATGCCGCTGGAAATGGAATTAAACCTGACAAGGCAGTGCGCAGAGCTGATTGAACGGTATGGATTCGGGTTGACCGTACTGACAAAGTCCGATAATGTACTGCGGGATTTGGATTTATTTTGCAGAATCAATGCAAAGACAAAGTGTGTCATACAGATGACACTGACGACTATGGACGATGTACTCAGCCGGAAAATAGAACCGGGTGTCTGCACAACCGCGCGGCGGATAGAGGTGTTAAACATTTTAAAAGAGGAAGGCATTCCGACCGTGGTATGGCTGACACCGTTACTGCCGTTTATTAATGATGCCGAAGAAAATATTTTCGGCATTTTAGAAGCCTGTCAAAAGGCATCGGTGCGCGGTATTATGACATTTCATTCATTTGGAGTGACGTTAAGGGACGGCGACCGGCAGTATTTTTACAGCCAGCTCGATAAAAAATTTCCGGGGCTTCGCAGACAGTATATTGAAGCGTATGGAAATGCCTATGAACTGCCGATTCCGCGTGACAGGGAGATTTTTCCGGTATTCAGGGAAAAATGTGAAGCGGCGGGCATTGAATGGCGGACGAATCAGATATTTGAGTATCTGAACACCTTTGAAGAAAAGGGCTGCGGGCAGCAGATGACGTTGGCAGATTTTATGTGATAATTATTTTTTGCGATGACAGGGAAAGTTTTGACATTATTTTTTACAGAAACAGAACAGGCGGGCATATCCGGAAGAATTATACTTCCTGGCATACCCGCCTGATTTTATATTTTTTTATTCTGATTTTTCCGTATCAGCATCTTCTTTATCAACAACCTTAATAATATTCTTTTTCCACATAATCCGTGAAGAAATAATGGCAACCGGGAGCATGAATAAAATCAGGAAGCCGACCATGCCAAACAGGGAAGAACCGGTTGTGATACGTACAACGAGGGCAAGCACCGTAATAATGACAATAACAGGAACAACGCCCATAACACCGTTTTTTACAACCTTTTTACCGGAGCTGGTGCTGGCAAAAAGACCGAGGGTCAGCGAACCAAACAGCGCCGGTATCAGATAGTTGGAAGCTGTTTTTACGGCAGGCAGTTCAAAGACCGGGCTGATCCATGCGCTAAGCAGTGCGGCAAGCGCAAGAATGATAATCGTCATAATCGAACATATCGCAACGGCAACCGAAGAAATGGCTTCGCCTTCAGGGGTATTCGGTTCTTTTTTGGCAAGCTTCATGGCATTGACGGCACATGGCAGCTTCAGGTTCATAATATTTCCTGTGATAAATGTCAGATAAGAAGAAGCGCCGAGAATCGGTGTGTAGCTGATTGCTTCCGAAAATCCGACCGGAATATAAACCATTAAAATACTGATAGTGCTAAGGTTAATGACTTCACCAATGGAAGGCAGACTGTCATAAAAGGTGAGCACAACAAACGGAATGGCAATCATGTACAACAGGGCAATCAGTGTGCCGATGCGTCCCCATTTGTGCGCCCATGCCTGAAAGGAGTCTGTAATTACAATTTTATTTGAACCTTTTTTCTTCATAAGATATCTCCAATCTGCAAAAATGCTATAAAAACAACTTACACCACAATACGGATGAAATCATGCCGCCAATCATGGAAAATGCCATGATAAAATCATTGAGCCATGCAAGCTTCGGGTTCTTAGAAAGAAGCCCCAGCCCTACGGCAATGACAAGACCGGTCAGCATAACAGCCGCCTGAACGGTGTCGCCGATTAATAAAACCGGAATGTAGACGGCAAAAAGACACAGCATGAAACAGCCGCTTAAAACGTACTTCCAGCCGTTTCCATTTTCTTCGGATTTGCTGACACTCATGGAAAGCTTTTTGCCAAGCGGCAGTAAAATGAAAAAACCGCTTAACATGCCGATACTCATAAGAATCATAACAACACCGAACTGCTGTCCGGTTGCACCCTCCAGCATTTCCGCACTGCTTGAAAATCCGATAGCGGAAGCTACGGAGCTTGAAATCAGCGACTCATAGGAAAGTGAGCCGATAACGGAAAGGCGCCACCAGCTCCAGACTGTTCCGAGTACCGAAATCAGTGCAAACAGCCCGACAACGATAGACAGGCTTGGAACAATGGAAAAGACCAGACTGGATTTGATGACATTTTTTAAATCCTCTTTGGAAATGCCCAGTTCCAGACAGTGTGTGTATGCTTTTTTTAAATAGACCAGTGAAAATCCTACAATGTAGAGCAGTCCGATTATAACCATGGCAAGGAGCAGCGGACTGGTAATAATATCTTTCATGGTAGCCATAAAAACCTCTTTTCTGCCGCGGATGCGGCGCATGTAAATCAGAATAAAATTTAGTTCTTGTGTTCTGTAAGCCAGCGCATTGCCGTATAGGCATAAACGGCGCAGCCTTCGGATAATACCGCTTCGTCAAATTTTACTTTCGGGTGGTGCTGCGGATAGCAGTAGCCCTCCTGCGGTGTGCCTGCCGCCAGTGCAAACATAATGGATGGAACTTCCTGGCTTACATAGGCAAAATCTTCGCTTCCGGTGCTTTTCGGTGCTTTGCCTTCACCGGACATCGCATTAAGTGCAGAAGCCGTAAATGCTTTGGAAGGGCCTAAGAGTTCTTTTAAATAGTCTGCGGTGCAGACGGCAAGGTCCGGGTTGTTGTAAAGACATGGACAGCCGCTTCCGTAAGTAACCGTTGCAGTAGCGCGGAAAGCTGTGGCAATGCCGGAAGCAATTTCAGAAACACGCTGTTTGATAAAAGCGCGCGTAGATTCATCATAGGTGCGGATCGTTCCACTCATATGGGCGGTATCGGGAATGACATTGGCGGCATTTCCGGCATTAACCGTTCCGATTGTTAAAATAGCCTCATCGGAAAGTCCGAGTTCTCTTGCGTGGATTTCCTGAAGACCTGTGATAATGTGGGCGGCAACGGTAACCGGGTCAACACCGTTATTCGGCATAGAACCGTGACAGCCTTTTCCCTGAATATCAATATAGAAGTAATCGGCGGCAGGCGCACTGACACCGCCGTCGCAGGAAATAACCGTACCGGCAGGCAGAGGAAGCCCTGCCATTACATGAATCATCATGGCGGCATCGACATCAGGATTTTTTAAGACACCGGCTTCGATCATATCGTGGGAGCCTTCAAAAATTTCCTCGGCAGGCTGGAACATGAGTTTGACCGTGCCTTCGATTTCATCTTCATGTGCTTTTAAAAGGCGTGCGGCGCCTAACATCATTGTAGTGTGCATATCATGACCGCAGGCGTGCATTTTGCCGTTGGTGGAGGGAAAAGAAACATCGGCTTCTTCCTTCATTGGCAGGGCATCCATATCGCCGCGGATTAAAAAGACTTTGCCGTCTTTTTTTTTGCCTGCCAGTGCGACAATGCCGGATTTACCGCACATCTGTGGCTCGTAGCCCATGGAAATGAGTTCCTGCTTTACATAATCAACGGTTTCCTGAATATCAAAGCCCGTACCAGGGTGTGTATGCAGAAATCGTCTTGTCCGGACAAGCTGTTCCTGATAAGAAGCAGCTTCCTGTAAAAGTGCTGTAGTTGTCATAAGGGACCTCCTTTTTCTATAAAAAACTTATTATGAAGCTGGGGTCAAAAATCCCCGGCTATGATGCCTGTGGATTGTTCCACACTGCAATACGGTGTTGTAATATAGTGCCGTAAGTAAAAAAAGGCGAAGATGTCCAAGGGTTTCGTGGCATCTTCGCTACAGAAAATAATATTACCAATCGGGTAATAGTTTGTCAACAAAATAAAAGAAAGTTTTTTATCTGAAAATTTAAAAATGTAAAGTCCGAAAACCCGTTGACGGTTCACCACAAAAAGCGTAAATTGAAAGTGATGAATAATAAAGTAGAGGACCTGTAAAATGTATCTTGCAATATGTGATGATGATTTGCTGTTGTGTGCCAATTTAAGAAGAAAGCTGGCGGCATTTGATACCGGCGGAAACAAACTGCTTGTGGACGAGTATCATTCAGGGGAAGAATTGTTAAAGGGTGCCTGTCGGTGCAATTATGATGCGGTATTTCTGGATTTATATATGGAAGGCATGTCGGGATTTGATACGGCAAAGGCATTAGCCGAAAGAAAAAGCGAAGCCCGGATTATTTTTCTGACATCGAATGAATCGCTCGTATTTGACAGCTTTGAGTACCAGCCGTTTTATTTTTTAAGAAAAGAAAACTATACGGAAGTTCTGCCAAAGGTTATGGCGAGGCTGAAAACGGTTTTAAATCAGAACGGAACCTTTTTACTGGACGGTAAAAATGAAAAGGAATCCATTGCCGTCAGCAGTATCTGTTATGTGGCAAGTGATAAGCATAACGTTGTTATTTATACCACCAAATACAGTTACGAGGTGCGAAAGACCATGACGGAAACTTTAAAACAGCTTGAACCGTATGATTTTGTCAGAATCCACAAGCAGTATCTTGTAAATTTAAAATATGTGAAAAAGGTCAATATGCGGGACGAAACTGTTTTGTTAATGAATGATACGGTTCTGGACATGAGCAGGCGGTGTAAGGATACGGTGCTGGAGCGTTTCACGCAGTATCAGCGCAACATGAACGGAGCGGTATAGATGAATACAACACTGATTAATGAAAATATGTATCAACTGCTGCTGTCGGCAAAGGACAGCGTGGGGATTCTGCTGTTCCAGATGATTATGCTTGAAATGGCACTGCTGTTTATCCGTACAATCAGAAATGATATACAGCGGCGGCGCACGGGAAATGAAAACGGTTATAAAAAGGACACGTTTTTGGGAAACCGCGGTAACTATATGGTATGCGTGGCGGCGGCATTTCTGGTGCTGACGGCGGCAAATCAGTTGATTGTCGCAAAGGGACTTGCCATATACATGCTGGTGCTTTCAGAGGGCGTTGTACTGGGCGTGCTTACAGGGGTATTGACCGGCGGGAATATCAAAAAAGCGATGGTTACGACCGGTGTTTTGACTGTGGCGGCAGGAATTGCCTGCGTCTTAGGAGAACGGTTTTACAATGGAGCGGAGGACAGTGTGATGTTATCCGCCGCATTTATTGCATTTTTGGAATTTGTGCTGGCAGATGCACTTGTTAAAAGAGAGCTGTATCAGCTTCACCCAAAAGAACTGGGACTGCTGGCACTTACGATTCTGATATGCGTGGCAGTATCGGCAGGGATGCTGTCGGACAGGGGAGCAGACCGTGGCATGGGAACAATCGTAGTGGCAGGTGTTTTGTTAAATGAAAGCTTTCTGATTGTCTTGTTGTGCCGTATTAAGTCCATGCAGAAAAATGAGCAGGCGGCGGAAAAAGCATTGCAGGAGAGCGCTTACCAGAAACAGTATATGGACAGCGTGGCAGTGCTTGATGAGCATGTCCGCAAAATGCGCCACGATTTAAAAAATCACGTCAACACCCTGAATATGCTTCTTTCCGATGAGGAACACGGTCAGGAGCGGGCAAAGCAGTATCTTTTGGAATATGTCCGTCAGACTGCGGCATTACAGGAATTTGTAAAGACGAAAAACAGCGTGGCGGATGCGGTGTTAAATGCGAAGCTGATGTACTGTAAAGAGCAGGATATTCCGGCGGTGATTTCGGTGGATAAGAATATTCGGGGATTAACCCAGACGGAATTATGCTGTGTACTCGGAAATCTTTTAGACAATGCGATTGAAGCCGAGTTAAAGCTTTCCAAGGCACACAGAAAGATTGAAATAAAGATTGTCATGATAGAAGAAGTATTGGACATTTTGATAAGAAACCGCATTGCAGAGCCGGTTTTACAGGACGTACAGAAAGTAAAAAATATTGGTACAACCAAGCAGGATACAGGAAATCATGGCTTTGGCTTGAAAAATGTCCGGGAAATTGTAAAAAAATACGACGGATTTATGGATTTGTATGAAGACAGCGGCTGTTTCTGCGTGCATATCCGAATATAAAACCGTTTGTGCCATAAAAGTGACCGCTTGTGCCGCCCCCTCTTGTTAGAAGATAACAGGAGGGGGTATATTTGTTTTAAGGAAATGCCAGCGTGTGTCAGTAATTTCAGAGAATCCGGTATCGGTAAATTCAATTTCGCAGGCGGGCAAAAAAAATAAAGGAGAAGGTTATGAAAAGAAAAAAGCGGGAAATGCCGGGGGTAAAGGCAGGGAGCAGGAGAGCCGCTACAGTTGCACTTACGGTACTGTTGGCGGCAGTCTGCGGCGGCTGTGGGAATCAGTATTCGGTGGAAGATGCCGTAAGCCGCGATGAAAAATTTACGCTGGTGGGAGATGCAGGCGAGGCACAGACCAAGGATTTAAGTCAGGCGACAACCACGGCAATGATAGCACATGAAGAACCGACGGCGTATCAGTTTAACGGCAAAAAGGTAAACGTAACAGAGGTTGGAATGGGTGAAACAAAGCTGTATGGCGGCTTTGAAATTACCGTGCTGAATGCGTGGAAGCTCGGTAACACCCTGACCCGGTTAGATGAAATTGAAAACGGCGATGCCACCTTTAAAAACTGGCTGGTTATAAGCCGTGAGTTAAATGAAGACGGCTCATCGGCCAAGAACAATCACCAGTATGTTGCGGTCAAGGTCCGTATGAAAAATGTATCCGGTGGGAATAACAAAAAGCTGGAAATGAGCGGGACACTGGTGAATAAAGATGGTGAGAATTTATTCCAGCGGATTTCGTTTACGGAAATAATAGGATTTGATAAATGTCCGTATTTAAAACGTCCCGAAGAATTGCATAAGGACGCATACTTTTATAACTTTGCACAGGATGAGGAAATAGAAACCGTAATGGTATACCAGTTGATAAATACACCGGGTGTTTTAAGAGATGTTTATATGTATTCGGGCATTGGCGGAATCGGAGGTACAGACGGTGTCAACTCGATTGCATACGGCAGTTATATGTTCCGGCTGGATATCGGGGAAGGGAATTAAAAGCAAAAAAGGAGAAACATTGTGAGAGAGCAGTTTCATACAGAATGGGAAAGAGCCGTAAAAAATAAAATGATGTGGATTGCGGTTTTTATAGACTGTCTGCTTGCCATAGCACAGACGGTATTTGAAGTTTATCCGTATGCCAGAAATCCGTTGATGTTTTACAGAGGCAGTGACGGACAACCGGCAAGCCTTTTTATGTACTGGTTCGGATTAAATTCGGGCAGTCCGTACAAAGTGACTTTTTTAACGATTTTTCCGGTGCTGGCAATGATGCCGCATGCACTGTCGTATCATCTGGACCGGAAAGGCGGTTATATTAAAAATGTGTATACCAGAACGAAAAAAATCAATTATCTGACGGCAAAGTATCTGGCTGTTTTTTTAAGCGGCGGTCTGACGGTGCTGTTTCCGTATCTTGTCAGCCTGCCGGTTACCGCCTGTATGCTTCCGGCATTGACACCAATCCGGAATGGACAGTATCTTTCGGCAACAGAGCTGTTTTCGTCGGTGTTTTACAGCAGGCCGTTTGCCTACATTGCCATTTATATGGTGATTACATTTTTTTACGGCGGAATTTTTGCGACAACGGCTCTGGCGGCGGCAAGCATTGTAGATAATATATTTCTGCTGGGAATGGTTCCTTTTTTAATATGGTATGGTTTTACAACGGCATCAAATTTTGTGGGAAGAAAGTCGGGAATTACGGTGGATCTCATCTGGCTGCTGGATATGAGCCACGGCGCGATACTGCATAAGGAAACCGTTTTTGTGACCGGAGCGGTTGTCGGCGTGATTACGGCGATTATATATTTTGTAAACGGGGTGAAACAAGATGCATTATAAAAGGAAACAAATTTCAAAAAAGAAAATGATGATCAGAAGCGTGGCAGTGCTTGCGTGTCTTATAACAGCGGCGGTTATGGGATATTTTATCCGGGATATTAACAGGCGTTTTCCAAACCCTTCGGTCTGTGAGCAGTATACAAAGGATTCACCCGCAATGCTTGACGGTCTGGAGATTACACCGCTTTCGACACACATTTATTCTTATGATGAATATCGTGAGCGGTATCCCGATTCGCTCGATGCGGGAGAACATGCTAAGGACTGGAAGGTGATTGTGTATAAGCTGGCATTTCGCAATACGACAGAGAAGGAACTGCGTTTTGAGGCGGATTCATTTTTAGCCGTTGCACAAAACAGCGGATTTCACAACGGTGTGTCACAGGAGAACCGAAAGAAAAATCAGACGATACAGCCCGGTGAGGTGCAGGAGATTGAATTGTCGTGTACTGTAACGGAGATTCTTATCGGGAAAAAGTGGTTTCAAAAATTAGAGGAGGAGACGTACACGCTGGTTTACTGGTGGTATCCGGTACAAAAAGAACTGGTGTTTACCAATGAATAAAAAAACTTTACAGGGGAATTGTGTCAGCGGAGCGTGTCTAAAAAAAATGGGGAAAGGAGAGAAGAAATTTTGAAAAAATTTGTCAACGGCTGGCTGGATACCGGACTTTTGTGGTTTTCGGCAGTGCTTATCCCGGTCTGGCTTATGGTTATTTTTAAAACGGCGATGTCGGAGCCGGACGTGGTGTACTGCATGAGTGATATATACAGCTATGCACATGAAAAGGGATTAATTATTTTTTTATTGTTGTCCCAGCTTTTTATTATCAACCATATTAAATATGAAATGCGTGCGGCGGTGCTGGTGCGTAAAAAAAGCATGAAAAGCTTTTGGCTTTCGCTGTGTAAAAAGATTTTTTTACAGGCGGGACTGTTTGTACTGTATGTGTTTGTACTGGTAACGGCATACGGCGTGACACATTTCCAGTGGAAATGCAACTGGCGGGAGCTAAACAGCAATGCGTATGCACAAATGCAGCGTCCGGTGGAATTTGAAGTGGCGGCGTGGCAGACGGCAGGCATTTTTCTGATTGTGCTGTTTGCGGAAATTACCGTTATGGCAATGATGATTGTCCTGCTTTGGTGGAAGCTGTCACAGCCGGTCTACGGTTATGCGGTAATGATGGTGCTGTTTACACTGGAAAAGCGGATGACACCGGCGCCGGTCAATATCTTTTTCCTGCGCATGTGTTTTCCTTGCACAAGGCTCTATTATCAGGGGATTCGTGCGGGCGATGAGATACTTTTTCCGCTGTGCTGTGTGGCGGCGGCATTTGTACTGGGACTGTTTTTGATGCGAAGAAAAAATATGTTAAAGAAAGAGGCAGATTAATGAAACAGCAGATTAGGGCGGAATTAAAGCAGGGAATTGTCAGGCGGTGGTATCTGTACATTCTGCCGTTTGCGCTGGGAGCGGTCAGCACGGCAGCATTTTTAAACCGGTATGCGCTGTTGGAAGCATGGACAGGAGAGCTGCGTGCAGCATCATTTGGGGACTGCTTCGCTTACATTTTCCGCGGTATGCAGGAGTATATTCCGAATCAGCACCAGCCGTTTGAAGTGCCGGTATTATTTTTACTGATAAATATTCTGCTTGCGGTGCTGATTGGCGGTTATGCGGTCGGGGAGCTGCACGGAACGGGGCTGAATAAGCTGGTGCGCTGTCAAAGAAGGTCCGGCTGGTGGATTTGCAAATGTATCTGGAATGTGATAAGTGTCCTTGGATATTATGCGGCATTGATTGCGGGAGCGGTTACGGCGGCGTTTATTGTTTCGGTAAAACCGGACGGTGCGGCATTTTTTTCAGGGATAGCACCGCACAAAGAGGTGGTTGTAAAACTGCTTTTTTGTGAAAATCCTGACAAACTAAATGAAAAAATGCTCTGCTGTATGGTATTTGTGCTTCCGGTGCTGACTTCCATGGCGGTATCGCTTTTTCAGATGACAATCGAATTGATCCTACAGCCGTGGGTCAGTTTCATGGTGCTTA
>OGGA01001105.1_pt1 | contig 15329 bp, 15 predicted proteins | sample 1571041 | NCBI WGS metagenome assembly OGGA01 (sample SAMEA2582057, study PRJEB24529) | metagenome | biome: Human gut stool | place: China | collected 2011 | reverse complement strand
TCTGTGCTTTTGCGAATAAAGTAATAGCCAATTCTTACCAGAATTGGCTATTACTCCACCTCCAGCCGCAATTTGACCTACTTCAGCGGGAGTTAATGCAAGTGAAGCACCAGAAGATGGTGCAGCACCAGCAATTGTCAAGCCAGTTTCCCCCAAACCAGTAACAACTAATCCAGCTCCCTCAAGGGTAGTAATTGCATCACCAGTCATACGATCCGCATAGTAGTAGTAGTTATTATTCGGTCTATTTAAATTTAATCCTGTTCGTACATGTGTAGTGAACGATTAAATAAAAAGGACGCTATAGTTCTAAACCATTAGTATATACTACTGAAGATTAGACTATAGCATCCATTTTAGGTCTATATACCTTATATTAGAATTAAATATTAATCAATAAAATCCTACTATATGCATTATCAAAATATCTAATAATAGGTTAGAACATATAAATATATGTATAAAGCGACTAGAAATAACCAAGCATATACACCTACTTTAAAATTAGACTGATATTTCTCTACTTTATCACTTTCAAACTCGTCATTCTTAAGCATGAAATACATCCCAACCAAAGAAATTCCCATGCAAACTATTGACAGAAAAATCACCATAAATCCGGATAGAAATTCATGAAGTAGCCCTACTCCAAACCACGCAACAAGACCTAGCATATTAGCCATTCGGGCCTCACTAATAGGTCCTTTATGAGTTACTAATTTATATAAGATAGATATTATACCTATTACTGAAATTAAATCCTTAAACATTATTTATCTGTATACTTGATAGTTCATATATAAGTCCTTAAGTAACCAAACATATACGCCATCGTTAACATTAGGCTGATATTTTGCTAAACACAGAGTCATATAAATATCTAAATCCCCCCACCTTTAATAAATCATTTAAACTTATAATAAAATTATATGATTAGGCATCTTATCAAACGGAATTAAATACTCTGAAAGACTTGTTAATTCATCCAAATCATTACGAGTTATAACATATAAATGGAGTCCATCATCTTTTCCAACTATATCAGCCCGCTCACCATACCACGGTCTTTTATATGATAATATCCTACTTTTTATATCTCCATTTAGATTAAAAATCTGTAATTGTTCCTCTCCAATAGCTAAACCATATCTATCCGTCACAGATACATCAAAATATGGGACAGAAATAGGATTTTTAATCTGAACCTTTTTAAAATAGTCTAATATAGTTATATTATCTGTATCCAAACAAACTAATTTTCCATTATGAGAATAGGACTCTTTTATTTCACTTTCATAAACAACGTATGCAAATTTTTCATCATATTCTGCTACTTCATTTATAATATGAACAGAATAATCAACCAATGACAAAGATACTACCCCTTTATTGGTACGCATTAAAATTATGTCATCATTAAATTTGTATAATTGATAAAAATAGAATTCCTTAATATTATTAGGAATAGGTATTAATTTAACAAAATGTGTATCAATATCTACAAAGCATAAAGACGACTCTAATTTAAATACAATTCTGTTTTTCAGCAAATCTGTATATATAGCTTCAATAAGTAATAATTGTTCGCCTATATAAATTCTATTAACTTCGCTCCACTCCATGTCCAAAATAATTAAACCGTTAAGTTTATCATTTATAATCATATAATTTACACATCGCAAAGCAAAAATTATAACATTTTCTGAACTTGGACTTTTTATCTGTTTAATAGGTTCTAATTCTATCATCTATATTCCTTACTAAGTTTCTTTTTAGAATCAACAGAATGTGGCTTTATTTTCCCCGTCAAAGGATCTGCTTCTCCTAAATGATTACCTTTTCTATCAAATACTTCCAAATGTGCTTTCTTTCCATAGTGAAGTGTATCTCTATAATAATATTTATTATCTTTTTTATAAACCTGAGCACCATGAGGTTCGACTTTACCTATTTTTTCAAATGTACCATCTGATAAAATAGTTTCAGAATCTTTAGGTAGACGATTTTCCCTAATATAAGGGGCTTCTTCATCAAAGTTGAATTTGGTGGATATTTCTGATTTCTCTCTATTATGCTTTGCAAACAGCGTAAGATTCTTTTCAGAATTATTAGCAGAATGAACTGCTAGTGTACTACCTGCCATTATTTGTGTCACAGATACCGGCGGAGCAACAGCTGTTACTCCGCCAGCTGTAAACACACCCGTTTCTATAATACCTGCGCCAGCAGTAACCCCACCACCAACAACACCTATTCCATCTCCTAATAATTTACCACCGTAATAATATTGATTGTAACTAGGAGTAATTCCTAAAGAACGTTCAAATGCTGAAAAACCATCTTCAGTAAAGCTATCCAAAACACCTCTTGTAACATCAGTACTTTTTAAAATATGTGATAAGAGTTTATCTTCTCCTACTCGTATCCGATTATAATGATATAAAGTATTTTCATCAATATAGTAATTATCTTTAGATTGTTTTTTACCAATCATGATACCTATGCCGGCACCCATAATACCAGATTTTTTTTACATCTTTAGATGCTGTACTTAACGTATGTTCTGCTGCTGCATCAGTTCTTACATTATGCCCTGCTAATACAGATGTTCCAGCAGTACTCACCACATTAGAGGATGTAAGTGTCACATCATTATTAGTGCCCACCACTACATTATGACCACTAAGTGTACTCATTAATGCATTTTTAGATTCATCATTCGTTTTAATCTTAGTTTCTTTTTTATTAAGAAGACCTTTTTCTTTATATTTTAACGCAAATGCATCCTTAGATTCACTGTAACCATTTTCAATAGATACGTCATGTTCACCAATCACTTTTACAGAACCAGTATCACTGCTAACGGTCAAATTACGAGCCTTAATATCATGTTTGGCACCAATAGATATATCTCCACCAGCTTCTATTGTCGTTCCCAACTCAGTTTGACGATAGGTTCGTAAATAATTATCCCCATCTTGAGTCATATCTTTTTTTGCTGTAAGAGTATCTGTGGTGCTATTAATATCACGTCCAGCTGTAATAGTGATAGCACCTTCTTTACCCAATGCTTCGATAGTTGCACCACCTAGGTTTACATCATTGCCAGCAGAGACAATCATAACGCCTGTATCACCAGTTACAGCAATACCTGCTGTTTTATGTAAAACATCTTGGTTTGTTAAATGTTCAATAGAATTGTTAACAGTGACATTCTCTTTTGCTTGTAATTCTACAGTATCACGGCCAACAATTTGCCCTTGTTGGTAAATAGTTGTATCCGATTGCAAACCAACTTTATCTGCATTAATGTGACCACTATTTAACCCTCCTCCTTTATTAGTTTTATAAAATTAAAATTCATAATATAATATTCATATATCCATGTTATAGTACCAATTATGATTTATCATGACGTTTTATACACAATGGAGGTTACCATGAAAGTAAAACAACTTATTGTATCCGGTATAGCCTTAGGAGCGCTAGCTTTCACAAGCGGAGTGGTACAACCTTTACAGGCAGCTGTCGGTATGGATACACCTGCACCGACGCAGAGTTTAAAGAGACCTGCATCAGTAACGACACAGCATTACATCAATGTAGATGGCCTATTATTGGAGCCAATCGATAAAAAGCCAAATGTTATCTACGTTGATGGTCAGCCACTAGTAGCTTTACGTCAAGTATCAGAAGCATTAGGTTACAAAGTATCTTGGGATGCACCTACTAAAACAGCATTGATCGACATGAACATTGCTACATTAGCGGTACAACCAGACTCTAAACAAGTCGTGCGCAAGGGTAAATTACAAATCATCAACCTCGATACATCCGAATCTTTACTGCCTGCAGCACGTATGGTAGACGGAATTCTGTATGTAAGTCCGAACGCATTCAAACTCTTGTTAAATGATGTAACTATCAATAAAGACGAAATTTACATCGTTCCACAACAAAGTCAATTGGCCGCTGACGCTAACACGCAAAAAGGCAAACGAAACGGTATCGAAACATTCTTACCGGATCAAGGAGATAAAGTAATTCCATACAAAGAGGAGGAAACCAAAGAAAAGAAACCTCTTATTAAGGTAAAACGAACTAATACAAAAACGGATACCAAAGACACAGAGAATACCGAATACGTACGCTCTAGCGGATTAAACAGATAATAAAATCTTGCGTATAGCTAAATTCAGTTTAATACCTTATAACTTAAAGATGGCAACTCATCACGCTGATGAATTGCCATCTTTTTATTATTTTTGATACGTTATTATTTCTTGTTGCTTTTTACTTCTCAATGTATTTTATTACTAAATGTCTTTTATTGCTTGATGCCTTTTGACAGATTATCTAAGCTATCTTTTGCCGAGTCCATACTCCGCTTCAGGTCCTTCATGGTTTCTTTCATGTCCGGCGCTATAAGGACAGATTTGTCGATGCCCTTTGCTGATTCAGAAGCACTTTTACTATTCTCTTTAGCTTGTTTCATACCATCTTTAATGCGAGTCATATTTTCATCAATTTCATCAAATGACTCATCATATAGAATAAAATTGCTGCCCCCATGGGACGTAATATTAAGCGGCCCCATCGTGAGCTGTCCATCATCGATACGCAGAGCATCCGTAGTGATAGTAGTGATTTTCGTATTTACTTTCACATCGCTAAAGGATAAATGTCGCCCTTTATTGTGAAAGTTACCCGTAATGCTTTGAATCGGTATCAGCATATAATGACCTTCACCCGACCAGAAGTTTCCCCACACCTCCATGTCTCGAGGTTGGCCTTCGCTTTTAAAGTTCAAATTTGCCGATACAGGCACGAGAAATTCTGGTGCTTTAAGGGCCACACTACTATCTAGATCCTTGGCTACGCCAGTAATTGTATAGGCGCGAGTGTCCAAATTATATACACCTTTAGCCTCCAATTTACCGCTGTATACATTAGCGCTAACGTTTTCAAAATTCAGAATACCATCTTGGTACGTCACATCTCCCACCACATTATCAAAGGTGAGCGCAGGAATTCGCAAAATAGGCATCGTTACCCGACCTTTAGCAAAAGGACGATTAAAATCACCTGTTACCTTTGTAAGCAAGGTCATGGCGTCATGAATATTCTCACCAAAGCCTAGAGATGACGGATCCACCCCTTTCACATCAAATTGTAAATCTAGTTGAGGCATGCGCTGCTTTAAAACATCTTTTAAGTCTACACGACCCTTCAAAACGAAACCATCCCCTATGGCGGTACCCCCAAATTTACCCGTCTCCATATCGATGCGAATAGCCCGCTTACTATCAAGGTCAATTCTAGCGTTTACATCCTTTATCACATAATGACGATTTCTGTTAAAGACCTCTAACTGACTGTTTCTAAGCCTAATCTTCAAATCTAAATGTTGGCCCGCCCAATTGAAGTTACGTACTTTCTTACCTAGTTCCTCTTGCCGTTCTTGTGTAGTCTTTCTAGGTGCTTTGGGACGGGGCTCTATCTCGTTAATTGGTTTATGTACATCTGGAGATATGGGCGCGAAATCTAACCGATTATTATCGTCTAAATCAATGACTATAACCGCATCATCTAATTCAATGCCCTTGATAGCGGAGGACTTAAAGTTACGTGTCACCACATCCCACATATTGACGCGGACTTTCCCGCTTGGTGCATTGAGCAACTCATGCCCTTCTGGGTCCTTCCAAACTAGCCCGGTAAAAGTCAAAGTTCCCCACGGTGTAGCAGATAAACTTTCAACAGTAACCGTACCGCGCATCATCGTTTGTCGAGTCATAACCTCATTAAAAATAACACCCATTCCACGACTAGCAATGGTTGCTAGTACAAAGACTATAATCGCTCCAATGGCAAGAAAGGCAGCAATGCCTTTTAGGCCTTTCTTATACAATTGTTTATATTTTGTCCAATAAGAACGTATATAATGTTTCATAGCCCTATTATAACATGTTCAAATAACAATACCCATGCGGTGTTAACTGTATCAATCATATTGACCATAAGAAACTCTTTTCCATACAAAAAGCGCCTTGCTCACAGAAAACTCTGCATGCAAGGCGCCATTACCTAACTATTTTATAAAAAAAGCAGAAAATTTATAAATTAAAAGTGCACTCACAAATGTGAGTGCACTTTATATATTGCAATAATCAATATTATGCTTTTACTTCTTTACCGTATTTTACAAGGCTTTCAGCTTCGATTTCAGCTTGTGTCCGATAATCTTGAGGAATATTGGACAAGCGGATCCAACTACGTACGGCTTCTACCAATACGATAAGAATCATGAGGAACATAGCAGCACTAAACGCCACTAGAATCCATTTACCAGCAGGAATGTAGCTGAAGAATACATTTTCATAGTCTGCAGCGATAGCAACGATAGCCATTAGGATACATGGAATACCTGTAACCCACGCATAGCGTTTGCGGCCAAGTCGCATGATAACGGTAGTACTTACGGCCAATGTCATAGTACCTAATAATTGGTTAGATACGCCGAATAGAGGCCAGATAATACCGATGTTACCTTGTAGAACTAAGTAGCCCCACAAGATACAAATCAAAGCTGCACAACCATATACGCCAGGAGCCCAATGTTGGTCGTTGAATTTAGGATGGAAATGACCTAATAATTCTTGAAGTAAGTAACGACCTACACGAGTACCAGCATCGATCAAAGTCATGATGAACAAGGCTTCGAACATAATACAGAAGTGATACCAGTAACCCATCAAGTGATCCATGTTAGGCAATCTGGAGAAGATATGTGCCATACCTACTGCAAGGGATACGGCACCACCAGGACGGTGCATCAAGTCTTCACCAACCATTGCAGACAATGCTGGCAATTCATGAACTTGAAGGCCTAATGCTTTAAAGGATTCTACTGTGGAGTTAATTGCAAAGTAATCATCTGGATGCAATGCAGTTGCTGCAATCAACGCCATCATTGCGATGAAACCTTCTGTTAACATTGCACCATAACCGATAGGTAAGATTTCTTTTTCATTAGTAAGCATTTTAGGTGTTGTACCTGTGGCAATTACTGTATGGAAACCAGATAAAGCACCACATGCGATAGTAATGAAGATGTAAGGGAATACGGAACCTTTCAATACAGGACCGCCGCCCCAGATATATGGAGTAACAGCTGGCATTTGGATTTCAGGCATTACGATGATAATCCCGAGAGCCAACGCGCCAATTGTACCGATTTTAAGGTATGTAGACAAGTAATCACGAGGAGCAAGCAATAACCATACTGGCAATGCTGCTGCAAAGAAACCATACACGGCAAGCATAATTTCAATAGTTTGCAAGTCGTATGTGAACCAAGATGCATATTCGCTAGCTGCTATATTTGGCCCATAGACGATAGCTGCGAAGATTAAGGCTACACCAATGATAGTCGCCTCTTGGATTTTACCAGGACGCAACCATTTCAAATAAATACCAATAAAAATAGCGATTGGAATGGTAGCAAATACGGAGAAGAATCCCCAAGGAGAGTTATGCAATGCATTAGCTACTACTACGGCCATACCAGCAAGGGTAATGATCAATAGGAATAAGGTAGCAAGCATAGCACCGAAACCAGCTAGTTTACTGATTTCTTCGCGAGCAATATCCGCAATAGACTTACCATCATAGCGAACGGAAGCGAACAAGATAACCATGTCATGTACAGCACCGGCTAATACGGAGCCAATGAGAATCCATAAGGCACCAGGTAAATAACCGAACTGGGCTGCAATAACAGGACCTACCAGTGGGCCTGCACCAGCAATCGCTGCAAAGTGATGACCAAAGGTTACCCATTTGTTGGTTGGCACGTAATCGTGACCATCATTGTGAACCATAGCTGGCGTTGGACGATATTGATCCAAGGTCAATACCTTAGCCGCTATAAAAGCCCCATAAAAGCGGTACGCTAAAATTAGAATACACGCGGAGGCAATAACTAAGTAAATACCATTCATAACCATATAAACACCTCCAGTAATCACGCGACATGGAGTATATGAATATTACTGATAAAACCTATGTATCCATGCCACAATGGCTTCCTAAAATGTTAGTACTTACAACATTATTGTATAACTAATCAACAAGGTGTCAATTATTAATTTCTCATTTTGAAAGTTAAGTATAACTATAAAGCATAACAAAAGGCATTCTCTACCTATCAGAGAATGCCTTTACTATTTTATTTTGATAAAAGTTATCTATTGCCTTACCACAATACCAGTTTTATAAAGTACTTTTCTGATATCTTTTATAGTTCTCTTATTCCTTTGTCGCTCCATAAGTTTCTGTAATATTGCCAAATGTACGCAACAAATTTAAACCTATGACACCACTTTTTTCAGGATGAAATTGCATTCCATACACTCTACCACGTTCTACAATGCCAGGTACATCGATACCATAATTTGCAGTAGATGTAATATATTCAGGATCTGTATCCACATAATAGGAATGAACGAAATATGTATATTGATCATCTACATTATTAAAAGTACTATGAGGCTGGTGTACTACATTTTTATTCCAACCCATATGAGGCACGCTAAGACCAAGGTTGCTAGGAATTTCTTTCACCATACCGGGAATAAGGCCTAAACCGGGAGTTGGGCCGTATTCTTCAGACTCTTCAAATAAAAGTTGCATTCCTAAACAAATACCTAATAAAGGAATTTCACGCTTTACTACCTCATGAATGACATCAACTAAACCATGCTCTTTTAGAACTGCCATCGCCGGCGCATATGCGCCTACACCTGGCAAGAGAACACCATCAGCGTTTAATATGGTCTCAGGATCCGCAGTTAGCACTGCATCAAGGCCGATATAGGCTAAGGCTTTCTGGACATTGAAGGTATTCCCTGCATCATAATCTATAATGGCAATCATAATAAACTCCAGTCTATAGGGTAAAACACGATAAGATAAAATAAAACATATTACAAATTATCCTTTATTCTGTACAAATTAATTCATGAAATCTCTTAATATCTTGCGCATAATATCCCCATCTTGAGGCATTGGAATTGTAAGGCGTAACCATCCTTCTCGTTGACCTCGGCGCACTTGGTAACCTGATTTGAGCCAAGCATCTGCAAGACCTTCCGCATCAGGCGATGCAAAGAAGATAAAATTTGCTTCGCTTTTATAGTAGTGAATGCCTAACTCATCAAAGAGGCTTTCCCATTTTGTTCGCTCTTCTGCATTTTGAGAGACCGTTCTCGCCACAAATTCTTGATCACCGAAAGCGGCTTCTGCAGCCACTTGAGATAAGGTATTCAAATTGTACGGCAAGCGAATAGTTTGCATATAATTGGCCAATTCTAAAGGTGTCATCATGTAGCCTACACGGTAGTTAGCAAGGCCATAGGCCTTCGAGAAGGTACGCATGATAGCTACATTAGGGAACTCATCCAAGAGCGCACGTGCCGTAGGAACAGCTACGGAAGTGACAAAATCGATATAAGCCTCGTCTATGATAACCAAGGTTTCCTTTGGTACAGCTGCTACAAATTTGCGGATATCTTCAACAGACTCATAGGTGCCCGTTGGGTTATTAGGATTACAGATCCACACGAGGCGTGTCGTTTCATCTACAGCTTTCACGAGAGCAGAAAAATCATACTGTCCCGTTTCAAAATCAGCTGGCACCTCGCGAATCTCAGCACCTTCCACAAGGCCATTCAAGGCATATTCCGAAAAGGCTGGCACGCTTACTACGATGGAGTCACCAGCAGTAATCAATGTTTTATTGACCATGGCGATGACCTCATCAAGGCCTACGCCAATGACGAGTTGCTCAGGTTGCCCCTGCCAGTAATTCGCTAATTTCATGCGCAAATCGGTAGCATTGCCATCCGGATAGTAGTTGGCATCATTATGTGTTACATAGCTAAGGATAGCCTCCCGTACCAATGGCGATGTGCCGTATGGATTTTCATTCGCCGCTAAGCGCACCAATCTGTCCACACCAAGGCGCTCTTTCACCGCTTCAGCCGGCTCCTCAGGTATATAGGGTTTCAATGTGCGAATTATCTCTTTCATAGGCTATCCTTTCTATCTATTGTCTTAATGTATATAAACGCGTTTTACCTCATTTTGTGTTTATAAACTCGTCTTAACGCATATAAACACATGGGTAATCGTAGGAACTCATAACGCGATGTACATTATAAATTTGTAATTTCTGGGCGATCTGTAGTCTTGCTAACAACCCCTTCGCGGCTCGCCAGCTCAGCTTCAATGGCTTCGTAAGGAATATTTTTCTCCGCTAATAACACGAGCAAGTGATATAACACATCTGCTGTTTCGTAAATCAGCTCCTGTGGATCATTATTTTTTGCAGCGATTACTACCTCTGTCGCCTCTTCACCAACTTTTTTCAAGATTTTATCGAGCCCTTTGTCGAATAAATAATTCGTATAAGACCCTTCCTTTGGCTGTGCCTTACGGTTTTTAATAATTTCGTATAATTCGTTCAGTGTTTGCTGTGCCATGCTTAACTCCGTTCTACTTCATTAAAGAAACAACTTGTACGCCCGGTATGACAGGCAGGACCTTCAGGCTTAACTTGAATGAGCAAGGGGGCGCCATCACAATCGAGGGCCATACTCACCACATGCTGCACATTGCCGCTGGTGCCACCCTTATGCCATAGTTCTTGACGAGATCGAGACCAAAACCACGTTTCCTTTGTTTCTAGTGTTTTGTGAAAGCTTTCTTCGTTCATCCACGCCACCATGAGAACGTCTTTAGTCTCCGCATCCTGCACAACCGTCGGCAACAAGCCATTTCCTTTTTCAAAATCCGGTTTCATATTCTAAATCCTTTGTTAAAAATAATTTGTATAGTCGCCTTATACATCTACAAGTATACACGAATTACTAGGCTATACCCCAGATACTACCAAGTAGTATTCAGTAAACCAATTAGTTTATTTAGTATTCGTACCATACTGTAACTATTTAAGTTGTAGTTATAGAAAATACTTCTATCGTACAGTAATTCCATGAGCTCGTAATTCAGCCTTAAGATCAGGAATTTTGATTTCTCCAAAGTGGAATATAGATGCTGCCAGTGCACCGGTAACACCGGTTTGCTTAAAGAGATTTACAAAATCCTCAACCTTACCCGCACCTCCAGATGCGATGATAGGTACATTAACAACAGACTCAATAGCCTTATATAACTCGATATCAAAGCCAGATTTTGTACCATCTTTGTCCATGCTCGTTACTAGTAATTCCCCTGCTCCACGAGCTACGGCCTCTTTTGCCCAATCTAGAGTTTTCCATTCTGTACGCTTGCGACCGCCGTGAGTATAGGTATACCATTCGCCAGTTTCTTCATCTGTTTTCACGTCAATGGCTACCACCATACATTGATTGCCAAACTTTTGAGCCCCTTCTGTGATGAGCTCAGGGTTAGCAAGAGCCGCAGAGTTCAAAGATACCTTGTCCGCACCAGCTTTCAGCAAAGCCGTCATATCATCAACACTCTTGATACCGCCACCCACGGTGAGTGGCATAAATACTTGTGTGGAGATTTCTTGTACCACATCGCGCATAGTGGTCCGCGCATCAACGGTGGCCGTAATATCTAAGAATACCAGTTCATCTGCCTGTTGCTGTTCATAGGATGCCGCAATGTCTACGGGACTGCCTACGTCTACGAGATTAACAAAGTTAACCCCTTTTTTTACGCGCCCATCATCTACATCTAGGCAGGGAATAATCCGTTTCGCTAACATAAAGCTCCTTTCCATCGAGTGTCACTCAATATAATTCAGCTGTTACGCCCAATACATTTCAACAGTTATACTCAACATATTTCATTGACCATGTACAATATATTGATTATGCCCAATATTCCATTGGTTACAACCAATAATTAATGTAAGAGCATCACAGTCATTTCTATTATTTCTGCTGATTGTACTCGCCGATTTCCTCTAGCGTAATCGTGCCTTCGTACAGAGCCTTACCAACAATACTATCCATAACGCCTTTTTGTTCAAGCGATTTAATATCCCCTAGATTACGAACGCCCCCAGAGGCAACGATGCGTGCTGTAGGAAATTCTTTTTGCAAATTCCCAAGTAACTCTTCATTGGCGCCCTGCATCGTACCATCCCTGTCTACATCGGTAACGATAAAATACTTTGCGCCCCCTTCAACCATGGCACCGATTAAATCGGTCATGGGCACGTCGGATTGGTCGAGCCAACCTTCAGCGGCAACCTTACCATTTTTTCCATCTACACCAATAACGATGCGCTCCGCACCGTATTCAGCGATAACCTGCTTTGTAAGTTCCGGATTTTTAAGTGCTACAGATCCTAAGATAACACGATCTACGCCCATGCCTAAATAGAGGTCAACGGCCTCTTTATCTCGGATGCCGCCTCCAATTTCAAGAATGCCTGTGAAAGCTGCACGCACTGCTTTTACAATGTCTACATTTACAGGCTTGCCCGCCTTGGCACCATCTAAATCGACGAGGTGCAAGGCTCCCACTTTAGCCGCCTCATATTGTTTCGCTTGATCTACTGGATCAGGATTGATGACCGTTTCCTGTGCGAAGTCACCTTTATACAGGCGAACACTGCGCCCATCTTGTAAATCTATAGCTGGAAAAATCATAAATTCTCCTTTATTAAATAACGCCCTTTGTAGAGTTAACCCCTTGGATATCTGGGTTAATAGTAACTGCTTTGCGCAATGCACGGCCCGTTGCCTTAAACATACTTTCAATAATGTGATGTGTATTGCGACCATATAAATTGCGCACATGTAAGTTCATAGCAGCACTCATCGCTAGTGCTTGGAAGAAATCCTCCACTAGCTCTGTTTCAAAGTTGCCACCTAAAACCGGCGTACTCCATTCCCCTTGGAAAACGAGGTACGGACGACCGCTCAAATCGATGACAACTTGCGTCAATGCTTCATCCATAGGCACCCACGCATCACCGTAACGCTCGATGCCTGCCTTATCGCCAAGGGCTTTCACCAAAGCCTGACCTAAGGCAAGTCCAACGTCCTCAACCGTATGATGAGCATCCACATATGTATCGCCCTTTGCCTCTACCACAAGGCCAAAACGGCCGTGCTTCGCCAATAGCGTCAACATGTGGTCAAAAAAGCCAATTCCGGTTGAGATGGAGCTCGTTTGTGTCCCATCAAAGGTAATTTTAACTGTAATATCTGTTTCTTGAGTGGTGCGTTGCACCGTGCCTGTGCGTATCATAACGACCTCTATACTCCAAATCTATATATCTAATCTATATTTCTAATCTATATATCTAATCTATATTTCCGCTCTATATTTTAAAATTACATATAAATATAGAGGCCAAATATATACCGAATCTATTTTCTACTATTTTGTCCAATATTTTCTCTAATATTTTTATAACTATTTTTCAAAACGTACTTCGATGGCGCGAGCATGTGCTTCGAGCCCTTCCGTACGAGCCAATGTAGTAATGTGTGTTGCCACTTCTTCCAAACGTTCTTTTGTAAATTGTGTGAAAGACGTACGTTTCACGAAATCGTATACGCCGAGCGGAGACGAGAATCGCGCTGTACCGCTAGTAGGCAATACGTGATTTGTACCGCCCAAGTAATCGCCCAATGGCTCAGATGCATAGGCGCCAAGGAATACGGAGCCCGCATTTTGAACGAGGCTCATGTAATTCATTGGGTCTGGCAATTGGATTTCCAAATGCTCTGGCGCTACTTCATTCATTACAGTAAACATATCTTCAATACTGTCCATAACGGCAATATAACTGTTATTTTCAATGGCTGGACGAGCGATGCTTTCACGAGGTAACAATGTTAATTGTCGTTCCACCTCATCAGATACGGCATTTGCTAAACTTTCACTGGTAGTCACCATAATAGCGCGAGCTCGAGGGTCATGCTCCGCTTGAGATAAGAGATCAGCCGCCAAGTGAACTGGATTAGCGCTGTCATCGGCGATAACACCGATTTCACTTGGGCCCGCAATCATGTCGATATCGACTTGACCGAATACTTGGCGCTTCGCTGTGGCTACGTAAATATTGCCAGGGCCTACGATTTTATCTACCTTTGGAATGGTTTCCGTACCGTAAGCCAACGCCGCTACCCCTTGGGCACCGCCCACTTGGTACACCGCATCAACACCAGCTAGTTTTGGTGCACCAAGTACAGCAGGGTTAATACCATCCTTTTGAGGAGGTGTCACCATAACGATTTCTTTTACCCCTGCGATTTTGGCTGGCAATGCAGTCATGATGATGGTAGATGGATACGCCGCTGTACCACCAGGAACGTAGAGACCAACGCGAGCCAAAGGGATTACCTTTTGGCCGCGGATAATACCCGGTGTATCCATGTCCACAAAACCCTGCTCAATTTCTCGGCTATGAAACTCCGTAATATTAGCCTTTGCCTTTAACAATGCGGCTTTTAAATCATCAGATAAAGACTCATAAGCGGCATCGATTTCCTCTTGAGACACCTTGAAATCTTCGATGGATACGCCATCAAATTTTTCAGAATACGCTTTGAGCGCCGCATCACCGTTAGTCCGTAAATCGGCGATTATATCGTACACACGACGTTCAATTTCCATATCTGTAGTTTGCTGTGTATACTCACGTACGATACCGAGCATCGCCTCTAGTGATTCCTTATATATTTTCATCTGTCGTCCTTCTTCCTACTTGAGCTATCAGTATCACTAGTTAGATCTAGTATTCATTTTCTATTATTCATTCCATATATTAATAGTTTTATCTGTTATTAATCCTAAATCTTACTAGCCGGATATATGATTCACTCTAAGTCTTATGTATTAATTGCTTCTAAAAGCTGATCAATGAGTTTAAAAATAGTATTTCTCTTTTGTTTTAAAGCTAATGGATTGGCTACGAGACGTGTAGAAATTGGTTGCAACCAGTCGAAAATTTCTAAATTATTCTCACGCAAAGTTGTACCCGTTTCCGTAATATCTACGATAGCATCAGCTAACCCTACGAGTGGAGCCAGCTCAACGGAGCCTTCAATTTTGATAATTTCTACATCTTGAGCTCCAAAGTATTGTTTTGTAACAGTTGGATATTTCGTACCAATTCGTTGACGGCGGCCTTCTTTAGGGTCATAGCCCGCTAAGGACGCCAAGATAAATTGGCATTTACCCGTTTGTAAATCAAGCATTTCATAGCTCGTATCGTCTTGTTCATCTAGAACATCACTACCAACGATACCGAGGTCCACAACGCCGTTTTTCAAATA
>OGGA01001083.1_pt1 | contig 15610 bp, 11 predicted proteins | sample 1571041 | NCBI WGS metagenome assembly OGGA01 (sample SAMEA2582057, study PRJEB24529) | metagenome | biome: Human gut stool | place: China | collected 2011 | reverse complement strand
CCCAGCTTTTGGCGATCTCCAACCGTGCTGCGTACAATCTGTGCAACACCACGAAAGATTTCAAGGTGATCCGCCTCGGTACCAGCATCCGGGTAAGCAAGCAGAGCTTTGACGATTGGTTTGCAGCGGTCTGAGGGAGGGAACATCTATGGCATCTATTCTCAGGCGCGGAGATTCCTACTCCGTTCGTTTCAAATACAAAGACCATGCTGGCCGGATCTGTGAAGGCTGGGAGAGCTTCAAAACCAAGAAGGAAGCGCAAGACCGCAAGATCTCGGTAGAGAAAGAACTCTTGGACGGTACGTTCCTCATACCCGATGCAATGACGGTAGCGGAAATGCTGTACAAGTGGCTCCCCATCCAGTCCAGCAAGCACAAGTGGGCACCCAAAACCTACACCCACACGGTAGCCATGATCCAGAATCTTGTCGTGCCCTATCTCGGCAAGAAACAGATTCAGAAGGTTTAGACGTATGACCTCGAACAGTTTTACGCTACGCTGAGCCGGACACCGCGCGGACTGTATAAGCAGGGTGTCAAGCAAACGCTCACCGACAAACAGAAGCGGCAGTTTCTGACGGGTGCTTCCATCCGGGAAGTCCACGCCATGCTCAAGACTGCTTTTTCCTATGCCGTTGAGTGGGGTCTGCTCCTCAAGTCACCGATTCCGAGAGAAGCCCCGAAATCGACCTCGGAAGAACGTGCCATCTGGGACGAAAAGACCATGCTTGTTGCGTTGCAGACCATGACCGACCCTACGCTCCACCTTGCTGTTCATCTGAGCATGATTCTCTCGCTGCGTGTCGGAGAGATCCTTGGCTTGCAGCCGGGAGACATCGACTTCGATGCAGCGGATGGACGTGGGACCATCACGGTCGGCAGGAGCTTACAGCGCACCGAAAAGGCCGCACTGGAAAAGACCGACCCGAATCAGATCTACCACATCTTCCCCGACCAGCGTGAGGGCAGCAGCTCCGCACTGGTGCTGAAGAAGCCGAAAACCAAGAAATCCAGCCGTACCCTTTATCTGACGAAACCCTTGAAGGAAGAGTTGCTGGCTTGGCTGGAAAAGCTCCGTCAGGACGAGCTTGCCATGGATGGCAGGTATCGCAACTGCGGCCAGCTCTTCCGCTTGCCCAACGGTATGCCTGTTGCCCCGGAAGCCCTTTCTAAATGGTACCGCACTTGGCGTGCGGAGCACCCGGAGTTTGAGAAGATCGTGTTCCACGGTCTGCGCCACTCCAGTGCCACTTACCAGTTGATCGAATCCGGCGGCAACATTAAAGCCGTGCAGGGCAACACCGGTCACGCCACCACCGGCATCCTGATGGACACCTACGCCCACACACAGGACAAGCCCCGGTTGGAGCTGGCTGAGAAGCTGGAAGCAGACTTCTATTCACAGGACATCGGTTCCCCCAAATCCGGCTCTGTGCCGGTAAAAGAAAATCTGCCGGACAGCATCCAGAACACCCCGGAAGGGATGCTGAAAGTTGTCCGACAGATGAACCCCGAGCAGCGGCGTGAGTTCACCCGCCTGCTGTTCGCCTGAAAAAAGTATGGAAAATTCGCGTTTGCAAGCGCAGCGCAGCAATGAAAGCCCCAGTGGGGCTTTTAAGCGACGGAGCGGTCTTGCGCAGCAAGATGGAGGGGCTTTGCCCCGACAAGTTCCGCCACGATGCACAGAATGCAGACAATGCAAGGAAAAACACGGCTTTCCCGCCGGTGTGCAAAAAGTGTGCAAAAAGTGTGTAGAGCCCCAGAAAATGGAAAATCCAACGAGGAATCTTACGATTCTTCGTTGGATTTTGGCGCGCTCGAGGGAACTCGAATCCCTGGCCCTCTGATTAAAAGAGCCCCTCAGGCGGGGTACTCTGATTTTGAAACTTTCGAGTTTACGTCGTTTTTGCGCAAAACATCGTGATTTTTCGCCCGGCAATTTCTGCACCCTTTGTCGTATTTTGCAAGTCAGAGTGCCCATTGCATCCCTTGAAACCGTGCAAAAACAGTGCAGAAACCGTGCACTTACTCTGGAACAAATAAAAAATGATAGTTTTAACCACTGACTTGATGGCGATTTGAGTGACCACAAAGGTAAATTTGATACATGGAAAGAAGAATGCCCACTCGTCTGAGGAATCCTCAGGGAAGTGGGCATTTCTACGCGGGTGGTTAATATAATTTCGATTATGATAATTCAAATTATATTAAGACGTTCCATGGGCTGTAACAGCTTCACCGCTTGGTTTTCAAAAACCACCTGTTGATAGCGGTGTTACTTCTTCACAAATTGGTATACGCCATATTCTGGTGACGTCACCAATCCATGCTTGATAAGATTCTTGATGATAGAGGATGCACGCGATTTCTGAACGCCATATAGCTGTGCAACGTTTATGCTGCGGAACTGATATTGATACCGATATCTCTTGAAAAGTTCAAGCGTCCGTTCTTTTGTACTTACAGTCAGCCTGGTATTATCCAGCCTTTTGCAAAGTTCACTCACTTCGGCATCCGTACTCATTCCGTGGAGCACTGTAGAAGTTTCCGCACTTTCCGCAGAGGTTTCCGCACTTTCCGCACCACTTGCCACACTTTCCATACTGATCTGTGCCGGAGTCGCTACACTTCTATTCGGCAGTGTAACGATAAAGAAATCCGAATCTGAGTAGAAAGTCGGCTTCTGGGCTACTTCCACATAAGAGTTCAGGATGCGGTCAATACCGCTGCCACGGCGCTCCATAAAGCCAAGCCGCGAGAACACATCCGAGATCACCTGATTGCGCCGCATAGACGGAATGTGCCGGATATCCATGTCCTGCACCCTGCGGCCATTCATCATACCGCCCGGTGAAGTGATCTCCAGTCGGTCATCGAACACTTCCACATGAATCTCCGAACCAAGAATCTGATAATTCCGATGGATCAGCGCATTGACCAGCACCTCACGAACGGCCTTATACGGGTAATCACTGCGTTCTTCGCGGGTCATACCACGGATGCTCCACGGGTTTTTGCTGTTATTGCGAACAAAATCTTCCGCATTTTGCAGCAGCGTGATCAGACTTGCACCTTGAAATTCCTTATCATCCAGAGCATCTTCTTCAATGCTGCCCTTGTAGTTGCCTTTCCAGCGAGTGCAGAAAATACGGGATTGTTTCAGAACGCCCTGATCGCAAAGCAGCAGGCCGCCATTCGTGATTTGTCCATCATCTGTTACCAATCCTGCGGAGGGCAAGTCTTTTTCAAGGTCGAAATCCTCTTTTTTCAGATTCTTAAATGTCGCGGTCAGCAGTGTAAAACTGACATCACCCACTCGATAAGAACTGGGCAGGGCATCAAAGGTCTGGTTCATACCTTGTAGGATCAGCTCGTTCAGTTCCCGTGAAGTGGCTTCTTCGGACTGGTCGCCATGCCGCACATAGGCCGTATGGGAACCGTCAAAGGCATAATAATATGGATACGCCGGACCGTCCTGTACTTCCAAATCAACGCAGGACTTGCCCTCTATTTCGACCTCCCGCACCCGATAGCGTGGTGTAGGGTCAATGCGGACTTTGATAAGTTCCGTCAATCTGCTTACCACAGCCTGCGGATTTTCCAATCCTACGACCTCGCGCGGCTCATTCTTTACGCCAAAAATCAGGTGTCCGCCCTCGGTATTGGCAAATGCCGACACGGATTTCAGCCAGCTGCGTGGCTTTTTCTCTTCAAGACGTTCCTTGTAATCCACATGGGAGGCTTCAATGTAATGGTCGAGGGGGAAAGGCATGGTATCACCTGCTCGCTTCTTAATCTTTAGCGTTTGTAAATTCATTATACCTTATTTGAAGGCCAAATTCAAAACTTTTTATCTGTTTAGTATCTGCTGAGCTTTTTCTGCCTGAGCAACGATTGATTTTCCAACCTGATTAGAGTATCATTAAAATGAATTATTGTATCTTGTCGTTGAAAGTTAATTTTCGCTTTAGTCAGTCGATTGCGGGGACTCTTCTATGAAAATTCTGGATAATATCAACCATACTGTTCGGGAAGATTTACAAGATACTATGCAGAAAGGAAGCCGCGTGTCCATTGCTGCGGCCTGTTTTTCCATTTATGCGTATCAGGAATTAAAGAAACAGTTGGAAGAAATCGCGGAACTTCGCTTTATTTTTACTTCACCGACCTTTGTGCAGGAAAACACGCCAAAAGAGCGGCGAGAGTTCTATATTCCGAAATTGACCCGCGAAAAGAGCCTTTACGGCACAGAATTTGAGGTTCGCTTGCGGAATGAACTCACTCAAAAAGCACTGGCGAAAGAATGTGCCGACTGGGTGCGACGGAAAGTAAAATTTCGTTCCAATGTCAGTGGAGAGCAAATGCCCGGTTTCATGACGGTTGGTGAAAGTTCCTATATGCCAATCAGTGGGTTTACAACGGTCGACCTTGGTTGTGAACGCGGAAACAACGCATACTACCCTGTTCAGCGAACCGAAGCCTTTGAAAACGGCCGTTACTTTTTGTCGCTGTTTGATGAAATCTGGAATGATTCTTCCCGACTTCAGGATGTTACAGACATTGTATTGCAAAGCATCAGCACAGCTTATCGAGAAAACAGCCCGGACTTTATCTATTTCTTCACCCTCTACAATATTTTCAGCGAATTTTTGGAGGATGTGTCAGAAGACAATCTCCCAAATGAAGCTACGGGCTTCAAGCAGAGTAAAATCTGGAATATGCTCTATGATTTTCAGCGAGATGCAGCGTTGGCCATTATCCACAAGCTGGAACAGTATAACGGCTGCATTCTTGCAGACAGCGTGGGCCTTGGCAAGACGTTCACTGCACTGGCTGTAATCAAGTACTATGAAAATCGCAACAAATCCGTTTTGGTACTCTGTCCCAAAAAGTTGGCCGCAAACTGGAACATCTATAAAGGCAACTACGTCAACAATCCACTGGTAGAAGACCGTTTCCGTTACGATGTGTTGTACCATACAGATTTGAGCCGTTCCGGCGGAACCTCTAACGGTATTGACCTTGCTGCACTTAACTGGGGGAACTTTGACCTTGTTGTGATTGACGAAAGCCACAATTTCCGCAATGGCAGTAATACCTCTACTGATGAGAACGAAAACCGCTACACAAAATTGATGAATCGCGTGATTCGTTCTGGGGTGCGCACCAAGGTGCTGATGCTTTCGGCAACACCCGTAAATAATCGCTTTGTGGATTTGAAAAACCAGCTTGCGCTTGCCTATGAGGGAGATGCCGGAAAAATCAATGAAAAGCTGAATACTTCGTCTCCGATTGATGAAATTTTCCGGCAGGCGCAAAAGGCTTTCAATACATGGAGCAAGCTTCCTGTCACAGAGCGTACCACAAATGCGCTGCTTGCGGCACTGGACTTCGATTTCTTTGAGGTGCTGGACAGTGTGACGATTGCACGTTCTCGCCGACATATCGAAAAATACTATAATATTTCTGATGTTGGTACTTTCCCGGAACGGTTGAAGCCAATCTCTGTGCAGCCATGCCTGACAAGCCTTGATAATGCAATCAACTACCAACAGATTTATAGTGTACTGGATTCGCTGACGCTGCACATTTACACACCAACCAGCTTTATTCTGTCCTCTCGGATCTCCAAATACATCGACCCCAGCCAGCATGGAAAGGGACTGACGCAGGCAGGCCGTGAAGAGGGAATCCGCCGTCTGATGAGCATTAACCTGCTCAAACGGCTGAAAAACGAGGTGGTCGATCTGGAAGAAATGTCGGGCGGCATTTCCATTATGGACTTGGGATTGAACGAGTTCCGGCTGGACTTGCTGGACTATATGAAGAAACACGATGATGTGGAGCATACGCCGCTTGGGATGCACGCAATTGTTGCATCTACGCCCGATGCACCTCCGGGTGTGATCTTTGTTCTGAAAAACATCAACAATGAGATCAATGTGGATCAGCAAAACCGTCTGCATCCATTCTACATGGTTTATATTGGGCAGGATGGCTCGACTGTCTGCGATTATCTTTCTCCGAAAGAGCTGCTGGATCGTCTGCGGCTGCTCTGCAAAGGCAAAACCGAACCCGACCAGAGCCTTTGCCAACAGTTCAATCAGGCCACGGACGATGGAAAGAATATGTCGGCCTATTCTGAATTGCTGAGCGAGGCCATCCGTTCCATTCTGGATGCAAAGGAAGAGAGCGACATTGACAGTCTGTTCAAGATGGGCGGTACGACGGCCCTGCTTTCTTCGATTTCCGGGCTGGATGACTTTGAACTGATTTGCTTCCTTGTGGTACAATAAGAGGTGAGATCAATGCTGGGCTTTCCACCCTCCACGGAGTTTAACAAACGGATTCCGAAACAGAAGTTCTATGAAAACGCTGCCGTTCCAGCGGCAATCAAGCGATTGTTTGCAGACCAGCTGCGCTGTATCTACTGGCGCAACAAGCTGGCAGTGTCCACCTTGAATCTCACTGCCGGAGAGCGGGTGACAGAGATCGAGATTTTCGAGCTGTGTCTGACCGAACCAAAACTGGATGAAGCTGTTCTGCGCCAAATCGACAGTGAAATCCCCTATCACATTCTGTTTGTTCTTTCTTATGAGAATAAGGTGCAAGCTTGGATCGGCTGTAAAGATACATCTGCAAACAGCAGTGCCAAGGTAAGCCGCTATCTGTATACAGACTGGATGCCAGAAACAGAATTGTCCCTTGCGATAAGCGGCCTGAGCTTAGAGGCAGTTTACGATGGACTGGTGCGTCAGATTGCCCGATTGCAGGGTGAGAGATGGAGTGCCGCATACAGCATTGCGGAGAACATCCAACGCTCTGCGGAACGTGAAAAACTGCAAAAGCAGATTGCGGCATTGGAGAATAAGATTCGGAAAGAAAAACAGTTCAATCGTCAGGTGGAGATGAATGCAACTTTAATAGCATTACGAAAGGAGTTGAAAGAACTGTGAAAAAGAACAATGGTATGCTTTTTCTTGCAGTTGGCTTTACAGGTCTATGCGTGATCTCATTTTTCTGGGAAGTCAATTCACGGATTATTGCCGGACTGGGCCTTTTCACTTTTTTATTGGCTATTTCGCAAGCGATTGATTCTCAACTTGATTTTTCCACCACTATTTTAGAAGAAAAAGTAGATATTTTTAATGAGACTTTGGATTCAAAGTGTGACGAGAAAATGATAGCTTTTCTAAAAAATTATGTTGACTGTTTTACGGATAATCGCAAAACCAAAATTTGGAGTATAATATCAAGTAGCATAAAAAGTGTGGCGTACATTGTTTTGTTTGCTTCATTTGTTGTGCCGTTTGATTTTCCATCAAAGATAAACAACGCAATATCAATTGCATCGTGTGCATTGGTGTTTTTTAGTATGTGGTTGGTTGACTGCCAACAATTTACAAAAGGGCAATGGAAACAATTCAAATTGTTCCTTTTACTTTTCAAAGATAATAAAACTGCCGAACAAGACAAAGAAACACAACTATGAAAAAATTTATTAAGGAACATCTCATCCAAACATGGATTATCGCCAGTATTGTATTTGCTATTTTGATTCATATTCTATTCGTTACCGATGCGCCATGTGATAAACTTCAAGCCCAATGGGGTGCGGGCGATATTTTAACCTATACAAGCACGGTGGCTCTGGGTTTGCTTGCAGTTTGGCAAAACCAAAAATTCAAGGAAGAAAATGATAGGGCACAAGAAAGACTGGAAAAGTTGACACAACAGGCAAACGAGTTAGCGATAATTGGGAAAATTATAGATAACCGTAGCGCAAAATTACAACGCCTTCAAACTTGCTTTTTTGAATTTGAAATTGTATCTAGTCCAGGGACTATAGAATCAGCATATACAAGGGCAGCAGATATGTCTGAACGAGGAAGCCTTTTAAGCGAATGTAGCCGTGATCTCACAATAAAAGTAGAAAATCTTATTATTGAAATTTCTGGGAATAAGGGGATTCCTTCTCAAAAGGTTTGCGATGCAATTATTAGATTAAGTGATGCAACTGAAGAAATTATAGACCACTATTTTTCAGGAACGTCCGATTCACTTGGCGAAAAAGTGCTTGCAGAATATATTGCGGCACACCAAGAATTCATTAAATATAGATCAATATACATATCCCGAACCGAACGAGTTTTAAATAAGATATCATATGAAGATGTATCTTTAGCAGATATTAGAGATTTTATAAATAGTACAAGCAAAAAACAGGAGGACTCTCCCAATGAACAACAAACTTCCCCTTCAGACTCCCAACCTGACAGCCCAGAACATTGATAAAATCGCCGCGCTCTTCCCCAACTGCATCACAGAAATGCTGGACGAGGAGAAAAGCACCCCCGACCACAAGGTTTACAAGCGCGGCATCAACTTTGAACTGCTGAAGCAGATGCTCTCGCCGGACGTTGTAGATGGAGATGAAGCATACGAGTTTACATGGGTGGGCAAAAAGGCCTCCATTGTGGAAGCTAACAAGCCCATCCGCAAGACCCTGCGCCCCTGCCCGGAAGAAAGCAAGAACTGGGATGATACCGAGAATCTCTATATTGAGGGTGACAATCTGGAAGTTTTGAAGCTTCTACGAACAAGCTATTTGCATAAAGTGAAAATGATCTATATTGACCCACCCTACAATACAGGTAATGACTTTATTTATGCAGACAATTTTATGCGCTCTCAGAACGAGGAAAATCGTCAGATGGGAATGTATGACGAGGAAGACAATCGCTTGTTCAAAAATAACGATACGAATGGAAAATTTCATTCGGATTGGTGTAGTATGATGTACTCACGATTGCTGATGGCACGAGATTTTTTGACAAATGATGGCGCTATTTTTATTTCCATAGATGATTCTGAAGTGCGCAATCTCAAAAATATGTGTGACGAAATTTTTGGAAATTCCAATTTTGTTGCACAGCTTATCTGGCAAAATAAAAAGGGCGGCGGAAACGATTCTAAGCACATTGCAATTGAGCATGAGTATATTCTGGTTTATGCAAGCAACAAAGAACTGCTTGCTGAATTTTATGAGCGTTATTCCGATGAATATATAAAGCGTTATAAAGAAGAAGATTCCATTGGTAGGTTTTATTGGGACACATTCAAACGTAAGGCGGGAAAGCAGTATTATCCTATTACATGCCCGGATGGAACGACTTTGGAATACGATGACGATGGGAATCCTATCAGCTGGCTTCGTTCTAAAGCTAGGTTTGAAGCAGACTTGAAAATAGGGGACGTTCGTTTCGTAAACGCTAATGGAAAATGGTCTGTGCAGTTCAAGCAGAGAATCCCTGAGGGAAAAACGCCGCGCAGCATTTTTACTACGGCTCCAGTTGTTTCTACTAAAGGAACTACAAGCACCGGAGCGAGTGATGTTTATGAATATTTTAAAAAAGATGTGTTTTCTAATCCAAAACCAGTAAAACTGATAGAATTTCTTCTGAGCTTCTGCTTGGGAAAAGACGATATTGTTTTGGATTTTTTTAGCGGTTCTGGAACAACGGCAGATGCTGTGATGAACGCAAATTTGTTTAGTGGAAATAACAATAAATTTATTCTTGTTCAGCTGGCTGAAGATATTGATAAGATGCTTTCTAGCAGTTCAGCAAATGCAAAGAGAGTGGCAGATAATGCTATTTCGGTGCTGGATGAGATTCATAAGCCGCATTTTATTACAGAACTTTCAAAAGAACGCATTCGCCGTGCCGGACAAAAAGTGGATGAAGAAAACAATTGCTGGAAGTGCGTTCCTCTGAACCGCATGGATGGCTCTAAGCCGGGCGATGATACCACTGCTAAAATTGTAAAAACGATTGACGCGGGAGATGGAAAGCCGCCGATTGAAATGGTGGATATCAGCAAGAATCCCGATGTGGGCTTCCGTGTTTTCAAGCTGGACGATACCAATATGAAGGACGTCTATTATTCTGCCGAAGAATACTCCCAGACCAATCTTGAAGATTTGGAAAGCAACATCAAGGAGGACCGCACCGACCTTGATTTGCTGTTTGGCTGTCTGCTGGATTGGGGTCTGCCGCTGTCCATGCCGTATCGGTCTGAGAAAATCGGCAACTGTACCGTCCACACCTACGCACCCGGCGATGCTGCGCTGAATGTTCCCGATGCCCTGATTGCCTGCTTTGACAGCAATGTGCCGGAAAATGTTATCAAGGAAATTGCCAAGCGCAAGCCGCGCCGTGCAGTGTTCCGGGATTCTTCCTTTGCCAGCAGCCCGGAGAAGATCAATGTGTTTGAGATTTTCAAGCTGTATGCACAGGATACCGATGTCAAGGTGATTTGAGGGAGAACAGCAGATGAAACTTCAATTCAAACACCAGAAATTTCAGGCAGATGCCGCAAAAGCCGTGGTGGACGTCTTTGCGGGTCAGCCCTACCTGACCACAAATTACCGCATCGACAACGGCAGCGGCATTTACCAGACTGATATGGAAACAAGCTTCACAGGCTGGCGCAATGAACATATTGTACCAGAGCTGAACGACAGTATTATTCTGGAGCACCTGCAAAAAATCCAGCGCACCAATCAGATTGAACCATCCAAGCAGTTGGAGGGACACTATAACCTTACCATTGAGATGGAAACAGGTGTCGGCAAAACCTACACCTATATCAAGACCATGTATGAGCTGAACAAGCATTACGGCTGGAGTAAGTTTATCGTGGTCGTGCCCAGTGTTGCCATCCGTGAGGGCGTGTATAAATCGTTTGAGGTCACACAGGATCACTTTGCAGAAGAGTACGGCAAGAAGATTCGCTTCTTTATCTACAACTCCGCACAGTTGACGGAAATTGACCGCTTTGCCTCGGATAGTTCCATCAATGTCATGATCATCAATTCGCAGGCGTTCAATGCCAAAGGCAAAGATGCCCGCCGTATTAATATGAAGCTGGACGAGTTCCGTTCCCGTCGGCCCATTGACATTATTGCAAAGACGAACCCGATCCTGATTATTGATGAGCCGCAGTCGGTAGAGGGCAAGCAGACCAAAGAGCGGATGAAAGAGTTCAACCCGATGATCACCCTGCGCTACTCGGCTACCCACCGTGCAGACAGCATCTACAACATGGTCTACCGGCTGGATGCAATGGAAGCCTATAATAAGCGTCTGGTCAAGAAAATCGTGGTCAAGGGCATTACGGAATCCGGCAGTACCGCTACGGATGGGTTTGTCTATCTGGAAAGCATCAATCTTTCCAAGGCAGACCCTACGGCAACGATCCAGTTCGACTGCAAGGGAAAATCCGGCCTGCGCAAGGTAACGCGCACCGTTGGGCTGAAATTCAACCTCTATGACTATTCCGGCAATCTGGACGAATACAAGGATGGCTATGTGGTGAAAGAGATTGATGGCCGGGACAACCACATTGAATTTCTGAATGGTGTCCGATTGTTTGCCGGAGATGTGGTCGGCAAGGTGGATGAGGACCAGTTGCGCCGCATTCAGATTCGGGAAACGATCCTTTCGCATCTTGAGCGGGAACGTCAGCTGTTCCACAAGGGTATTAAAGTGCTGAGCCTGTTCTTTATTGATGAAGTGGACAAGTACAAGTGCTATGATGCTGCAGGCCAGCCCTATAACGGCATTTATGCAGAGATGTTTGAGCAGGAGTACGAGGATATTGTCGGCCAGATGCAGCTTTCGCTGGGCGAGGATGACTACATCCGCTACCTGAAAGCAATCTCTGCGCACGATACCCATGCGGGTTATTTTTCGGTGGACAAGAAGGGCCATTTTGTCAATCAGGTTGCAGGCGATGACAAGCGGGAGAAAACCTCCAATGACATCAGTGCCTATGACCTGATTATGAAAAATAAGGAGCTTCTTCTTGACCGTGACCCCAAGCGTTCCCCCGTGCGCTTTATCTTCTCACACTCTGCCCTCCGGGAAGGATGGGATAACCCGAACGTGTTCCAGATCTGCACCCTGAAACAGAGCAGCAGTGAAGTCCGCAAACGGCAGGAGGTTGGCCGCGGCCTGCGTCTATGCGTCAACCAGAACGGTGAACGTATGGATGCGAATGTTCTGGGCAACGATGTGCATAACATCAATATCCTGACTGTCATTGCCAGCGAAAGTTATGACAGCTTCGCCAAAGGCCTGCAAAGCGAACTGGCCGAAGCAGTTGCGAACCGTCCCAGAAAGGTGGATGCTACCTTGTTTGTCGGCAAGGTTCTTACGGACGCAAACGGCAACGAACAGATTGTGGATGCAGACACCGCCGCTGCCATCTATTTTGATCTGATCCAGAATGGCTATGTGGACCGCCATGGTGCGCTGACGGACAAGTACTATGCCGACCATGCAAACCATGCGGTGCAGGTGGCAGAAGAAGTTGCAGACTGTGCAGCATCGGTCATTGATTTGTTGGATTCTGTTTACAGCGATAAGGTCATGCTGCCTGAAAATGCACGTTCCAACAATGTGGAATTAAAAATCGACCCGGACAAGCTGGCCATGCCGGAGTTCAAGGCCCTTTGGAACAAAATCAGCCCGAAATCGGTTTATGTGGTGGATTTTGACACAGATGAGCTGGTGCAAAAGTCCATTCGCTCGCTCAACCGCAATCTGAACGTATCAAAGATTTACTTCAAAGTAGAATCCGGTGAAATGACGGAGATCAAATCCAAGGATTCTCTGTTAGATGGCTCTGCTTTCGCAAAAGCGGATCAGCATAAATATGACCCACAGACCAAAATTCACGCCAGCCAGAGCGTCAAGTATGACCTGATTGGCAAGCTGGTGGCTGAAACCAAGCTGACCCGCAAGGCGATTGTACAGATTCTGGTCGGCATTGAAAAAGCGGTGTTCGATCAGTTCAAGGACAACCCGGAAGAGTTCATTCTGAAAGCAGCTGCCCTTATCAATGACGAAAAGGCAACAGCCATCATCCAGCATATCACTTACAATATTCTGGATGAGCATTACGATACAGACATTTTCACTGAGCCGACCTTGAAGGGAAAACTCGGTATGAACGTCATGAAAGTACAGCGGCATCTGTATGACCATTTGATTTACGATTCAAGCAATGAGCGTGATTTTGCCGCCGACCTCGATACGAACCGTGATGTGGCAGTCTATGTAAAGCTGCCAGATGGATTCTATATTTCCACACCTGTTGGAAAATACAATCCCGACTGGGCGATTGCGTTCTATGAGGGCACAGTCAAGCACATCTACTTTGTTGCTGAAACCAAAGGCACACTGGATTCCATGAAGCTCAATCACATCACCCCAGTAGAACAGGCTAAAATTGATTGTGCCCGTGCACATTTCAAGGCACTGAACGATGAAAACGTGGTATACGATGTGGTGAGTGACTATCAGACATTGCTGAACGCAGTTATGAAATAATAAACCCAAAGAAATAATAATACGGTGCTGCTGTGCAGCATTCCCCAAAACGGTAAGGTTCTATTGCGAACTTTGCCGTTTTTCTTTTTGTCCAAAATTGTATTCCAAAACGGCCCTATAGATTCATATTGGTGTAAGAAGTTTTCCAAACAAAATTTGAAAATCAGGTTGCCAAACACCCTTTTTAGAATGTTATAGGTATAGGAGGTTGTTTGAAAAAGTGAAAATTTCCCAAATTTTCATAAGACCCCGTTTAAAAATACCCCTTTAAGTTTGTATAGGGTGTAGGGACTACTTTCAGAAACGAACCCCTTGGCATTTTGGAAAGTCCACAACTTCTTACAAAACCACACTGTACCTTGACAACAACATGATCGGCTGCAAGTTAATATGCTTTTTCGGAGAAGTGCCGCCACGACAAGAGCGCACCAAGAAGAAGCCATACGCCGGAGGAAATCGGGCAGGAACAGCTTGCGGGCAGACCGACACCGAAGAAGAACCGGGCAAGCTGGCAGAGAGGACTTCGCAAAGTCTTGTCTGTCAGGTTGTTCGGCGCAAGAGTGCAGAGATCGCAGATCTTTGCGCGGGTCAAGGACGGCAGCCTTGCCCAGTGGATGTGATGCCCTGCGTCATATCCTACTGGGTATTATCTGGCGCATAGCAGGCGGCAGATTTGCAGCTCCGCTGCACCGCGTTGCCCCTACCCCGCGCACGGCGTTCTCTGCGTGACCCCCAGAAAGGAGAGATGGTCGCTGAAACTGACCCGACACAATGGCCGCGCCGGAAAGCACGGCACTTATAACCCAAAGCACAATGACCGCAGTTTTGAAATTACCAACAGCGAGCATATCGACCCGGAACATGTCCGGCAAAACATCTATTGGGATTGCTACAACGGCATCCGTTCTGCCTTGCTGCCCAAAGATGTGGATAGTCTGGCTGACACCTTTGAAGAAGTCGAAAAGCTCTACTACAAACTCCATTACACCAACTTCACCGAAAGACAGAATGAGCGCAACGCCAAAATCCGGCACACGGAACGAAACCGCTCAACAGAAGATTTGCTAACCAGCAAAAAGACCTGTCCCGAAGAAAGTATCTATCAGTTGGGAACGCTGGAAAGTCATGCTTCCCCGAAAGAACTTTTTCAAATCGCCACAGAATTTATGGACGAGTTCCATGAGCGTTTCGGCAAACACGTTCACATTCTGGATTGGGCCTTGCATCTGGATGAAGGTACGCCGCACATCCACGAACGCCATGTGTTTGACTGTGAAAACAAGTATGGCGAGATTGCTCCGCAGCAGGAAAAGGCATTGGAAGCACTGGGTTTTGAACTGCCAAAACCAGACAAGCCCCTTGGACGCTACAACAACCGCAAGATCACATTTGATGCAGCCTGCCGCACGATGCTATTCGAGATTGCCAAACGCCACGGCTTGGAACTGGACGAAGTGCCGGAATACGGCGGACAGGCTTATCTGGAAAAGCAGGATTATATCATGGCAAAGCAAAAAGAGCAGCTTGCCCAACAGGAAAAAGCTGTGCAGGAGCAAACCGTCCAGCTTGAAAATTTGAAACAGGAACATGAGAATGAAAATCTTCTGCAAGTTCGACGCACAACATATCAGTCTTTGACGATTATGCGCAACGACAAGAAAATTCAAAAGCAGGAAAAACGGATAGATGAGCTTTCTCAGCAAATCGAAGATACCGAGAATTTTCTGGAAGAAATTTCTGCGATTGCCTATGACAAAGCAGTTGCGGTTGTTTCCGAAAAAGCTGCAAAGGATGCTCTAAGAGAAAGCACGGAGCAGGTTGATATTTATTTGGATTGGCTAAAAGAGCCGGGACGAAAGGCAAGCAAGGAAACAGTGGACTACACCACATACCAAATCATAACGCTACGAAAAAATATTGTTGCAGCGGTAAGCAGGCTTACCGCAAGATTGACAGCTGCCCTTATAAAGCCAGAAATCAAAAAGCCTGCTGTCGAGAAAATCAAAGAAAATGCTCGTCTGTCTGTTCTGCAAAAGTTACAGCAGCGACAGGAAGAAATCGCACAGCGTGAGCAGACATGCACCAAACCGAAGAAGCGCAGTCATGGCATGGAACTGTAAAGGAGGAAAATCTTCAAGAACAACAATTTATTTGAAATCGTAAAGCTGAATATCACTACTCGACAGGCTGCAGAAGCCTATGGTTTTCGTCAA
>OGGA01001076.1_pt1 | contig 15661 bp, 15 predicted proteins | sample 1571041 | NCBI WGS metagenome assembly OGGA01 (sample SAMEA2582057, study PRJEB24529) | metagenome | biome: Human gut stool | place: China | collected 2011 | reverse complement strand
TATATTATACCTATATATCGTATTTTTACCACAAAAAAATAATGCCCCAGCCTAAGCCAGAGCATCATCCCACTTCCATATTAAACTACCTTAAACATCTTCTGTGACATAGGTTTATCTTTCTTCTGCTCAACCTCCGCCTGTGCTTTCCTAAACTCTTCCATCCGTTTCAATTCTTCCTCAGCGTCATCGAATCCGATATGCGTGTACACATTCATTGTGACTGATATATCCGAATGCCCCATGAGGTACTGCAACGTCTTAGGATTCATTCCAGATTTTGTATCATTTACACCCCAAATGAAATACGCATATTTTTTATAATGAAAAGCCGCCGCATTTGACAGGGCAGATACATATTCGCCTAATGACTCAGGCTGAAACCAGTTTTCCTTAAATTCAAACCATTCCTGTTCATCACTTAAGGCACATAAATCTAAAACAATTTGTTTAATATCCATTAGTATGCTCCTTTACCCAACTTTTATTCCCAACCAAATTCATTATATCATGTTGGGAATAAAGTTGGGAATAAAAATAAAAAATTTCAAATTATCTTATAAGGTTTCTTCTTTTCCCTTTACCTTTAGTGGCATAGGCTTTTCTGTATCTCCTCCAGCAACCTTTGCTTTCATCACCTCCAGCTTCGCCTTCAAGGACAATCTTTCTGCAGGTGCATCTGCATACTGTCTGATGCCCTTATCCTGCCCTGTACCCACTGTTTTCTCTGCAAGCGGAATATTCTTCGCCGGACGGTCTGCGACCTCTTTTTCGTTCTTTGGAGCTTCCAGCTCATCATCCATATCAATTCCGTCATTACCCTTTTCATCCATGTTAAGTAGGGCATTTAATGCAGACAGACGCTCTAACTTCTCCGTAAGCTCCGCTTCCTGCGCAAAAGGCTTGGTTACCTCCACCTTTGCGGTTTCAAGCTGATGCTCCACCGTTTCAAGTTTTGTCTGTGCTTCCATGAGCTGCTTTGGCATGGACTCCAGTGCATGGTTGATACGGGAGATATTGCCGAGTGGGTCTGAACCGACTTCCAGATTGTGTGAAAGCTGACCTTTCAGGTTCATCACAAATTTGTGGTTGAATGCATCAAAGGATACTGCCATCTTAAAACCTGCATATTCGCCAATGACCGCAGGGGCATTGACTGTTTTTATTTCTTTGCACATCTCCACAAGGGCAGTTCCGGCTTCTTTTTTATTCGTATAGAGCTTGTCCCCCACTTTCATGGAAACCTGCTCTTTATCCACCGGAAGATTTGCTTTTGCAGTCTGAATATCCGCCTGCATCCCGCTGATACGCTCCTTTAAAATTGTAATCTGCTGAGGATAATGCTTTGCAATGTTGTCCTCCAGATGGTATTTCTGACTGGTATGATTTGCTTTCATAAGTTTCAGTTTTGAAACCTGAATATCAAGGTCCATCTTTTCCTTTATGTAGGGATTTCCTGTTGCCATAGCCTTGACCTCCGCATAAGTAAGGGCTGCTTCATCCACATCCTCACAGGAACGTACCGGAGATTTGCTTGTCATGATCTGACCGATGAATTTCTGCTTGTTCTCAATGAGCTGCCACGAATAACTGTCAAAGGTTCCTTCCGTCACATAGCGGAAAATCTTGACCTTGGGATTAAGGTTGCCCTGTCGTAAAATACGCCCTTCCTGCTGTTCAATATCCGAAGGACGCCAAGGCACATCAAGGTGGTGCAGTGCAATAAGTCTGTCCTGCACATTGGTTCCGGCTCCCATCTTCTGTGTGGAACCAAGTAAAAAACGGACCTGTCCGCTTCTTACTTTTCCGAACAGCTCCGCTTTCCTAAACTCTGTGTTTGCCTCATGTATAAATGCGATTTCTTCTGGTGGGACACCCTTTTCTATCAGTTTGTTGCGGATGTCCTCATACACATTAAATGTACCATCTCCTTTCGGTGTTGACAGGTCACAGAAAATAAGCTGCGTTGACTTCTGCTCCTTTGTCTGTTCCCATATTTCAAATGCCTTTTCCACACAGGTACTTGCCTTTGAATTTTCATCATCCGGCAGCATATCATTGATAAGCCTCTGGTCTAATGCCAGCTTTCTTCCGTCATTGGTAATCTTTAGCATATTGTCCTCATAAGGCTGTACCTGTCTGTCACGCACGGCTTCTGCCCTTTCTGCCAAAGATGCCACCATGTCCTGCTGATATTCACTTGGCTTTAGCACCACATTTTCATACTCTGCTTCCGGCACAGGGAGATTTAACATATCCAGTGTCTGAATATCGGCACTCTCCTTAAAAAGTGCAATCAGCTCCGGGAGATTAAAAAACTTTGCAAACCTTGTCTTTGCCCGATATCCGGTTTCCTCCGGTGCAAGCTCAATGGCTGTCTGCGTTTCTCCAAAAGAGGATGCCCAACTGTCAAAGTGTCCAAGCCCCAGCTTCTGAAGAGTACCATACTGAAGGTAACGCATATTGGTGTAAAGCTCCGTCATACTGTTTGAAATTGGTGTACCCGTCGCAAAAGTCACGCCCTTACCGCCTGTCAACTCGTCTAAATACTGACACTTTGCAAACATATCCGAGGACTTCTGTGCCTCTGATTGTGCAATTCCTGCCACATTTCGCATCTTGGTATAGAGGAACAGATTTTTATAATTATGGCTCTCATCCACGAAAAGCCTGTCCACGCCAAGCTGCTCAAAGGTCACTACATTATCTTTCCTTGATGCATCATTCAGCTTTTCAAGCCTTGTAAGAAGTGATTTTCTTGATTTCTCCATCTGCTTAATGGTGTAACGTTCCCCGTTGTCGGCTTTTGCCTGTGCAATGGCAAGCTCTATCTCATCAATCTGCCTTTCCATATCGTTACTATCATAATGTCCACATCTTAATCCTAAAACCATCAGAGCCCCCGCCACAGCTCCACATAATTCACCTTTTCTTTCCCCACCTCCAAAGTTAGTTGCTAACATCAATGCCATCTTTTCATCCATTCCCATTTCCGTAGCATAAGTAGTAAATACTCCCTGGGAACAATTAAAATTATTACTATAATACTCAACTGCTTTTTCTGCATGATTCATCGTTCTCACCTCAATCTTTTAATTCATTTGCTTCGCAAGCAACATTATACAACTCAAGGGCCTCAATCACCTGATTTCTCTTCTCTTCTGGAATTCTATCAAGAATACTTTTAAATTTTATATTCATATTATTCTCTATTTGGTTAAATCTTTCACTTCCTTTAACAGTAAGATTCAATACCACATATCTTCTATCTTCTTTTGATGGCTTTCTTTCTACAAACTCCTTTTGAACCAATTCCTCAACCATCCTACTAATACCACTTTTATCAAGTCGCAATATTCCTGCTAGTTCTTTTACAGAAATATCTGGTTTGCGTCCTATTTCAACAAGTATGAAGCACTGCGTGTCGCTTATTCCACAACAACAGCAATCAGATTTGTTGATATTCCCAAGATTCATTTCTAATCTACGTGTATTCTCCCTAAATAATTTAACTTGATCCATAACATCACTCCTTATGCTTGAATAATACGTTAATTAGTTGCGTTTGTCAACTGTTTATTTTGTCAACTAAATAGAGTTCAATACTAAATGTACTGAACTCTTTCACAAACATATTATCAATCAACTATTAAATAGGAATTTACTATCCTTACAAATTCAAATAATCACCTGTGTTCCTATTCGTATTGTCTTGTCAGAGCATCCTTCTAGGTGCTTTGCTGTCAAAAACATATCCAGAAATTCTCCGTTATCCGTTTGCAAATAGTCAGCTAGATTATTTTCTGACAAACGGTTAACTAACACTTCCTGTAATTTCTGCATCTGTGATGCATTTAATACCTCTGCCATATCATTGATAATGTTATAAATCTCTTTACCCATAAGAACACACTCCTTTTTGAAGGAGTATATCGCAGAAAAATAGGCACAGCAACAGAGCGTATTACTGAAATTTGTGGGTGAGATTGAATATCTCTTTAATACTCAATTCCTTTTCGTCTTTACGCAAATGATGACTGCTACAATAATCATTGGAATCATACTGATAATACCAATATATGCTGGACCTAGAATTGCCATATTGGAATATTCAGGTTTTACCAGATATGCAAAGATGGTAAATGCATTGATAGCACCATGCATAAGGGATGGCAACCAAATGGTTTCTGTCTTTTCATATACATAATCAAGTAAAATACCCATCATAATAGTAGAGATACAGAATACGATTGGCCCAAGTACCGGTGCGCCGATATATTCTTTTCCATACTCATAACCGGCAAAAATCATGATCGGCCAGTGCCAAGCACCCCAGATTGCACCACCCACAATACGGCCTTTGGTGTCACCAAACTTTTTCTTCAAATACGGATACAGTGCACCTCGCCAACCAACCTCTTCGCCTAATGCGACAAACATATTCAGAAATGGTGCAATTGTCACAGCTTGAACAGACGTAATCAGCAGATACATTGGTATCGTGATACCCTGTGCCTCGAACTGTTCCAACGCTCCCGCTTCCTCTAAAAGACCTCTTAACGTCATAAATTCAGAGTCAAATGTATCCGGGAAAATCACAAAAAACAAGACCCCTCCAAGGATACTTAATAACGCCGGCATCCAAAGGGCAAAGAATACATAACGAAGTTTCCCTTTTAAATGTGGTACCCATCCCATACCTTTTAGCGGGATTCTGGCTACCAGTACACCAAGGAACGGCATAAACATGGTAATCATCACTATAACAGTAAACACTATCTGATTTCCATTATTACTAAAAACACTTGCTATCATTTCTAAAATCCAAGCTAGTCCAAATGCGACTGCCATGTATATCACAAATTGTTTCTTACTCAAATTAATTGTTTCCATTATGCATCCACCTCTTTTCTATATACTTCCAAACTCCAAATTTTCCTCCTACAACTAGGACAAGTTAACTTTCTCATCTTTGGATTATGATTTGCCAACAGAGTTTCCATTTTCCTTGGTTGAAATCTGGTATGGCATTCCGGACAAATATACTCTATCCGTTTGTACCAATAGTTTGCTAAAAAGACAGCACAAATAGTATACACTGCCGTAGTTACAAAAAATGGTATCCAAATTCCTTGTAATATACCAATAACAAAAGTTACAATTCCTGTGATTTCTACAGGAATTCCTACGATCAGCATTTTTTTGTACATTTTCTTTCGCTTTTCTTTTTCCTCCATAATTGACGATATGTCATGAATTGTTTTTTGTGAGCCATCCTTGAAAGAAGTCAAAAAATTTCTTATATTTTTTATTTTTTCTAATTGCTCTGTTTTTTTCTTAATATCTGCCTGAAGGTTTTTATTCAGTTCATCAAGCAAAAGTTCAATTACTTTTTTAGACTCATCAGATTCCAATATTTCAGCAATATCTTTAATAGAGATATCTAAGTCTCTCAAAAAGCATATTGTTTCCAATGTAGCAACATCCTTTTCAGAGAACAGTCTTCGTCCTCCCTCTGTCAAATCCGTTGGCACAAGAATACCTCTTTCATCATAGTATTGAATGGTTCTTACTGAAACATTACACTTCTTTGCAAGTTCTCCTGTTGTATATAATGACATATCCTGCCTCCTTTCAAGGCCCATATTAGTATATAACGCAGCGTGACAAGCAATATATCACGCTGCGTTATTTTTTATTTTTTACGCAAATAATTAATTTCTCATATCAACCAGACAGTGAGAGAAATTCAAATTTTCATGTGTTCGACAAACTGGAATTGTCTAAAATAGTAAGGCCGTACCGCTTACTATTTTTTCTTTTACTGCTGAAACAGTATCTTTGATTGAATGCGTAGTTGTATCTATAACATTTAATTCATAGATTCCTAAATTGGAAAATTGATTCCACATTGTTTCAACTAATTCAATATTTGTTTCTCTGTCTAACTTTGAGCGTTCGATAGCTCGCTTCATAGTTTCTTCTTTACTTGCCCTTAAAACGATATAGTGTACTTCATAATGCTCTTGAACAATGTTGAGCCACGGCTCTAAAAACCACGGTCCTACAATGCCATCTACAATTACATCATATCCACCACGAGCATATCGCTTCGCAGCTTCTAAAAACGCTTCAATGACAATCAAATTTTGCTCATTTGATTCTGGCAAATGCGGTGGTATTGCCCCTTTAATCAAATAATGATAAAAGTCATCTGTGTGCATATGCACAGACTTTTCCAAATCTGATTCTTTTGCAACAACAGATGCCGTTGTAGTTTTTCCTGTCCCCGGCGCACCTGTGATTACAATAATTCTACCTTGATTCATCTATATTTTACCTCCACAACTTCCGATTCATAATGTAAGAGTAAGGTCTATCCGGCCTTGCTCTTTTCCTTTAAAATGGAGGTATGGTCTGACGAACTTTCCGATTGGGACACCACGCCCGCAGACAAATGTGTCAGCCAGCCTCCATTGTTTTGTGCTCGATTCAGCAAGTTGGGACATAGCTCCCGTTTCACGATTGAATATGTGCGTACTTTGGAAAAGCTGGATAGCCATAAATCGAAACGAAAGAAGGAATGTCAATGCTCGCGGTAGGAATCGATATTTCCAAGTCAAAAAGTGTAGCAGCCATCTTAAACCAAGACGGATCAATGCACACAAGCCCTTTTGAATTCCACCATACGCAGCCTGAACTAGACGCTTTCATTAAGTATATTTTGAATAGCAAGCAATCTGCAACCATCTTAATGGAAAATACCGGGTATTACCACTATCCTGTTCTGAAAGCGTTGCAGGAAGCCGGACTCCCTGTTTGTATGGTTAATGCCTATCAAATCAAGAAATTCGGAGACATGGATCTTCGCAAGGCCAAAACAGACAAGAAAGATGCAGTGCGGATTGCCAGATATGCATTGGAAAAGAGTTATTCTCTGGTTCCATACACATCTATGGAGCAGAAATACGAAGATTTAAGATTCTTGGCACGACAGTATAATCAGCGAATGCTTACGCTGAAAACCAACAAAGTATTTCTACTTAATCTATTGGATGAAACGATGCCTGGCATAACCAACATCCTGCCTCTAACGACCAGAACGCCAGAAACCAGTCTTTCCGTTCTCTTTATCAATCGTTTTAAATCCTACGATCGTATAAAGAAAATGGGAAAAAGTCGTTTTCTTGACGCATTTGAAAAAATCGCAAGGAAATCTCGAAATCGCCAAACCAAAACATATGGGTTGGCAATTTACGAAGCTGCATTACGCAATATCACAACAAGGGGAGAAAACGAATACACTCTTGCGGCTCAAGATCAATGCCTTGAACTTGTCTGTGAATCACAAAAGGCCGCTGATTCAATTATTCTAAAAATGCAAACATTAGCTGAAACGTTGCCCGAATACGCTGTTCTGCGCTCTATGGCTGGTGTTGGGGATCGACTCGGTCCCCTTATCCTTGCTGAAATTGGAGATATCCGCCGCTTTCACAGTGGAAAAGCACTCAACGCTTATGCTGGTAACGATGCGCCTCCATATCAGTCTGGAGCATTTGAGAGCCACAATCGCCACATATCAAAACGTGGGAATGCGGCTCTCAGAAAGTATTGCTTTGAGGTTATGCAGGCACTCAAACTTACACGACCTCAAGATGACCCTGTCTACCTTTTTCTGCTCAAAAAGGAACAGGAAGGGAAACCGTATAACGTAGCTAAAATGGCCGGAGTCAACAAGTTTCTCCGCATCTACTACGCGAGAGCGATGGAAACGCTCAAGCAACAGTAACCACTGACTCTATTATATAGCTTTTTCAAAAATCCACAACTGCTGTGGGTTCAATTTAATGCGCCCTTTTTCCAAAAGAAAATCGGAAAATCTATAAAAAAACTCTTGACAAATACATTAGCAAGATTCGTCGAGTTCAGTATACCACGCTTTCTCCCTACGGAAAAGTTCCTGCACGAAAAAGAGCCGCTGCGGTCAAGGATAAAAACAATCTCTGTGAGATCCTTCTTCATGATCTAACGAACGCAAACAGAGTGCCCTTTCATTTCCTCCCTTTTTTACCCTTCCCGCTGCTCTGTGATTTCCAGACTGTCCCACCCTACTCGGCAAAACAGGAACAGCACTTTTATACCGGCGGCTTTCGCCTGCGTCAGCGCCGTTTCAAATTCCGGCTGAGTAGTGACGTTAGGCCACACTTCCGTAATGCCCTCCATCTGGATCACAAACGCCACAGCACACTGATACCCTTCTCTCTGTACCTGCGCCAATTCGTGCAGGTACTTCACGCCGCGTTCGGTTGGTGCATCCGGAAAATAGCCGATGCCGTCCACTTCCAGTGCGCAGCCTTTGACTTCCAGCAGGTACTTCTGTTCGCCCTTTTCCATGTAGAAGTCGATGCGGGATTTTCCGTAGGTAAACTCCGGCCTGACAAGGTCAAACTCCTGCTTTGAGAGCCATTCTCCTACCACCTTGTTGGGTGCCTGACTGTCCATATTGACCCAGCCAAGTTCCTGCTTGCGTACCGCCACAAGGTCGTATTTTGTCTTGCGCTTCGGGTTGCCCGACATTTCCAGCCGCACCGCCGCGCCGGGCACCAGCAGTTCTTAGCACCGCCCGGTGTTCTTGACATGAACCGTTTCCACCACACCGTTCACGTCCACATGGGCAATAAAGCGGTTCGGCCGGTCGATAAAGATGCCGTCTGTGATTTCTTTATCACCTGCAGGGCGAGGTCTTTTTTCGCAGCTGCTTGGGGAGCGGCGGCGTTCCCGGGTCAGGCCTCTGCGCTGCCCTCAGCCTTCATGGCGTTGTAGCCAATGAGGACGGTCCACACATAAGCGCAGGTCTTGGGGATCATCAGCATACCGATCATGGGGTTCACGTCTGCCCACAGGACAACAGGGATATAGAAGCCGAAGCTCAGCACGATGGTCAGCCACATCCAGCGGAAAGCCTTATCGTTGTTCTGTTTGGCGCTGCGGTAGAACAGCACGATGATCAGCAGACCCAGCAGGGCAAAGGGCACATTGCGCAGGATGCCCCATGCCAGCGGGGTGTGGTTGGTGAGCCACTGGTTCTGCGGCATCATGCACAGCACAACGCGCACAGCGGACAGGGCGTACACGGCGGCGGTCACGTTCTTCTGTCCTTCGATCTGGTAGCGCTTGCGCCAGACGTAGTACAGCAGCACATAGAACACGGTCATGGTCACAGAGGTGATCCACTTGCCCAGACCCAGCGGCACAGCGTAGTTTTCCAGACCGGTGGTGCACAGTGCCAGTGCGCGGGGCACCAGATGGAAGGAGTCGCCCGCGCCCAGCACAACGGCCATCAGGCCGAACAGGCGGAACTGGGTGCCAGCCTTGCTGCCGCGGATCATGCGGATGCCCACCGTGAGCACGGTGACCAGATAGAAGATGTCGAAAACAGTTTCAATAACAGCTCTCATACGTTTTTCTCCTTTATTTGTTTTGATTGCAGTTTTTTAATTTTATAGCGAACCGGCGCGGCACAGCCGTACCGGAAGCATCGTAGGGAAAAGGGCTGGTGATAGTATGTTTCGAGGGGCGCAGAAACCAAATTGAACCATGTTCATATTCGGGCTTAAAAAACTCCCACAAGGCTTGTGGGATGTTTTTTGCTTAATAAATGGTCCTGCGCACGATCTCCAGCACCGCAGAGGGGTCGAAGTTCTGCTGCACCACCGCGGACAGCATCAGGGAGAACAGGATGCCCGCAAACTGTTCCGGGGTGAACTGCTCGGTAAAGGCGTCCGGACGGATCTTGGCATCGTGGCGCAGCACGTTGCACAAGGCGTCCAGAATGTGCTGCCATGTCTGCCGCATCTGCTGCTTGCCGCCGGCAGTGTCCTGCTGCACAAAGCCCAGCGCGTGGTGGGTGAAGAAGCCGGGATACTGCTGGCAGCCGTATTCCATCTGCCGGTACATCCACCGGATGCAGGACAGGGTGTCCTGAAACACGGCTTCGTCCTCCGGGTGGTGGAAGATGTCGTTCCAGATGCTTTCCACGGCCGCGCTTACCAGCTCGGTCTTGGAGCCGAAGTAGTTGTAGATGCAGCCCACGGAGACCCCGCAGGCTGCGGCGACCGCACGGATGTTGACCGCTGCCCAGCCGTTCTGCTGGATCAGCTCCCGGCTGGTTTTCAGGATGTCCGCTTTGGACGTTGCCATTGGATTCGTACGCTCACCTCCCAACATGAACACTGTTCACGATGCACAGTATACAGCGGCGGTGGGCTGTTGTCAAGGGGAAAATAAAATCTTTGGTAGCTCTATTTCGCCGTCTGCACAGCGGCAGGAAACGAAAGCTGCATATATGCAACCTGTTTCATGTTTCTGCCACCTAAAATGTACCAAATTCATGTCAAAATGGTAACAGTTCTTGTTTCATCGTTGATTTTTGACGAAAAAAGCTTGCTTTTTTTGTCAATGTGCGTATAATAAGAGGACATCAGGCCAACCAAGGCAGTTGGTATGTTGCCGGAGGCCTGACACCAACATAAGAAAAAAAGGAGATAATCCCTATGAAGCTCAAGACTGTTGCAATTGCCGCTGCCGCTCTGGCACTGGCTGTCGGCATGACCGCCTGCGGCGGTGCTGCCTCTACCGCTGCATCCTCCACCGCATCCTCTGCTGCTGCCTCTTCCGAGGCTGCTTCCTCCGAGGCTGCTTCCTCTGAGGCTGAGGCTACTTCTGCCGAGTACACCGTGTACAACACCACCGGCAGCAAGGTGACCGAGCTGTACCTGTACGATGCAGGCTCTGAGGACAAGGGCGAGAACCTGGCAGGCGAGGGTCTGGCTGACGGCGAGAGCATCGTCATCACCCGCGATGTCGAGGCTGACAAGCAGGCTGACGTTGTCTACGTTCTGGAGTTTACCACCGAGGACGGCAACACCCAGAGCTTTGACACCCTGCACTACGAGGTGGCTCCCATCTCTCTGAAGAGCGTGGACGCTGCTGCCGGTGCTACCGCTATTGCTTTCGAGGCTCCCCAGAAGTAAGAGCGACCCCTTACATTCGCAAACAGAAAAAGGCTGCTGCACCGTGCGTGCAGCAGCCTTTTTGTATAAAATCATATCACATACGGAACCCACGGAAGCCCCAGCCGCCGCAGCAGCAGTTGCACAGCAGGTTCAGCAAGATCATGCTCCAGCACCAGCGCCCAAACCCGCCGGGCTGGGCGTAGGTGGTCTGGGTGCGGTAGGTCTGGCCGGGGTTCTGCATCCGGCGCAGGTGCATCTGGTACTCGGTGTTGTTTGGGTCCAGCTGCACGGCGCGGCGGGCGTCCTGCAAAGCGTCCACGCTTTTGCCAAGCCCCTGATTGGCTAGCGAGGAGAGATAGTACCACCGCGCATTGCGGCCGGTCATGCCGTCCAGTACGCGGCGCGCCTCGGCGTAGCGGCCATTGGCCACAAAGTTGCGGGCGGCCTGCATCTCCGGGGTGTCGGTGCCGGAGGCACTGGGCCCGGCCTGCTGATAGCCGCCAAAGCCAAAACCGAAGCCAAAGGGGTCGAAGCCTTCAAACCCGTCAAAGCCATCAAAGCCGGTGTAGCCGTAGCTCTGCTGACCATAGCTCTGCCGGTTGTAGCCCTGCTGCTGGTAGCTGCCGTAGGGGTTGCCGCCCATCTGAGGGCCGGTATCGCCCTTGGTAATGGCATCGTAGGCGGCCTGCACCTCCTTGAAGTGCTCCTCGGCCGTGGGGTCGTTGGGGTTCAAATCCGGGTGCCAGCGCTTGCACTTGGCGCGGTATGCTTTTTTGATCTCGTCGTCGCTTGCGCCGCGCTGAACGCCCAGCACCTCATAGGGATCTCTCATGCTCGGTATACTTCCTCACTCATTATACTGACGGTACAGCACCGCTGCACCGCATCCGTTTTATTTTACCGGAACATCGGCACAAAATCAAGACGCATCGGGTTTTCCGGTACGTTTTGCGTTTTTGCAGTTGTATTTCAGCCACACGCCGGAATACAGGATGTTGCGCAGCAGATCTGCGTCCTCCACGCAAGGCAGACGCTCAAAGTTCTGCGCGCAGCGTGCCAGCAACAGCTCAAAGATGTCCAGCATCTCTTCCTCATAGTCCGGGTGGGTGCTCAGCTCCCGCAGGGGGTTGTACGCGCCCCTGCGCTTGTCGCGGGGCAGGTCGTCGTAGGCGTCCAGCAGGTAGATGAACTTGCCCAGATGGAAGCCGATGCTGCGCAGCTCCGGTGCCCAGCGGTCCTGTCGGTAGTCAAAAAGCTCTGCCATCAATGAGCCGAAGCAGCCGGACACCGCGTCAAGGTCGGTGCTGCCGGCGGCCTCGTACTCGGCAAGCTTTGCAAGACACGAGCGGATGGCATTGCACTGCCGCGGCCAGCGCTGGGCAGCCTCGGCGGTGCTGTTGTCCAGCAGGGTGCTGTACCCCAGTGCCAGCAGGTTATGGTCATCCTGCCATTTGTCCTGCGCATTATAGTAGTGCAGCGCCACGCTCAGGTCGGCGCAGTAGTCGGTAGGGTCGGCGCTGCGCCAAAGTACACCGTGTACCGGGTGGATGGGGCAGCGGCTGATGCCGCTGTCTGCGGGGGTCTCGCCCTCGTACAGGCTGCACAGCAGGATATTTAAAAAGGTCAGGTCATAGCTCAGGCTGAACCGTCCCCGCAGCCCATGCAGAGCATCGATGCGGCGGCATAGCCCGCAGTAGGCTGAGCGGTAGCGGCTCTGCGCTTCGGGGCTGAGGCTGGCCCGATCCGGGATCACATATCCGAACATGGCGGCTCAACTCTTTTTGATGAACTGGGTGCCGCAGCGCGGGCAGGAGATCTGGATGCGGCCGCGTCCCCGGGGCACCCGCAGCTTCTGACGGCACTGGGGGCAGCGGTAGTAGTGGTACAGCTTGCGGTTGGCCCACTGCTCCTTCAGGCTGCGGAACTTGTTATTGAACCGGTCCTTCAGGCTGTAAAAGCGGTAGTTCTCCTCGGTGCGCTTGGAGATGTTGCGGCTCAGGCTGCGGTAGTAGCACAGGATCAGCAGCGCTGCGCCCAGCCATGTGAACAGGGAAACGCGGGTGAGCAGCGATACCAGCAGCATCACGATGGAGCTCATGCTCAAAAACTGGTTCAGGCCATCGGTGCCGTAGCGCCCGATCATGAATTGACGGAACTTTTCTCTCATAGGTTTTCGCATCCTCTTCTCTGGGGCTTTACACACGGAAACGCAGGGCAGCAGCGCCGCCCTGCGGAATACTTTGTACTTCTAGAATATCAGCCAACCATGATAAAATTTTGAACAGACTGCAAATCTATCATGAAAGGACGAAAATTAAACGTTTTGCTCCTCCCGGCTGCGCACGGTGAGCACCGCTTCGGTGTCCAGTGCGCCCTCCATGCGGCAGTGCAGCACGGCGCGTCCGGCCTTGCCGGTGGTGGCAAGGTAGGTGCCTGCCATGCCGCCCCGCAGGGGCACTACGCTGGGACCCAGAATTTTCAGCGGCCCTTCCACGGACAGGCAGACGGCCTCGCCGCAGTAGGGCAGCAGGTTGCCGTTCTGGTCGATGGCGCGCAGGCTGACAGCGGCGCAGTCCCATGTGGGGCCGTCGGTCAGCAGGGGGTTGTGCACGGTGCATTCCAGCCGGACGCTCTGCACCGGCTCCCGCACCACGGTGCGCACGGCGCGGCCATGCCACACCGCTTCGAACCGGTACACCGGCGCGGAGCTGCCCAGCACACCGATGTACTTGTAGTACATCCGCATCAGCTCGTTCCAGCTCAGCCGCAGCGAGAGCATCCGCGCCTTGGAAAGGGGCGAAAGCGCCATGGCGTCCCGCCGCAGCTCGTTGAGGATGGCGGCGACCTGTGCGCCGGTGGCGTGATCCATGCCCTCATACTTTTCCAACAGCGAGCCCACAAAATCGTTGATTTCGATGGGCGGGTGGGGCAGGGCGGCAAAGCGTCCCCGGCGGTCGGGGCCAAACTCGGCCACAAAGTCGTTGCCGCGGTACAGCCGCACGCTCTCGGCGTTGGTGAACACCCAGCAGGCGGCTGCTGCGCCGCCGGGCAGGTCGCCCAGCGTCATGGCGGAGGAGACCTCCAGCACGATGTCGGAGGGGGCGCGGGGCGTTTTTTGGCTGGCATAAACGGCGGCAGAAAGTTTGGGATTGCGGAACAGATCCATCACGCCGTGGTAGGAGATGCGGTCGCCGCTGCCAAACTCCCGGTGGGTGTTGTAGTCGGTCATGCACCAGCCAAAGCTGCCCGCCACGCCCGGCTGGGCGATGCTGTCGTTCAGCACAGCGGCGTGGTGCAGCGCCTGCACCAGACGGTGAGGTTCATCGTCAAAGGGCTTGGCGGGGAAGTTCTGGCCGCCGAACGCGCTGATAAGGTAGCCCTTTCGGGTGTCAGGGGTCACGGCGGCGCGGTTCTCGCAGCCTGCGCCGCGCCCGGCGTAGGAATAATCGTTGTAGGCGTAAATGTCCTCCAGCAGCTGGCTCTTGCGGGTGCTGCGGGTGCGCGCCGTGGGGCGGGTGGGGTCCAGCCGGTGGATGGCTTCGTTGGTGCGCTTATAAAAGGCTTCGTTGTCGGGGCTGCCGCTGATGCGGGCACCCCACAAAAAGATGCTGGGATGATTGCGGTACTGGCACACCATCTCCCGGCAGTTCTGCAGCGCCTGCGCCTGCCAGACCTCATCGCCGATGTGCTGCCAGCCGGGCATTTCGGGGAATACCAGCAGACCCAGTTCGTCGCAGGCGTCCAGAAACGCTGGGCTGGGGGGCGCATAGCAGGTGCGCACGGCGTTGCAGCCCAGCTCCTTTTTCAGCAGCTGGGCGTCCAGCCGCTGGATGCTGTCCGGCATGGCATAGCCCTGATAGGGGTAGCTCTGGTGCCGGTCCAGCCCGCGCAGCTCCACCCGCTGGCCGTTCAGGTACAGCCCGCCTGCCACGAACTGCACGGTGCGGAAACCGAACCGCACCGTTTTTTCGTCCAGAACCCGGTCGGGCAGACCGCCGGTGCCGGGGCGGATGAGCCGCACGGTCAGGGTGTACAGGGTGGGGTGCTCCAGACTCCACGGGTGCACGTTGTTCAGCGTGCCGGTGATGGGCAGGGAAAGCTCGCCGCTGTACACCGCCCGGCTCCCGGCGGGGCTGCGGATCTCAGCCTGCAGGGTGCAGCCGACCGTCTCGCCCACGGTGGCGGTGTAGATGCGGAAATCGCCCTCCGCCTTTGCCTCGATGAACACGTCCCGCAGATAGGCGGGCTCCTTGATATCCAGACTGACGGCACGGTAGATGCCGCCGTAGGTCAGCGCATCCAGCTGCCCGCCGAAGGGCGGGATGTTCAGATCCTCCCGGCTGTCGCAGCGCACAGCCACCACGTTCTTCTGCCCCAGACGCAGCGCACCGGTCAGGTCTACCGTAAAGGCGGTGTAGCCGCAGCCATGGTGGAACACCCGCCGCCCGTTGCAGAACACAGTGGCGTCGTGCGCCACTGCCCCGAAGGTAAGCAGCACGGTGCGGCCCAGCCACTCCTTGGGCGCAAAAAACTCCCGCCGGTAGCCGCACAGGCGCTGGTAGTCGTTTTCATTGCAGTAGTTATAAGGCAGGGGCTTGACCGTGTGGGGCAGCCGCCCCGGGGTAAGGGAAAGCTCCGGGCACTCC
>OGGA01001058.1_pt1 | contig 15843 bp, 19 predicted proteins | sample 1571041 | NCBI WGS metagenome assembly OGGA01 (sample SAMEA2582057, study PRJEB24529) | metagenome | biome: Human gut stool | place: China | collected 2011 | reverse complement strand
ACCAAACAAATATTTTACGGCTATAACAACCGCCACAATACTACATATACCAATAGCGACTTGTATTTTATGTTCCATAACAAATTTGCCAATCCAAATCACTCCATATGTCACTGCCCAAACTGCCACAAACACAACAGTTCTAATTATCCAATGAATAAATGAGCCTGCTGCCCTTCCAGATATAGAACCGCTATGATATAAAGCACCTACCTTGTCGTATGCAACATGATATGCAATTTCACCAATAAACAACAGAATAATCCATTCATAATACCATTCAATCGGTAATCCCAATGGTTCTGTTGCTAAATCAAAAATAAATTTAAACATTTATCTCCTTTCTTTGTCCACTTCCATAAAGAAGTATTCCAGTGTATCCACAAACATATTTGCATCAAACAATTCTTTTATCTGTTCCCTATTCATCCATGCAATCTGCGCCACTTCATCTGTTGTGGCATTGCCTAAATCAACTTCTCCGTCATATTCAAACAGCCAAACATCCATAATATCATTAAAGATTTTACCCTCAATGATTTTTCGTGTCTTTGTAAAAAGAACTTGTCCATTTTCCGGCATTAAATCAACGCCAACCTCTTCCTTTGCCTCTCGGATTGCTCCCTGTAAACTATCTTCTCCCTTCACAACCGAACCACCTACACATTCCCACATCAAAGGGTATGTTGGCCTATTTGCGGAACGCTGCGAGATAAGGTACTGTCCCTTAGAATTACGAATCCACACACACACCACCAGATGGTATCCGTCTATCGGTAACTGTTCTCCTCTGATATGGTCTTTTCCCAGAAGCTCTCGGTTCTCATTATACAAATCCCATATTTCTGCATCCGGTACATACTCTACAATATCCCCAAAGTCTGCATGTAAAGTTTTGCAGATTTTGCTAAGAATTGTTAGGCTTACCTCTTCATCACGGCGAAGCTTTGTCATTGTATTAGGAGCAATTTCTGCCTTCTTACGCAAATCTGATTTACTCATTTTTTTATCAACTAATAGTTTCCATAATTTATTGTATGATACTGCCATAACAATGTCTCCATTCACCTTCAATAATTATCAATTTCCTACCTGCAATCCATTATCTGTTTCATTAACTCTGAATAGTCCATTAAATTCATTCTACTTTTTATCGTCTGTTGAAATCTACGAGCATCCTTTGAGAAATATGAGTTAGTTACCATTATTCCTGCTGTAACCCTGTCCGCTTCAACAGTTCCATATAGTTGTCTAACAAGTCCAACATTCACAGGACGCTTAGGCGCTTTCTTTTTACATTCAGCATAAATCACCAAATCGCCTAACATTGAATTATTAAGAACAATCAAATCTTTACCACCATCTCTTGTCTGTTTCGTAAGTTGCACATTATATCCTTTTCTTTCAAATAATTCACAAACTAGTTCCTCGAACTGTCTAGGAGTAATTTCTTGAAGTATTTCTGGTCTTAATGCAACTTTATCCACAAGCGAATGCGTTATTACATTTATATCATTTTTTAATTCGTCTGGTACTCTAATAATTTTTCGTTCTGGAACAACTATATCTGGATATTGTAGAGATACACCACCTTTATATGTATATATTTGATGTGTATCCTTTTCAAAATCAAGAAAATAATCGTTAAGCCACTCGCCCTTTAATTTTATATGAAGCTTTTCAGCTATCGTTCTAGGCATTAAATTTTGCTTATCAAGTTCTTTAAAAATACCTTCTACAATACTATCACTCGAGATACGGGCACCAAGATAATCACTAATAAACAATAATATCTGTTTATCTGTTAATGGCTTTAACCTTATTTCATAATCAAAATTTATATCAAATTTATTTTCTCTAGCAGTGCATATATAACACCCTCTAGCATTTTTAATGTTCTCTACCATTTGTTGTTTATATCTATATATTTCGTCCAAACCATCCGCTAAGCAAACAACATCTGTAAAATCAGATGAATGTTTCCATATTTTATTTCCCATCTGTGAAAAAACCATCGTTTCATACCAGATTTTTCTTCCTTGTTCCTCTAATATCTTTCCAATTATATTTAACAAAAAAGTTTTACCACTTCCCGCCGCACCTGTTATCAAGATTTTGCCATATGGTTTCATCCTGACAACATCTAAAAGTTCCTGTAACTCGTCCCTTCTTATAATCTCCATACGCAGCTTTCCTTTCGTTACCCAACCGACTTATCTAGCATCTCTACAATCTTTTCTCTTTCGCCACTACCATTGGTCATAAATCTCAGTAATGGAATTTCATACAACTCCATAATATGATTTTTCAACAAATCTCTTGAAGCCTGAACAGTATCCTCTTTATGGTATTCATATCCGTCAACCTCAATCGCCAACACAGGCTTTTTACCAATTCTGTTATAAATCAGAAAATCTAAATGTGTTGCTGGATTCATTGCATACTGACATTCCTGCTCATTTAATAGTTCTGGATTCTTAATCAACATATTCAACGGAAAATGACAAACAACATCCAAGCTTGAATACTTGTTAGCGGAGATAATGTCCTCTATCAATGAATACATCAGGTTTTCCGAATCATATTCTGATACTTTTTTGTGCTTCTGCAAATATACCCTTCTTTCCTCAGTATACTGCTTGTAAAGGTAATCAAAAATCGAATAAATCTTGCTTTCAGTAACCTCAAAATTATTATACTGAATATAATCAATCAAATCTGTTATATTGCGCTCTTTTGATTGCTCATTTCCAGTTACAACCAGCATCAATTTCTTTTTCGCTCTTGATACAGCAACATTGATTAAATACGGATCATCTGCAAAATCAGATATCTCATCATCCACAGTAGATATAATAATATTCTCTTTTTCCTTACCCTGGAACTTATGCACCGTAGCCGCATCAATATCTGTAATCTCCTTGCTTAATGCTTCTACCTGATTTTTGTACGGTGCAATAATTCCGGTTTCTTCCGGATTTGAAACATATTTGGGTATAATCTCATTTTTAATAACATCTATCTGGCGCTGACTATAATGGTTACGTTCATGATTTCCCGCTACCGTTTTTACTACCGATAAAACATCCTCTTCACCCTTATCCGTTGTCATAATAATCAATTCACCACGATAGAATTTCTGGTTACAGAAATTTATTATTTTAGGGTGACACCTATAATGTTCCCGCAGCAATGTTTGTGTTACGTTTGGCATAACATCCAAAATGGATTGCAGAAAACTGTTTGTATACTGATATCCTTCACTCACATTAAAACTGTCAAATATAGCTTTTGCTTTTGCCTTTATATCATCTGTAACAACATTAGGAAGTTGCTTGGTATCACCCACAATGACAACATTCCTTGCACAGGACAATGCCAACGCACCAGTTGCAATATCTACCTGTGATGCCTCATCCATGATAAGGTAATCATACACCACATCTGAATTCAGGCTATTTCTTGATGAAAATGTTGTACTTAATATAACCGGATACTCAGCCATTACATCGTATGGTTCCTTCCACAAATTATCTTCACTAAAAGTTTTCCTACTACTGTTACCTTCATATTTCCTTGCCAATTTGTCTTTTAGGACAACCATTGACTGATTGCATAAATCCTCAAGCAAATTCTTATTAACACTATTTAAATACTTTTCAATATCTGCAATTTCCGCAGACAACTCCGCCTGCTTCGCACGATAATACATTGCCTGAAAGGTTGTAATTATCTTTGAAATATCCTGCTTATAAATGCTCCAATCGGTTACTCCATATTTAAATAAGGCTTTTATCTTAAACCAAAATCCTATTGCCGTTTTCTCTTCTGAAATCAACTGGCACTCCTGCCACAATACCATCCATTGCTTTGAAGATATTTTTTTCTTGAACTTAATACTATCTGTATGAACATCTGATTCTTTAACATATTGATTAAAATATTCCTGTTCAGTAACCAACTGTGAAAATTCCTGCCTTAAACACGCTAATTTTTCCTGCTTATCGAAAACACTTTTTAACTGACTGGATTGCTCTGCTATTTCCTTCTGCAAAACACTTGGAGCTTCTCCCGTTTTCCACGACGAAAAGTCGGGATAAGCGGCGTCCTGATGCTCAACAAATAATTTCTTATTTTTAGAACTTCCTAATGTCGCAGCAATAAAACCTAAATTGTATTTTGGAGAAGATAATTTTTCATATACGTTTTCCGTTGCCGAATTATTATTGGATACTATCTGTACCGTTTTCCCTTGCATTAATATATTGGCAATAATATTCAATATCGTCTGTGTCTTTCCTGTTCCTGGAGGTCCCTGTATAACACTAATCTGATTCTCCATGGCATTTTTTACAGCCTTATACTGACTGTTATTGCATCCAAATGGGAAAATCGGAATGTATTCGCATCCTGTTCTTTTTCCTTGCAATGATGATGGATTCAAATACTTTGCTAAAGCTACATCACTACCCACAAAAGAAATCTTATCAAACCTCTTAGACAATAATTTTTCACCAGTCTCTTCATTCTTAAGATTACTCAAACCTGCAATTTGCTTTATATATTCAAATACATTTGATGACTGACTCTGAGTAAGACATGACTCTATAATATGCAAGTCGTTCCGACGATAATCTCTTTCACTACCATCACCAAAACAAATGTGCCAATAAGACTCACTTCCGCTTCTAAATACATATATTGCATTAACATCAAAGAACTCTCGTCCTTCTCTGCTAATCCGATACATGTTAGGATTCAAAACCTCCGGATCAGTCAACTTTTCCACATTCAAATATGCATACGAGTATGTTTTTCCATTATTGAATTTTACATCCCATTTTTGGGTATTTCTATTGTAACCACATGACATTATTTCGGATGTCTTTATTTCACCCTTGATAATGACCATATAATATCGTGTATTCATCTATTCCTTAATCTTCCTTCCATGTCAATTTTCTACTTACTCTACCAGCTCCATTTCATCTTCCATTTTTACAAATCCGTATCTCTCATACAAAGGTCGTCCCATATCCGTTGCCTCTAATGCAATCTGTAACGCACCCTGTTCCTTCGTATCCTTCACCAGTAAATCCAACGTTTGAAATGCAATTCCCTGTCTTCGATATTCCGGTGCCGTATACATATTCATAATGTAAGCCTTTTTACCAGTTGAATTGTGGTAGGTCGGCATAACCTGATAAAAGCTTACACCGCCCGCTCCAATAAACTTTCCGTTATCATACACCAAATATGCAATATGCTCTCCGGTTTCCAACGCACGCCTATAATATGCATATGATTCCTCCTCCACAACGGACATATCCTCATCATCTGACAACTTATTTGCTGCACGAAGGACAATTATTCTTGTTCTTACCAATTCGTCGATATCTTCCATTGTTGCTCTTTTATATTCAAATTTTTGTATCATTCTGCACCTCTGTCACTACATCAAAACTCTGGCAATTCCAAAAATATAACCTCATTCTCATTTGCTACACCTGTATATATTTTGTCTGAATACTGCCCAACCAAACAGTAGTGGTTCATAACATACCTTGCTGTGTATGGCATTTCCAGTTCATCCAATTGTTTTAGAGAAAACCATTTCAATTCTCCTTCATTCGAAACCAAATCATCACTAACTTCTTCATTAAGTATTGCGAAAAAATAGTAATTTTGTCTTATCTCCCCTTTCGTTCTTCGTAAGGTAACATATCTAAGAGAAAGATTCCGAATATTATCTTCACGAAGTCCTAGTTCCTCATTCATCTCTCTTAATACACAAGCCTTTGCATCATTTAGCTCAAATTCTTCAAAATGACCTCCGGCAGAACCTGTCCATACATCACTTACAACTCTTCCGTCCTTTCTGAATAAGAGCAGTACTTTATCATCCTTTAATAAGTAAATTGACGTCATATTTCTTAACTTTCCTGTCATAACTCAAACACTCACTTTCTGCCCCAATGATTTAGGTGTATACATATTTCACATATCAATCCACTGTATAAATGCGGTCTTGTCTGAACTGTTATAACCGGCATTTCGATAAAAATTCAATGTACTTTCTTCCTTTGAACCTGTAAGCAACATCATCTTGTAGTAATGATTCTCTTCTGCAATTTTCTTGGCAAAATTTAGGCAATCTGTAGCATAACCTTTCTTTCGATACTCCCCATGTGTTACCACATTTTCAACAAATGCATATGGACGAACATTTCTTGTGAGATTGGGAATAATCACACATACGCAGGATGCCACGATCTTGCCATCAATCTCACAAACAATAATATGATGATTTGCATCATTCATAATATTGTCCCATGTGCTTCTTAAATGCTCTGAATCTTCTGGAATGCTTTTTTCATGAAGATAAAGGTAAAGCTGTAATATTTCATCTAAATCATTTTTGTTTGCTTCTCTAATCATTTTTTTCATCCAATCTATATCTTAAAGTTCCATCGGCCCGTTTTCGTCAAAGTAATAAATATTCTCTTTCTTATATCCATACTTTGAATCTGGAAATGCTATGTGCGGTTCAAATGTAAAATACTTTACATCGCCAAGCTTCGTCATATTACCTTTTTCAATGTAAATTCTATCACCTTTGGTTTTTACAATGGAATGCCCCAGATTGCCCATAAAATCAAGATTCACAAATCCATTTTCTACGATGTACTTATTCATATGATAGTACAATTCCTCAAAGGTTGTCTCCTTCGTGGCAAAACGCAATAATTCTATATGTAATTTTTCTTCCTCCTGCAGACCGCTTTTCCATTCCGGATTTTCAATCAGCCCTATATCCTCTACAACCATGCCGTTTTCTACAATAATAGTTCTCGCATAGTCTCCCCAGATATTCCCCACCTGCGGACTTAAATCAATGGTTATTATTTCATTGTTTCCTATAACTCTATCCGAAGTTACATACTGCTTACCAGATACAGAAACGCATGTTTCATCTCCTGCAAATACAAATGCACCAACATCCCAATACCAGAACGAATCTGCACCCAACTCTAACAGTTTTTCCTCACATAACTTTCGAATCTCGAGTAAATTCATTCCCGGCTCGATAGTATTCTTTATGTATTCTATAGTCTGTTTTGCTGCCAGCTGTATCCGGCTGTAAGACTGCTTTTCTATCTGCATATACTTTTCAATCAATTTAGGCTGAATCAACGGATAAGTCCAGTTTTTGGGCAACTCATCCATTAATATAACCTTTTCCATTTCGCTATGTAATTCTTTAGCAAATTCTGTTATCTCCGCAAAACAAAGCATTCCAAATGATTCCTCACCTGTATCATTTACTCTCGTCTTACCAGTTACTGAATATACACAGATTGGCCTTATCTCATATTTTACTGCACCTGTTTCTTCCTGAAGTTCTCTTTTAGCAGTTTCCAAAATATCTTCTCCAGCTTCACGATGACCTCCCGGAGCCTCATAGGTATCTCGCTCCTTATGTTTGCAAAATACCCATTTGCCATTGCTCTGTGAAATAATTACTGCAAATTTCAATAGTGAATCATCTACTGTATCATAAAATTTTACTTCCAGCATATCACTTTTCTCCTTCCCATTCTGCCATAAACTCTTCAAGAAAGTCCTCCATAACAGCTTGTCTATGCATAGCCATTTTCTTTGCGGACTCAGTGTTCATCATATCTTTAAGCAACAAGAGTTTTTCATAAAAGTGATTAATACTTGTAGAATTATGGTTCTGATTATAATCCGCCTTATTCATATTAGTCATAGGTTTTATATCCGGAGCATGTATTCTTCTTCCTTTACTACCACCATATGCGAATGTCCTTGCTATTCCAACCGCTCCCATTGCATCCAGCCTGTCTGCATCCTGTACACATTTTCCTTCTATCGTGCTTGGTACAACTGAATCCGTCCCTGCAAAAGAAACTTCATCTATAATCTTGCACACAGAAGCTATAACTTTTTCATCCACGCCATTATTTTTCATAAATCCAACTGCATTTCTCTTTGCCTCGTGTGTTTCCGGCGAAAGCTTAACATCATCTACATCGTGTAATAAAGCTGCCAACTGCACAATCAACATATCCGCATTTTCTTGCTCTGCAATCTGCATAGCCAAACGATAAACCCTCATGGTATGATAATAGTCATGCCCGCTACAATCATCCGCAAATATCTGTTTTACATATTTTATGGCATTTTCAACCATCACACCTACCTCCAATATCAATCGCTAAGTAAAGCGGACATTCGCAATCCGCTTTCGCTACTTGCTCATGAACGCGGTCGCTTTGCGAAATGTCAGTGGGAGCTTTTAACTCCCACTGACATAAGCATCCCCCTCACCCACCGCTTAGTGCTCTACACACTTGAAGCGGGGGATTGCTTATTCTGCGTTCAATTTCTTTGTAAAACATATAATTCTGTTTGCTTCTACAAAACCCATTTTTATGTGAAATTTCAGACTATCTTCATTATCCAGTTCACAATCACTGGCAAATTCTGCACAGCCCTGCTCCTTTGCCCACTTCAAGCATGCCTCTAACATATCTCTTGCCAGTCCTCTTTTTCTATATTCCTCTTTTACAAATATGCCCTCCAGGTATCCCACAGAACCTGAATCTATACCTTCTACATAGTCACGTCTTAATCCACATTGTGCAAATCCAACCGCACATCCATCTACCATAGCAAGAAAAATTGTACCATTATCTTTACTAATATATTCGTAAAATTCCTATGTCAATTCTTCAACAGTATTTGATTCCCACATCTGAATTGCCAATTCCGCTACTATTTGTGTATCCTCAAAAGCCGCTACTCTAATACTCATTTTCACTGTCACTCCTACAATCCTACCAAAACACTTGCCACTATCATTAATCAGCTCATTTAATCTATCTTGCTACAAAATTCCACAGGCTCTTCTTTTTATCCGAATTATCATTTAAAAGTGTGGCTGGAACAGGAACCACTGCCTGCTTAACCTCCAGTGAAAGCTTATCCAGACATGCTTTTCTTACAGCAGCCAGCCGGTAATAATAATTGCATTTGGAGATACCATGCTCGCTGTACCATTGAGTAACGGTCATATCATCCGGACGGTTATTACATTCATGAATCATATCTGCCCATTCCTGCAGACGAACATTACGTGCAATAAGACTTGTTTGAGAACTCATAGACTAACCTCCTGAAATTGTATAAAAAGTTGAGACTTAACCTTTTATACTTGATTTAAATAGTATAGTCTGATTTTCTCAAATTTTTATATAAAGTGCAATGTACGGACTATGAGGCGTTTACTTACATTATATCAGCCAAGGCATATTTTTACTAGCAAAAAAGGCACTCAAGCCATATAGCCTGAGTGCCACAAATCTATATCAATATTCTATTATCAAACCACCTTGAACATATTCTGTTTCAAAGGCTTATCGTCCTTGTCCGAAAGTCCCATCTCTTTTCTTGCATTTTCCAACCCCTGCATCTTCTGAAGTTCTTTCTCCGCATCCTCAAGTCCAACGTAGGTGTAAACATTAAGTGTCACAGCAATATCCGAATGCCCCATGAGGTACTGCAATGTCTTAGGATTCATGCCTGATTTCGCCATGTTGGAGCAATATGTATGACGGCATACATGGGGTGTGATATTGGGCATCTGTACCTTATAAATCTCGTTGTACCTGCCCACCATACTGTTAAATCTGTGTTCCCAGTGCATGGCAACCATCGACATTCCATTCTTATCCAGAAAAAGAAATCCTGTGTATCCACCTACCACTTTCTCCACTTTATATTCTGGTATATCTTGAATGAATGCTCGAAACATTTCTGTAACTTCTTTTGTCATTGGAATTACCCTTGTTCCGGCATTCGTCTTTGTCGGCTCAATCACATACTCCGTAGCTCTATCTGCCAAACACCTTGACATCACCGAGCAGTTTAAGGTTTCCATTATCCACGAGAATTGCGCCAGCTCGCACAGCGGTTGCGTACACGGTTTTACCACGTTCAGCAAGTACCCGTTGTATCGACTCATCCTGTTCCAAAGTCCCCTCATAGTGAACTTCCAAATAAAAATCATTCAGATAAGGAAGCCCCTTATAATACTTAAATTCGGGGTAATCATCATCGGGAGACAAATGGTACTCTGCCAACTGAATGACAGCACCGGCACTATAGCCCATCAGAATCCCATCATGTTGCATCAAAATATCATACAAATCGAACTCTTTGATTCGATCCATCATTCTGTCCGGCAACCCACCAGGGAAATAAACAATGTCTGCGTTTTTGATTTTTTGAGTTGCAGATTCCTTTGTGTCGGTAAAATAATTGATAAAGTTAATGTTTTCTTCCGGGATGCCATAAGTAGTAAAGCCTCCAACAATCCCATCGTGATATTTGCCACATTCCTTGCTATACAAAGCATTCCAATCCGACAAGGATTTTACACGGTTGTCTCTAAAGGAGAACGCTACGACCGCAACAGAATGATTTGGCTGTATGTAGTTTTTCAATTCGTCATAGAGCCAAGGCGCATCTATGTCAAATCCTTCAAGTAAAATGTTAATCATTGATTTATCTCCTTTGCTTGTATTTGTGCTTTTTCCAGTACATCTGCAAAGCGCTGTATCGGCTCCGCAAGCGTCTCAGCGTAGTCGAATGTCTCTTTATCGTCTCGATATTCCAACGGACTTCTGCGTACTATCAACGCATATCTAAGGGCTGCATAAGAAATAATTCTCTCGGCATATGCTATGCTGGGAGAAAAGTTCAACTTTTTGTGTCCAAGGTATTGACATAGCTCCAAGCAATATTCAGCTAAAATACAGTAACTATGTGGCTTTCAGCCACTTTTACGGCTATGCCGTGAATAATATAGGTAAACGTATGTTTTTCTAATTATTTGCATTTGTTTTTTCCACTTCTAAAAGCAGGAATCATATTAGGCGGACACCATATTCAGTTAATACCGATACTGCATGTATAATACCATCAAAAGTCCGAGTATACGCTCAATAACTCCGTCCCCAATGGTTTTTAATTTGTTTACGCAAACCATTCCTTCATAACGTCAAATATTCTCACAAGCTCCTTCTCCTCTATCACATACGGAACCATGGAATACATGTATGAAAGGAAAGGTCTTGAAAAAACTCCTCTTTCGTAGGCAAACTGCTGGAAGCCCTCAAGCGTCTTCGGGTCATAGACCTCCACGCATGTGCATCCGCCCATGATGCGGACCTCCTTTATGCGAGGGTCTGTAAAGTCTGCCATCTCGCGTCTGGAGATTTCCTCTATACGCTTGATTTTGCTCATGTAGTCATCGCGTTCAAAAATCTCGATGCCCTTCAGAGCCACCGCACACGCCAATGCATTTCCCATAAACGTCGGTCCATGCATCAGGGCATGTCTGTCATTGTCACTGTAAAATGCATTGAATACCTTGTGATTGGCTACAGTGACGGCGTGTCCGATATAGCCTCCGGTGAGAGCCTTGCCAAGCACCAGAATATCCGGCAGCACAAGGTCAGCCACAAATCTGTTGCCTGTCCTTCCAAAGCCTGTCGCCACCTCGTCAAATATCAGAAGCACATCGTACTCATCGCACAACTCCCTAGCCCTCTTAAGGAAGGATATATCATACATTCTCATGCCTCCGGCACCCTGCAAAAGCGGCTCGACGATAAAGCAGTTGAGCTCATCATGGTATTTTTCAAACGCCTCCTCAAGTGCCTGAATTTCCGTCGGGATATGTACCACGCCTGATTTGCTCTCAAATGCGAAATGGTAATCCTCATCGTCACCGACCTCCATAGCCTTAAAGGTGTCGCCATGATAAGCATGCTCTAAGGCAAGCACCAGCGGACGCTTCCTCCCCTGATTCGTGTTGTACTGCAATGCCATCTTGAGGGATACCTCCACCGCCACGCTTCCCGAATCTGAGAAAAAGCAGTAGTCCAGATCACCCGGCAGAAATTTCTCCAGTTTCTTAGATAATCTCTGAACCGGGTCATGTGTGAGCCCACCAAGCATCACATGGCAGAAGTGGTCTGCCTGCTCCTTTATAGCCTCAGTCAGCTCCGGGTGCTTGTAGCCATGAATCATGCACCACCATGAGGATACAGAGTCTATAAGCTTCTGATCCTCCGTGTAAAGATATACACCCTCCGCATCTATTATCTTGTACGGTGCCTTCATTGTCTTCATCTGTTCATATGGATACCAAATCATGTTGTACTCCTTTATATTAATTATGTCGGGGCAAAAGGTATTTTGCCCACAATGATATCGGATTGCTTCATGCTTTGCGCTCCCGCAATCCTCGAAGCTTATTCATAAAGCCCTAAAAGCTTCTCCACCTCAATGTCAAGCTGTGTGTCCCCCTTCTTAACCTTCGCAAGGGTTGGCAGCCCGGTCATATACTCGCACATAAATATGTTGTCATCCTCCATGACATTTCCCGGATGATAATTGTTAAATATTATTCCCTTCACTGGCAGGTAATGTGTCTTCATGTATTCAACCGTGAGCACAACGCTGTTTATTGTGCCAAGTCCGGCATCCGCAACAATTATGCAGGACAAGCCCAGCTCCTTTATGACATCCTCAAGCTGTATTTTTGCCTCGTCAAAGCATATAGGACAGAGTATTCCGCCGCTGCCCTCCATCGTGACATAGTCGTATTTTTCACAGACCTTTTTATATCCCTCTTTGACAACGGACAGCTCCACCGGATGCCCCTCTATGCGTGAAGCCAGATGCGGGGAATATGCATTTTCATACACATAAGGACACATCTCGTCAAGTGGCTGCTCTATCCCTGCCGTCTGCCTGACAAAAAGTGCATCCCACGGTATAAGAGTGCCATCCTCCCTCCTGTCATTTCCGCTCATTGCTGCCTTATAATATGCCGCCGATTTCCCGGCATCCGCAATTTTCTTTACAATCAACCCCGCAACATACGTCTTCCCGATATCGGTCCCCGTACCGGTTATAAATATAGATTTAGCCATCTTAATTACCCTCTCTGTTGTTCATTCCTTAAATAAATACTACTTCCAATACTCCGGCGTCACATCGCGTCCCATGCTTTCAAGCAGCTCCCTGTCACTTCTGATTGTCGCACAGGCTGCGGTTGTGAGCATGTTTCCGGTTATTGTCGCCGATGCACCTGACTTGAACGCAAGCTCTCCATCATTGGTGAGCAGTGCACGTCCAGCCGCAAGTCTGATGTCCGCCTTCGGATTTATGTATCTGAAAAAAGCGATTGTACGCAATATTTCCGGCTCACTCAGTCTTTCAAGCCCCTCAAGCGGTGTGCCCGGTATCGGCATGAGTGCATTTATCGGTATAGAATCCACGCCGACCTCGGAAAGGCTCACTGCCATGTCAAGTCTGTCCTCCCATGTTTCGCCCATTCCGATTATTCCGCCTGAGCATGCATACATTCCCTCAGCCTTCACCTTTTTGAGTGTCTCAATCTTCATATCGTAGGTATGTGTCGTGCATATATTAGGGAAATTTCTTTTGGAAGTCTCGATGTTGTGATGATAGCTTGTAACTCCCGCCTCATGAAGCCTGTGAAGCTGCTCCGCCGTCAAAAAGCCCATCGAAGCACACAAATCTATCTTGCACTCCCTTTTCATCGTCTCATAAGCGTGTATAGCCTTTTCAAACTCCTCGCCGGTCAGTGCCTTTCCCGCAGTCACAATCGAAAATCTGTCCACACCCTCACTCTCATTCATCTTACACGCTTCAAGGATCTTCTCCTCAGGAAGGAAATCATAGACCTCACAATTCGTGTGATGATAAGCCGACTGTGCACAATATTTGCAGTCCTCCGGGCATCTTCCGCTTCGCCCATTTATGATTGAACAGAGGTCTACCTTGTCCCCGACAAACTTCTCCCTTATCATATCCGCACCCTTGCACAGCTCATCCAGATCACAGTTCAGGAAAAATGACAAATCATCCTCCCTCGTGATTCTCCTTCCTCCGATAATCTCCTCAGCTAATTTAATTGCATCCATGTCCTGCCTCCCATTTTCATTATAGTAACAATATTCAACGGCTGTATTTCAGCCTCTTATGTGAAACCATCGCCTCAAGTCCCAGCACAGGCTTGATACGCTTTGCAAGCACTGCTGCTAATATGCTAAGTGCTATGTCGCCCGGCACTGCCAGAATAAAGCAGTACAAAAATAACGGCCACACAGCAATCGGCGTGTTAATCACAAAATTGCAGATTATGTAGTAATAAATCATTCCTATTGCATAGACGAAGAACAGCCCTGCAAAATTCGCCACAAGATAATTTCCCACATTCTTTTTCTTCATGTGCTCTGCTATGTACCCTGTTACAAATGTACCCACAATAAATCCTATAATGTACCCGAAGCTCGGCTTAAATATGTACCACAGACCGCCACCCTCCGCAAAAATTGGCAGTCCGATAAGCCCGAGCAGCATATAAAAAGTAACTGCCATCGCACCAAGCTTAGGTCCTAACAAAAGCCCCGCCATCATCGTGAATAAATACTGAAGCGTAAATGGCACAACAGGAATCGGTATCTTGATAAATGCCCCAACGGCAATAAGTGCCGTAAAAAGGCCGCAATATACCAGTGTTTTTGTTTTTGATGTCATAATTGTCAACCTCCGTTATCCTTATGGTTAACAATCATAATAAAAAAAAGAGCCCCTGTCAAGGGGCAAGCCACTAGGAACAAAAATTAATGACTGATGCCTCTTGAATTATCAGACATAAGATGATAATATCTAATTAAACATAAAGCACCCACTCCAAAGGTGGATGCTCCGAGTTTAGGCTAAAGAAATGTCCTTACGGACACCGCCTATCCTGTTGATCAGACAGGATAGGCATTTTTATTTTCGCCTGCTCTTCCTCGAAGAGCTTTTCTCTTTATCAAGAAAGGCAAGCAGCGCTACAATCAAGCTACCAAAGGACATCAACAATGCTAATATCCCAATGAAAATCGAAATGATTTCATAAGCCGTCATCGGCGCCACCGTCTACGCTCCGCTTCGGTCGGTGCTAAACAAGCGTCCCCCGGACGCTTAACGCCCTGTCACGGGTACTTTCCTTAAACAATATCCTAACATAAGCACTTATGTTTCTGCAAGGATAAATGTTATTTTCTACCAATTATGATAACATGGTTACTTGCACCAAGCACTGACTGTTCACGACATACACTATAATGGTAATTGCACCAAATTTTGAACTGATTTTCATCCCATTGGTCTATCTTTTACGATAGAAGAGGTGACAAACCATCTTGTGCAAAATGATCTATAATTTTCAGACCATGTTCTCCATAAATTGTTTCCATTTTTTCTTTTGATGAATAATAGGTATCCGTCCAAAAACACTTCTCATCATCATGCTTTAATATGCCTGTTTCTATAAGCTGTTTTGCCAAATGTCCATCTAAATATTTCACATTATTTGTAGCAACATATTGAAATACATAATATCTTGGAATATACGCAGTAATTAAAAGCCCACCTTTCTTTAACCCCCTTAAACATTCCTTCAAATTGCTGTGATTGCTGGTATTGCTGTACTTCCAATATGCTGTATATCAATAACATCATCACCTAATATTGCTTTAAGTATTTTAATTGTTTGAACAGCAATCTCGTCCCCTTGCTTATCATGCGGTTCAAGTTGCACTGCCCCTCTTTTTAGTCCTAAGGACATCCCCCCCCCTCCTGGCTTATCTATTCTGCCCATCCCTTATAAATGGTTCCTTGATTTCTTTACTTAACAACTGACTATATGCTTCTACCTTACGAAATGTGTTT
>OGGA01001057.1_pt1 | contig 15844 bp, 10 predicted proteins | sample 1571041 | NCBI WGS metagenome assembly OGGA01 (sample SAMEA2582057, study PRJEB24529) | metagenome | biome: Human gut stool | place: China | collected 2011 | reverse complement strand
TTTAATACTTAATACCTAATACTTAATACTTAAAAAAGACCTCTACCCCGCCATAGCATCCCAGGCACTTTCGAGCACATACAGGAGAAGGATATAACGTATCAGTTTGCCGACAAACATGGAAACAATAGTAAGCCATGTGTTGCTTCGCATAAATCCCAGTGCAATGGCGATCACCTCGCCAATGGCAGGAAGAAAGGTGAAGAATGCCATTAATGCCCCTTTCCCTTGCAGGAATTTCACCATTTTGTCTACCTTTTCTTTCTTTACCTTGAAGTATTTCTCAATCCAGCTGATTTTGCCCAGACGTCCCATGTAGTAACAGGTCATTCCGCCCACTGTATTGCCCAGAGTGGCGGATATCAGACAGGCTATCGGGGGCAGGCCGAGTTTCACCAATGCCACCAATACCAGTTCGGAACTGAAAGGCACGATGCTCCCAGCCAATAAAGCCGAGATGAATAATCCCGGAAGTCCCCATTCTATGAGGAGTTGTATCATTGAATCTACAAAAGCGTCCATATATTAAAAGCAAATAAGAGGATGAGGCCGACCAATGAAATGATAAAGAACACATTCGAACTTTTACTATTGGTCAGTACAAAGAAATGTCCGATCAGGATGCTGTTGCTTATGATAAGCAAAGGCAGCAGGGCACTGCAATATATCGGTTGCAAGGCAATCAGCAGGAACAGGAAGAGCGTCAGGTCTATCAAAAACTGGAGATAGGCACGTGTGCGTATCTTATCTTCAAATCCGGCAGCGATGCAATGGACAGCACTGACGATAAACATCACGAGCAGATAGCCCAGTATAGCCAATTCCCAGGGTTGAAGGATTTGTAAGTTAAAGACTTCTCCGAAAGCTAATAGCTGGTTGAAAGGGCGGTAGAACAACTCCATCTCATTATAGAAGAAGGCGTGTCCGAACAGCATCCAGTAGGGCAGCATCCATCCGAGCAGCGCGCCGCAGAAACTACGCGGAGTGAGCGACTGGAAACGGTAGGCTTCGAGCAACCAAAGCACCGAGAGGATGGTGAGCTGTGGGAAAAGAATGCTTCCCGCTCCGATAAAGAAGAAGGAATAGAATAGATAGCCCGCAGCTTGAGCTTGCTGATAGCTTTTAAACAGAAAATAAATGGAAATAAGAGAACCGAGGGCGACAATGTCTCCTATGTATAGTAAATGCATTCCCGGACAAACGGTAACCAGCAGGAAATAAATAGCTGTCTGCATGGAAGCCCTCATGCGGATAATACTGAACTGGTTGTTCAATTCTATCAGAAAATAGCCGATGATTGCGTAAACCAGAAAGCTGACAATTCGTTCTGCCCATCCCGGAAGCAGTAGATCGCGGGTGGATTGCAAGAAAGAAGAGCTGTCCTTGGGTGTTGTTGAGGCTATGGAGTCGGGAAATAAAAAGTAAGTCAACACCCAGCATAGGGCGCAGATAAAGATAACGGCAGGCAGGGTCCACCGTCCTGCCGTCACTTGACTTTGTAGTCTTTTATTTCTCATTTGTCTGTCAGTTCTTTTGCCGCCCGGCGGGCATATATCATCGCTTTGTAGGATCTATATGCTGTGCAAATAAGGGATTTATGCCTGCCGTGGCGTATCATTACAGGTTGTTTCTTACAAATCGAATCCGATGTCGCGGCGGAAATACTTCTTGTTGAAGTCGATCATGTCTGCCACTTTGTAGCTCTGTGCCAGTGCTTCTTCTTTCGTTGCACCGTAAGAGCAAACGGCAATCACACGTCCTCCGTTCGTCACCACTTGTCCGTCTTTTATGGCTGTTCCGGCATGGAAGATGATGCTGTCGGTGGCGGAAGCCTGTTCCAGCCCGCTGATAGGGAATCCTTTTTCGTAGGCTTCGGGGTAACCGCCGCTGACAAGAATAACGCAGCCGGCCGAACGTGGGTCCATCACCAGTGTTTTCTCGTTCAGATTGCCTGCCGCTGTGCCTTCAAGCAACTCTACGAAGTCGCTTTGGATGCGCAACATCACGCTTTCTGTTTCCGGGTCGCCCATGCGGACGTTGTATTCGATAACCATCGGTTCACCTTTCACCTTGATAAGACCGAGGAAGATGAAACCTTTGTAGGTGATCTTTTCTTCTTTCAGACCATTGATGGTCGGTTCGATGATGCGTGTGCGTACTTTTTCCATATATACTTCATCAGCAAACGGAACCGGAGTAACGCTACCCATACCGCCTGTATTCAATCCTTTGTCACCTTCACCGATACGTTTGTAGTCTTTCGCTACAGGGAGGACTTTGTAGTTGTCTCCGTCTGTCAGTACGAATACAGAGCACTCGATACCGCTCAAGAATTCTTCAATCACAACGGTTGCCGATGCGGAACCGAACATGCCGCCGAGCATTTCTTTCAGTTCTTTCTTCGCTTCATCCAGCGTAGGAAGGATGAGAACTCCTTTCCCGGCACAAAGGCCATCAGCCTTCAATACGTAGGGAGCTTCCAACGTTTCGAGGAAAGCGAGGCCCTCTTCGAGGTTTTCGGAAGTGATGCTTTTGTAGCGGGCTGTCGGGATGTTGTGGCGCATCATGAAGCCTTTGGCAAATTCTTTGCTGCCTTCCAGTTGCGCTCCTTGAGCCGAAGGACCGATCACGGCAATATGCTTTAGCTCCGGACGGTTTTGGAAGTAATCGTAGATTCCTTTTACCAACGGATCTTCGGGGCCTACTACTATCATTTGGATGTTCTCTTTTAGAGCAAAAGCACTGATTGCTTCAAAATCGGTTGCTTTGATGTTGACATTCTCGCCTACGGCAGTTGTTCCGGCATTTCCCGGAGCAATGTATAGTTTTTCAACTTTCGGACTTTGGGCAATTTTCCATGCCAGTGCATGTTCGCGGCCGCCCGAGCCTAGTAATAATATCTTCATCTTTGTATTGTTATGGATTTATACTGTTATCTATGATTTGTATGGATACGGTGGTGTCTTTGTCAGTTTTATAAGTTCTGCTCAAAGTACCGGGTGATTTTCTCGTGCAGATGTACACGGTCGCGGCCTGATACGTTGTGCTTGTGGCACGGGTAGATAAACAGGTCGGGATAAGTGCGGGCATCTACACAGGCTTTCATGAACGACAGGGTGTGCTGTGGCACGCAGGTGTCGTCGTGGTCGTCGTGAATAATCAATAGGTGACCTTTCAGTTGGCCGGCAAGGTTTTTCAGATTACATTCTTTGTAGCCTTCCGGGTTGCTTTCCGGTGTATCCATATAGCGTTCGCCGTACATCACTTCATAATACCCCCAGTCGATTACCGGGCCTCCGGCAACGCCTACTTTGAATATTTCCGGGTAACGAAGCATCAGGGCGGTAGTCATGTGTCCTCCGAAGCTCCATCCGTGTACGCCGATGCGTTCGCTGTCTACGTAGGGGAGGGATTTCAGGAATTCAACGCCTTTTACCTGATCTTTACCTTCTTCGATGCCAAGACGGCGGAAGGTGGCATTTTCAAATGCCAGTCCACGGTTGCTGCTGCCACGGTTATCGATGGTGAACATGATATAGCCTTTACCTGCCATGTACGTATCCCATCCGCGTGCGCCGTTTTGCCATCCTCCGGTGACGCATTGCGCGTGAGGACCTCCGTAGACGTATACGATGACGGGATATTTCTTGGCCGGGTCAAAGTTGGCCGGTTTCATCAGGCGATAATGCAGGTCGGTGGTGCCGTCTGCCGCTTTGATCGTTCCAGTTTCGATGCTTGGCATTTGGTAGCCTTCGTAAGGGCTTTCAGCAGTCAGCAGATTGGCTGTTTCTTTGAAGTTTTTGGTGTCTACCAGGTTGATGATACGAGGCTGGTCTTTTGTTGAATAACGGTCGATAAGGTAAGTGCCGGAAGCGCTAAGCATGCCGCTATGTTCGCTTTCTTTGCAGTTCTCGAACGGTTGGCTTATTTTTCCATTGCTCACGTTTACAGCGAAATGTCCGCTTCTCAAGCCTTCTACGGCTGTGAAGATGATTTCTTTACGCTTTGTGTTGAATCCCAGGACGTCGCTAACCAGCCAGTTGCCTTTGGTCAGTTGTTTGACTTTGCCGGCCTGGAAATAAGTACCACCGTTGTCGCTGTTATAAGTTTCACCTTTCATGTTAGCTGCATCGGCATCAAAGAGATAAAGATGGTTGTAGCCGTCACGCTGACTTTGATAGATGAATTTGGTAGGGTCCCACGGCAAAAATACGATTGCGTTTTGTGGCTCCACGTATTTAGGATGCATTTCTTCGTAGAGAACGCCCATCGGCTCTCCTGTCTCTGCGTTATACTGGCAAAGTTTGGCGTGGTTCTGGTCACGGTTTACTTCAATCAGGTAGAGGCTTTTTTCATCCGGTGACCAGCTGATATTGGTGAAATAACGGTCTGTGGGATCACCTGCGTTCAGATAAATGCTTTTACCGGTAGCAGGGTTGTAAATGCCTACTTTTACCTGATGGCTCGTCATGCCTGCCATCGGATAACGTACATTGTTCACTTCGCCTACGCGTGCAGTGATGTCTACAAGCGGGTATTGTGTCACCATGCTCTCGTCCATACGGTAGAAAGCGAGCAGGTTGCCTTTCGGGCTCCAGAAAGTGCCTTTGTTGATACCAAATTCATTCCGGTGTACAGTCTGTCCGCAAACGATGCCTTCGGGTTCATTGGTTACCGCTTTTTCGTTTACATACAGATTGTTACCTATCGTGTATGCCACGTTTCCACTGGCTGCGCAATAGTCTTCATTATCTGCTCCGTCTTTGGGTTTGAGAGTGCTGACAACTTGATTGCTCTTGAAATCATATACAATGAACTTTCCTGTTATCTTGAATAGCATTTGTGGCTTATCGGCCCATGGGAAACTGACGGAATACAGGTGTGATAACTTTCCTGCCTTGTTCTCTTCAAGCACTTTGTTGATCTGTTCACGAGTGATAACCATTGTTTCTTTCCCCGTTTTGGGTTGGATAGAATAAAGGGTATCTACGCCCGGCTTGATACATTCGTCACCCCACCATTGCAGTCCGTACAGGTTGTCTGCATAGCGGTAACTTTCGCCACCCGGAATCAATTCTTCCAGTGTCGGCTTTTTGGTTTCTTGTGCCATAACATTGAATCCGATTGGTAGTGCCAACAATAAAAGCATGGCTCTTTTTCCAATTTTACTCATTGCTCTTTTCTTTATTATTTGTTTTTAAATCCTTCTATTTTTACTCTGTCCAAGGGAGTCTGCTTTATTTGAATGGCAGCACTCAACTTGGCGAAAGCAGAGAATAATTCGTCAAATTGCTTTTCGTAGCTTTCTCTGTCGGAGGATATGTCCTCTTCCAAGTATTCAATCCTTTTCCTCAATTCTTCCAATTCCTGTTTTGGAGCATGGGAGAGCAGGTACTGGCGCATGTGGACAAAGGCTCGCATGATGTTGATGTTGACTTCGATGGCTTTAGGGCTTCGAAGTACTCCGGAGAGCATGGCGACACCTTGTTCGGTAAAAGCAAAAGGTGCATATCGGTTACCGCCCTTGTTTGAGGTTGCAATTTGCAACCTCAAACTGATTTCCAGATAGTTAACTTCCTCGTTTGATAATTGGAACATGAAATCGGCTGGAAATCGTTCTATATTTCTTCTTACCATTTGCTTGAGATATTTTGTTTCAATCTCATACATTTCCGCCAAATCAAAGTCAAGCATAACTTTCTGCCCTCTGATCTCATATATCTTGTTTTCTACTATGATTAAATCATTCATATTTCGTTTAACTGGCAGCTTACTGTCTATGACTGTTGATTAATATGGTTATTTTGGGGTTCAAGATCGCAATTTGCGACCTTGAACTATTTATTCTGTGAGTTAATGATTGCTGAAATAAGTCATTAACTATTGAATCTTAGCCTATTCCTCTTCCTTCTTCGGAATCCTCGGCTCCCGGTTCCCCCTAAATTCTCTTGGCCCTCTTGAATCTCTTCCTCCACGAAACTCTCCCCGCGGCTTTCTATCTCTTCCATCGCCACCTTTGAACTCACCACCTTCTCTGCGTGGCTTGTATTCTCCCTCTCTGCGAGGTCTGGATTCACCATCCCGACGCGGTTTGAATTCACCTTCGCGGCGTGGCTTAAATTCTTTTTTTTCTCTGAATCTTGGAGTCTGTTCTCCTTCAGCCTCTTTCTTTTCTTCTCCCTCTTCCTGGCTCTTGAACTCTTTGTATTTTCCGTCAAAAATCTCATATTTGCGGAATTCACACTCCAACGGTCCATTGAACAAAGGAACTTTCTGACTTGCTTTCAAACCAATCTGATCGAAACACTCTTCCCGATAAGAAAGCACCCATGCTTCATTTCCTACAAACGCATGTTTCAGACGTTCACCGATCATCTGATAAAGTCCAAGCAAATCATTAGTGGAAATACGTTCACCGTATGGCGGGTTAGTGATGATAATCGACTTCTCCTGCGGCTGTTCAAACTGCTGGAACGGCTGCAGCTTCAACACGATGTCTTTCGATACACCGGCAGCTTTTATATTATGAGTCGCAATCTCATTAGCTTTCGGATTGTTATCGTATCCGTAAATCTTATGAGCAAATTCGCGCTCCTGACTGTCATCATTGTAAATCTCATCGAACATATCCGCATCGAAATCTACCCATTTCTCAAAAGCAAACCCTTTACGGAATACTCCCGGAGCGATATTCTTAGCAATCAGTGCCGCTTCAACAGGGATAGTACCCGAACCACACATCGGGTCGATCAAATCACACTCTCCGCGCCATCCGGTCATTAGAATCATGCCGGCAGCCAATACCTCATTTAACGGGGCTTCTACTGCTTCCTGGCGATAACCGCGACGGTGAAGTGATTCTCCGGACGAGTCCAAAGACAACGTACAGGTAGTCTGTGCAATATGAATATTCAGAAGTACATCCGGATTGTTGATACGTACCGACGGACGTTTTCCTGTTTTATCACGGAAATAATCCACAATCGCATCTTTCACCTTATACGAAACGAATTTCGAATGGCGGAACTCATCGCTGAATACTACTGCATCGATAGCGAACGTCTTGTTCACATCGAGATATTCTTCCCATGGAATAGCCTGTATTTGATTATAAACCTCATCGGCATCTTTGGCTGTAAAGTTTTTAATTGGTTTCAGGATACGGATGGCGGTGCGAAGGCAAAAATTCGCCTTATACATCATACGTTTATCTCCTGTGAATGAAACCATGCGGCGTCCTATTTGAATGTCGTTGGCTCCTAATGCTGTCAGTTCTTCTGCAAGTATCTCTTCCAGTCCCTGGAAAGTCTTGGCTATCATCTCGAATTGTTCGCTCATATAGATTCTTTTGATTTTATTTTTTTGCTTTAGTTTGTACGATTCTTGCTCCTGCAGGAACATTCTCCGTTACCCAGATATTACCGCCTACGGTTGCGTCACGTCCGATGGTGATTCTTCCCAAAATAGTAGCATTGGAATAAACAATCACATTGTCTTCCAGGATCGGATGGCGGGGGATTCCCTTGATTGGTTTTCCGTCGGCATCCAGCGGGAAACTCTTGGCTCCCAGTGTGACGCCCTGATATAGCTTGACGTTATTTCCGATAATACTCGTGGCACCGATAACGACACCCGTACCGTGGTCGATAGTGAAGTGAGTGCCAATCTTTGCGGCCGGATGGATATCAATTCCCGTTTCGCTATGCGCCATCTCCGTGATGATGCGGGGAATCAAAGGAACACCCAGTTCCAGCAGTTCATGCGCGATACGGTAATTGCTGATCGCTTTAATGGCCGGATAGCAGAAAATTACCTCTCCATAACTTTCGGCAGCCGGATCGCCGTTATAGGCGGCTTCCACATCGGTTGCCAATATTCTTCTCATGGCAGGTAGCTTACTGATGAATTTAGCAGCAAGACGTGCAGCCTCTTCCCGTTTCGAGTCGGAGCAGACGTTGCATTTCCCCTCTATGGAAGTGCTAAAACACAATCCGGCCAGGATTTGCTCACAAAGTAAATCAAACAATTTTTCAATGTTGACGCCGATGTGATAATTAATTGTCCGGCTGTTAATAGTAGAATTTCCGTAATATCCGGGGAAGAGAATGGAGCGTGAAAGCTCAATAATTTCATACAAGACTTTAGCAGAGGGCAGTGGTTCGCCATCTTTGTGCTGATGAAACAGTCCTTTATAAGATTCGCTTTCCGATAGCTCATCGACTGCCTGTGTCAAAATGTGGGTGAAGTTCAGTGGACTCATTAGGTCAGTTACTCATATTTATATGGGCACAAAGGTATTAAAAAAAATAATAAAATTCGCTGGGATTCAGGATAAATAATGTATTTTTGTCACATTCAAAACATGACATGAATAAGGGGACTGATGAATCGGAAGACTGCTATGAAACTATTTGGACTGTTGGGGTTGTTGATGTTGTTGAGTTGCGGATATGCTGATAGATACCGCAATAACTCTTCGTGCGAACAGGTGTTGGTTGATTCTCTGGAAGTTCGTATACAGGATTCTTTGTTTTCCAATGTGCATTATTCCCGCTCACAGGTGCTTGACGCACTGACACAGGCGCAAGATTCCCAGGTCTACTATCGTCTGCTTGCCCTTTATGGGAAAACATTCTTTGTCTCTTCCGATTTTGATTCTATACTCTATTACAACCGTCGGGTAAAGGAATTTTCCCGCAATGCTTCCCAATCTCTCCAATCTCCCCAATGGAATGATGTATTATCCGATGTTTATAATATCGAAGGCAACGTGTGGATGCAACTGAACCGCCCTGATTCTGCAATTACCGACTATAAGAAAGCCTACGAATATCGCCTGAAAGGAAAGAAACTACACCTGCTCCCGGATATTTGTATCAATACTGCTGATGCCTACCTGCATCGCAGTGACTTGGCACACACTGCTTCGTATTATCGTCGTGCCCTGTTTCTCTGTGATTCGCTAAACTTGTCCGAGCACGCGAAATTCCCTGTCTACTACGGATTAGGGCAAACCTATATGGAGCTGCGGGATTTCGATTTATCCAATCATTACTATGAATTGGCCGGACAGTATTTCGATGAGATGAACGTGAGCGAACGATGGACTTATCTCAACAATCGCGGTAATCATTATTATTACCGGAAAGACTATCAAGAAGCCTTGAAATATATGCGCAGGGCCAATGTGCTCGTCTCTTCTTATCCGCAGATGGTGTTTGAACAGAATTTTATCAAAGTAAACCTGGGAGAACTGTACCTGCTGACTGACAAACTGGACTCCGCACAGGTCTGTCTGGACGAGAGTTATCGATTCTTCTCCGATATACAGCATAACTCGGCCGTACATTACATCGAAACCCAGATGATTGAACTGGCATTGAAGAAAGGAAATATAGCTCAAGCGAAAACAATGATTGCCCGGACTGCTCCTGTCGGTCATCTTGACGCCAATATGCTGACTATACGCAATCAGTATCTACAACATTATTTTGAGCAGATTGGTGATTACCGTCATGCCTATGAGTATCTGAAACGCGATTGTCATCTGGATGATTCCATTCGTAGCGAACGAGTACAGATGCGTGTTGCCGAACTGGATATGCGCTACCGGCAAGATACAATCGTGCTTCGTAAAGAAATGCAGATTCAGCGACAGGCAGGAGAGATGAGGGTGCTCAAATTGAGCGTATTTATCTGGGTGCTTGTCTGCTTGCTGCTTGTGGTGGGAGTAGTGGTGGTTGTCTGGTATATGCGTAAAAAGAGGGAGTTTCTTCGTCAGCGTTTCTTCCAGCAAATCAACCGGGTTCGCATGGAGAACTTGCGGAGCCGTATTTCTCCTCATTTCACTTTTAATGTATTGGGACGTGAAATCAACCAGTTTAACGGCTCGGAAGAAGTGAAACATAATCTGATGGAGCTGGTGAAGTATCTTCGTCGGAGCCTCGAACTGACCGAGAAGTTGAGTGTATCTTTGCAAGACGAACTGGATTTCGTGCGTACATACATCGAATTGGAGCGTGGACGTGTGGGGGAGGATTTTGTAGCGACGGTCACAGTGGAGGACGGATTGGATGCAACCCGCATCATGATTCCTTCTATGATTGTACAAATTCCGGTAGAAAATGCGATTAAGCATGGGCTGGCGGGAAAGGACGGAAAAAAGGAACTAAGTGTATATGTTTCCCGTGAAACAAATGGGATTCGTATAACGGTTACCGACAACGGACGCGGGTATCTCCCGCAGGTAGTTTCCGCCACACAGGGTACTGGTACAGGATTGAAAGTGTTGTATCAGACCATTCAATTACTGAATACAAAGAACAAGAGTGATAAAATACGTTTTAATATAACCAACAGAAGCGATGGACAAACCGGTACGGAAGTGTCGGTATATATCCCGTTTCGTTTTTCTTATGATTTATGATGGAGACAGAAGAAAAGTATAAGGTAGTCATCGTTGACGATGAACGTACAGCGATTGATGCTTTGCGCCGCGAGTTAGAGCCCTATCGTGAATTTGAAGTAAAAGGAATTGCAGGGAATGGTGCAAAGGGTAAAAAGATGATTATGGAGTTGCATCCGGATTTATTGTTTCTCGATGTGGAGCTTCCGGATACATTGGGGCTTAACCTGCTAAGTGAAATTAGAGAGGATATTTTGTGGGATATGAAGGTGGTGTTTTACACCTCTTATGATAAATACTTGCTTCAGGCATTGCGTGAGTCGGCTTTCGACTTCCTGTTAAAGCCTTTTGAGGCGGAAGACCTGAAAGTGATTATGGAGCGTTACCGGAAGGCAATGACCTCTGCTGCGCTTCCTCTTTTGCCTTCTTTTGCCTCTTCTATCAGTGCATTAATGCCACAACAAGGCATGTTTATGATTAGCACAGTGACGGGTTTCAAGCTTTTACGCCTGGAAGAAATCGGCTTTTTTGAGTATCTGAAAGACAAACGTCAATGGCAGGTAGTCTTGTTCAATCAGACTCGCCTGAATTTGAAGCGGAATACAAAAGCAGAAGATATTATCAGTTATTCACAAGCTTTTGTGCAGATTAGCCAATCGGCTATTGTAAATGTTAATTATTTGGCAATGGTTGATGGTAAGTGTTGTCAACTCTATCCGCCTTTTCACGATAAAAACGATCTGATGATTTCTCGAAGTTATCTGAAAGAACTGCAAGAGCGTTTTTTTGTTTTGTAATGTAGACCTTATAAATTGCAATACGCCACTTCTTCAGCAGAAGCGGCGTATCTTTTTTGTTAGAATATTAGAATGAGAGAGAGTTTATGTTACATATTTGTATTATCCATCGTAACAGTCATTTCGGGTACCAGTATATAGGCTTGTTTTTTAGCGTTCCATTTATAATAATTGGTAGTAACGGTCTTGCCTTCATACGTATAGTTGATGCGTAGGTCTTTTTCCCATTCGTCCTTGTTGTTATTCCACTTTAAGGCTTCGCTTTCAATCATACGTTTATTGTCATCGTACTTGTAGTTGTACTTCATGTAGTTGGCAAGTGTGTTTCCGTCCATTTTGTAAACGGTCTGTCCTACTGTCATACCATTCTCTTCGATTGGATTATAAATCAATTGATTGTCGTAGCTACGTGCAGAAGTAGCAAGCGATACAACAAGAAGAGCTGCAGATAAAACGAACATTTTTAAAGATACTTTTGCTTTCATGGCTATTTAAGTTTTGAGTTATACTTTCATTTGTCTATCAAATGTATTGGTTTTACGCTGCAAATCTACATATTAATTTGGTATTTATGCATTTTAGAAGATGAAATATTGTCAAAATGTCAATGGGTGGGGCGGAGGATAGGTTGCTTTTTGCCAAGATTGGTGACAAAAAAATATCCGGCAGTCAATCTGCCGGATATAGAATGAATCACTTCGTCGAAAAAGGATTCCTTTTTCTAGCTTTCTGGATAATGAGTTAAATAATGTTATTATCTATACTTGCTTCTATTTTGTAAGCGGAAACCCCGGATAGGGTGGAGTCTCCCTGCGCAATTAGTATCTAAAAGATAGCAATTCCTTATTGAGGTGGCCTTTATCCACTTGATGGTTTAATGTGCCTCAAGCCAGTTTTTGCCCCATCCGCAATCTGCTTTCAAGGGGACGTGCATGCGGTATGCTTTCTCCATTTCTTCGATGACAATTTCTTCTACACGCTCTTTTTCATTGACAGGAACGCTGAAGTTTAATTCGTCATGTACTTGCAGGATCATTTTGGCTTGTATTCCTTCGGTTTGGAACCGTTGATAGATACGTGCCATTGCTACTTTTATAATATCTGCCGCACTTCCCTGGATAGGTGCGTTAATGGCATTCCGTTCCGCATATCCGCGTACAACGGCGTTTCGTGAGTTGATGTCCGGCAAGAAGCGTTTCCGGTGGAAAATTGTTTCTACATAACCTTTTTCCTGGGCCACCTGAATACTTTTGTCCATATAGGCTTTCACTCCCGGATAAGTTTCAAAGTAACCGTCGATTAGTTCTTTGGCTTCTTTGCGGTCTACATTCATCCGTTCGGCAAGACCAAATACGGATATGCCATAGATGATACCGAAATTGGCAGTCTTGGCTTTACGGCGCATGTCGGAATCTACATCTTTCAGATCAATCTTATAGATTTTGGCAGCGGTGGCAGCATGAATATCGTGGTTGCTAAGGAAAGCATCAATCATATTCTTATCCTCGCTAAGGTGTGCCATAATACGCAATTCGATCTGCGAATAGTCGGCAGAGAAGAAGAGGCAGCCTTCATCGGGGATGAATGCTTTACGGATTTCTTTTCCATTCTCGTCGCGGATAGGGATATTCTGTAAATTCGGGTTACTTGAGCTAAGGCGTCCCGTAGCGGTTACAGTCTGGTTGAAAGAGGTATGCACCCTTCCTGTGCGTGGGTTGATAAGTAGGGGAAGCGCATCGATATACGTGCCCAATAGCTTTTTCAGTCCGCGATGTTCCAGAATCTTTTCTACCACAGGATGTTTATGCCGGAGGCTTTCGAGCACTTCTTCCGAGGTGACATACTGCCCGGTCTTGGTCTTTTTTGCTTTTTCTATAATCTTCAGCTTGTCAAACAAGACTTCGCCGACTTGCTTGGGTGAAGCGATGTTGAAGGTCTCACCGGCCAGTTCGTAGATTTCTTTTTCGATTTGCTCCATCTGGGCGGTGAAATGAGCGGATGATTGTTGCAGTGCTTCCGTGTCCAGCAATACTCCGTTCCGTTCGATATTGACTAATACCGGAACAAGAGGCATTTCTATATCATAGAATAAACGTTCGGCGTCATTCTCTTTCAGCTCTTTCTCCAATACGTTTTTCAGTTTCAGAGTGATGTCCGCATCTTCGCAAGCGTACAGATATACATCTTTCGGGTCGAGGTCGCGCATGTTCTTCTGATTCTTTCCTTTGGGGCCTATCAGTTCGTCAATATGGATGGTCTGATAATGCAGATAAATTTCTGCCAGGTAATCCATACCATGACGAAGCTCCGGTTGAAGAACATAGTGAGCGATCATCGTATCGAAAAGCGGACCTTTTACTACTGCACCATAATTTTGAAGAACGATCATATCGTACTTGATATTCTGTCCGACTTTTAACGAATTCTCATTTTCGAAGACCGGGCGGAACTCCTTTACGATTTTTAACGCTTCGTCCCGGTCTGATGGAACAGGAACATAAAATGCTTCATTTTCGGCAATGGAAAAACTCATTCCGACCAATTCGGCATCCATTGGTTCGGTTCCGGTGGTTTCCGTATCTAACGAGAGAATTTTTGATGTAAGTAACTTTTGAATGATTACTCTTCTTTTCTCCTCTGTATCAATGAGTTGATAGTTGTGTGGCTGCGATTCTAACGTCTCTAGATTCGATTTTTTTGCTTCATCCGGCTCATTGGGCGTGAAATTCGCAAACAAATCGCCTTGTATTCCGCCTCCTTCTTCGGGGAAAAGTGGAAGAGGAGAGGGGGCGCTTTTTCCGGTGGCTACTTTGCTTCCGGGAGTGGAGGTTATTCCATTTCCGGAAACCTCTTTTTTTAGTACCCGATCGATGAGCGTTCTAAATTCCAGTTCTTCGAAAATACTGCGAAGTGAATCTTCGTCTGCTTCTTCGCGGACAAGAGAATCCATTTCAAGTTGGATGGGCACATCGATTTTAATCGTGGCGAGGAATTTCGAGAAAGTAATCATTTCCCGGTTCGTTTCCACTTTTGTTTTCAGTGCACCTTTCAGTTGGTCGGTATGCTCTAATAAATTTTCGATGCTTCCGAATTCGGAAATCAGTTTTTGAGCAGTCTTTTCTCCTACTCCGGGACATCCGGGGATATTATCCGAAGAGTCTCCCATCAGTCCGAGCATGTCAATCACTTGTGCCGGAGACTGAATGTCAAACTTGGCTTTCACTTCTTCAACACCCATCACTTCGAAACCTCCTGTGTGCTTGGGACGGTACATAAATACCTTGTCGCTTACCAACTGCCCGTAATCTTTGTCGGGAGTCATCATATAGGTGGTGATACCCTGACGACCGGCTTCGGTGGCGAGCGTACCTATCACGTCGTCGGCTTCGTAGCCTGCAACTTCCAGAATAGGGATGCGGTAAGCACGAATAATATCCTTTATAATAGGCACGGAAAGGCGGATCGCTTCCGGAGTTTCTTCACGCTGCGCTTTATATTGTTCGAAAGCTTCGTGGCGGAAGGTAGGTCCTGCAGGGTCGAAGGCTACTCCTATATGAGTGGGATTCTCTTTTTTCAGCACTTCTTCGAGGGTGTTTACAAAACCCAGTATAGCTGAAGTGTTGAATCCTTTGGAATTGATTCTTGGGTTCTTAATAAAGGCGTAATACGCCCGGTATATCAGTGCATAAGCGTCTAAAAGAAATAATTTATTACTTGAATCCATAGATTTAATTAATTTTTCATGGTAAAAGTACAAAAAAATACGGTATTCAGCGTTTTATTATTACTTTTGTGCTCAAATTGTGTAATTAATGGACAGCATCTCACTCATCAGAACTCCGATTGAAGCAGAACTAAGAGACTTCAAAGAACTTTTTGATAGTTCTCTCTCCAGTTCAAATGCATTGCTCGATAGTGTCGTATCTCACATACGGCAGAGGAATGGTAAGATGATGCGTCCTATTCTTGTCTTGTTGGTGGCACGCCTTTATGGGGCTGTGACTCCCGCCACCCTTCATGCGGCAGTTTCTCTGGAATTGCTTCATACAGCCAGTTTGGTGCACGACGATGTAGTTGATGAAAGTACCGAGCGTCGCGGCCAGCTTTCGGTAAATGCTGTATTTAATAATAAGGTATCTGTACTGGCGGGGGATTATCTGCTGGCTACAAGCCTTGTGCACGCGGAGCAGACTAATAATTATGAGATTATCCGTCTGGTGTCTTCGCTGGGGCAGAAACTTGCTGAAGGAGAGTTGCTTCAACTTTCGAATGTAAGTAATCATAGCTTTTCGGAGGAAGTTTATTTTGACGTAATACGTAAGAAAACAGCGGCTCTTTTTGCCGCTTGTGCCGAGGCGGCTGCCTTGTCAGTGCAGGTGGGTGAGGAGGAAGTCGCTTTTGCCCGTCTGTTGGGCGAATATATTGGTATCTGTTTTCAGATTAAGGATGATATTTTCGATTACTTTGATAGCAAGAAGATCGGCAAGCCGACAGGTAATGATATGCTGGAAGGTAAGCTGACGCTGCCTGCCCTGTATGCATTGAATACAACGAAAGATGCGTGGGCGGAACAGATAGCGTTCAAGGTGAAGGAAGGTACGGCAACTCCCGATGAAATCGTACGTCTGATTGAGTTTACCAA
>OGGA01001055.1_pt1 | contig 15865 bp, 8 predicted proteins | sample 1571041 | NCBI WGS metagenome assembly OGGA01 (sample SAMEA2582057, study PRJEB24529) | metagenome | biome: Human gut stool | place: China | collected 2011 | reverse complement strand
TGCGGGTGATCAAAGAGAATAACTACGTACCCAACAACAGTGCCAGAAACCTGAAACGTCAGGATGCCAAGGCAATTGCAGTACTGGTCAAAGGTATTAACAACTCTTTCTTCAGCCAGATGATCAAGGTATTGGAAGAAGAGATCAAGGAAAAATCTTACGCCATGGTATTGCAGCATGTAGACTATGACGAGGACGAAGTGGAAGTGGCACTGAAGCTGGTCAAGGAAAAAAGACTTCGCGGCATTATCTTCCTCGGCGGTTATCTGGTGCACAGTGAGGAAAAGCTGGCACAGCTTCATGTGCCGTTTATCTTAAGTACCACGGGAATGCTGCCCAAGGGCTTCAGCCGCAACACCTATTCCTCCGTAGCGGTGGATGATACCAAGGAAAGCTACAAGATGGTGGACTATCTGTGCAAGAACGGACATAAGGATATTGCAATCCTCTGTGCCCGCAAAACGGATGCTTCCATCGGTAAGCTGCGTCTGGAGGGCTATAAAAAGGCGTTGAAGGATAACGGAATAGAAGTAAGAGAAGAACTGATCCTGCCTATGAGGAGTGATTTGGAAGATTACTCCTTGGAGAATGGCTATATGGTGACGAAGGAATTCCTCGAGAAGCAGATTCCGTGCACGGCGATCTTCGCAATCTCCGATATGCTGGCGATCGGTGCCGGGAAAGCCTTGTCTGATGCCGGATACAAGGTGCCGGAGGATATTTCTCTGGCAGGCTTTGATGGTGTGGAAATCGGGAAATATGTTATCCCGTCCTTGACGACTTTAAAGCAGCCGGTGGACAGCATGGCGAGAGAGACGGCCCGGATCCTGTTCGACATCATCGGGAAAAAGGCGAAGCACCAGCACTGCGTGTTCGACGGAGAACTGGTGGTGCGGGATTCCACTATGCCGAGGACTTAGACTATGCAGATACATGGTTTTAACAAGACAACTTTATTAGATTATCCGGAACATATTGCAGCCACTGTTTTTACAGGGGGCTGCAATTTTCGCTGTCCGTTTTGTCACAACGGGGAACTGGTGATGGATCCCGGCTGCCAGCCGCTCATTCCGGAGGAAGAAGTACTCTCTTACCTGAAAAAAAGGCAGGGGATTCTCCAGGGCGTCTGCGTCACCGGAGGAGAGCCGACTCTGCAAAAGGATCTGAAGGATTTTTTACGCAAGATCAAGGAACTCGGATATCCGATCAAGCTGGATACCAATGGCTATATGCCGGGAGTATTGTGGGATCTGATGCAGGAGCATCTGATTGATTATGTGGCGATGGATATTAAGGCGTCCAGAGATAATTATGCCCGGGCGGCGGGACTGCCGCATATGGATATCTCCCGCATCGAGGAGAGTATCGGCATCCTGAAAAGCAGCGGTATCCCCTATGAATTCCGAACTACCGTGGTAAGGGGAATTCATACCGTGGTGGAATTTGAGAAAATCGGTAAATGGATTGCGGGATGCCCTGCGTATTATCTTCAGAATTACGAAGAGAATGAAAACTGCCTGTACCGGATGATACAGACAGTGGAATGTGACGATGTGAAACCGGGCGGAGTAGATCCGTTCGGAGCATTTTCCAGAGAGGAACTGGAACAGATGGAGGAACTGGCCCGGAAATATGTGGGGAAAGTTATCCTGCGGGGCGTGGAATAGATGCTGTGCCTCCCAGCTACATAAGCTGTTGTATTTTTACAAACTCATCAAAGCGAGGTAAGGCCAGCGTGACTTTCCCGTATTCTTTGGAAATAATGACACCTTTTCTCTTTAAACGCTCACGATAGACAGAGAAAAGTTCAGATTTCATATCTAATCGCTCACGGAGAGCTTTTACCTGAGTCTCTCCGCTGAGAGACATTTCAGTTACGATTTTTTTATCCAGATCGGATAATTCCGACCATATTTTACTGTATACATATTCATCCAAATATTGGTCATATTCCGGCAAAATCTGTTCCAAAGTCTTTTTATCGCGATTTTCCCAGTAGAGATAACCAAGTACCTGAAAGGCAAAAGGATAGCCTTTGGTCAGTGAAGCCAGTTCTCCGGCAGCATCTATATCCAGAGAAAAGATATCCATATATTGTTTGCGGATAGCGGTATAATTGAGTGGCTCCAGGATTAATTTGGGTGCACGGTATAAAAAGGTCAGTACTTTATCATTTTGAAGATTATAAATATTTTCATATAATCCCGTCATCAGTAAAAAGATGGGATAGTCGTTTCGTAAAAAAATCTGAAAGGAGCTTGCAAAGATTCGGATATATTCGGAATTCGTCACTTCATCAACGCTGATCAGCAACCTTTTTTCACTTTTCTGGATATATTTCAACATGAGTTCCAGAGCGTTTTCGATATCCGTGACCGGAGCAGCGTTTTCAATGGATACTCCCAGACCAAAAGCAGAAAAGTCAAGTTTTGCATTAATGAACAGCGTGTGTAATTCGGGAATGCTGTAGATTTTTGCAGCAAGACTTTGCAGTAAATCTCTGGTAGGATTCAGTTCCACAACGATCCAGTCTTCTCTTTTTCGTAATTCCGAAGCAATATTTGTCATCATTACAGTCTTGCCAGAGCCACGGACACCGGTGATCATGTAGATCTGATTGGATGGAATCTCGGCACAAAAGCTTTCCAGAATTTGGTTTGTTTCCGTGAGACGGGAGATATATTGCAACGGTTTTTTTCCAAAAGATAACGTAAACGGATTGGTACTCATAATGAAAACCTCCTTTTCTTATATTAGTTTATATAACTTTTAAAATCTTATATAACTTTATATAAGTGTATATAACTTTGTAATTATTATATAAGTTTATATAACTTTTGGCAAGAGATATTGCGGCTATGGGAAATGAATGCAGAAGGAAAATGTAAACGCTTACTCTTCCTAAATAGACATTTCATGAGAAAATGTGCATATTTTATAAAAAATAAATGTTGCGCAAAAATATTAGCTAAAAATTACTCAAAAAATATATGAATAACTTCCAAAAATATTCAAAATACACAAAAATGGTTTACTAATGTGAAGCGATAGTGCTAATATATAGTACATAGTGTTGTAAGGGCTTACAAATGTAATCGTTTATAACACATGCTAAGTGGAGGTATGGGAATGTTAGGCAGGAGAGGAAGAAAAGAGAGAAAACGACTGATGGCATTGCTTCTTGCGGGAGCCATGGTGCTGTCGGGAATGGGAATCAGCCCCATCTCTGTACAGGCAGAGGAAACGGAACCTGTGGTAGAACAGGTAAGTGAGACGGTTTCTGACGGAAATGCGGAAACAGCCAGAGAAGTGTTGGGAGAGGAAGAAGGTATTGCGGCAGCTTCGACAACACAGGATGCGAATGCAGCAATGGCTGCTGTGCAGAGTGGAACGGAAAAAGACCTGTATGAATTGGATCTGAGCAAGGGTCTGACAGCAGGAACAACGTATGATGGCGGAATTTCTGTTTTGGGAGATATGAAATATAATAATGGGGCGATACAAGGAAGTTCAAATCCTAGTCCCAGTAATGGAAGTATTCCTGAAACCGGAGCAGCACTGAAACTGCAAGCAATAAAAGATGGATACCTGAAGGTTACAGTATCCCTTGCTACTAAGACTTATTATTTTTTGGAAGAAACGGAAAATGGTCCTAAACAAATTCTCAAATTAGACAACAAAGAGTCTGGTAAAAAGGATCTCGTTCTTCCGGTAGAAGCAGGAAAAACATACTACTTATATGTAAGCGGTTCGAAAATAAAAATAACCAGCATTACTGTAGACTATAGAACTGCATTGGATTGGAGTGAGATTAAGGATCCCGTTTTAGGAACACCTTCTGCGAAAGGGGATACCATTTCTGTCCCTTATACTGCACAGGTGGGAGGACTTGGAGCAGAGGCATTGGAAGTGACAATGTATGATGCGGACGGCAAAACGGTGGAAAAACAATCTATTACTGCAGAAGGGGAATCCGGAGAGGTGGAATTTAAACCGACGGCGTCTGGCACTTATAGCTTCAAGGCGGAATTGATCCGTTCGGAGGAATCTTCTAAGATAAGTAATACAACAACAGCAATAGAATTTGTATTACCTATGGCAATGCCGAAGGGCTTAAATGCTGAGAATAAGGGACACGGCAATGTGAAACTGACCTGGCAGGCAGTTGCCGAAGCAGAGAGCTACACGGTATCTGTGGACGGCACGGTTGTTGAAGAAGGAGTGACTGCATTGGCTCAGACGATCAAAGGATTGACGGTAGGTCAGGAATATACATTTCAGATAGCAGCAGTCAGAGGAGAAAATGTATCCACTCCGGCGGAAGTAAAACTGACAATCACTGAAGATGCAGTGAAGACCTGGAATTTTGCAGCATTTGGTCAGGGTGTTGACAACAAAACAGCGAATAACGGTTATAGTGGAAGCCTGGATACAGGTGATTTGAAGATCTGGGAGAAGAACAGCAAAGGAAAGCTGGTAGCAGCTTCAACGGATGGTCTGGCATTCTACTACACCACGATTGATCCGGCAACAGAGAACTTTACGTTATCTGCAGATATTACGGTGGACGAATGGACATACACCAACGGACAGGAAGGCTTTGGCCTTATGGCAGCTGACCGTGTGGGTGAGAATGGAGATTCCGGTATTTTCTGGAACAATTCCTATATGCTGAGTGCTACAAAGGTGGAATATCTCTGGGATGCCACAGAAGGCAAGGTATCTGATGCCGGAGACAAATACACCATGAAACTTGGTATCGGTTCCCAGGAAAAAATAGGTGTAACACCGGAAAATATGAACGACAGTCCTACAGATCAGGGCTTCCGGTCTACCATGACTACTCTGGAGACCAGTGCTGCAAACAGCGGAAACGGCGCGGGAACTTATAACATAGTAGGCAAATATACCAATTCTGCAGAAACTGTGAAGGATATTACGGATCTGAACGTGCAGACCACTTTCCACATGACTTTGCAGAGAAACAATACCGGTTATTTCCTGAGCTATACCAATGTGGAAACCGGTGAGACCGTAACCAATAAATACTATCACGGCAAAGACGGAGACGAACTGACCAGATTGGATGCAGAGAACATCTATGTAGGTTTCTTCACTTCCAGAACTGCAACCATCAGCGTTGCCAATGCAGTGCTGACAACAATCGATCCGGCCAAAGATGCTCCGGCAGAATCCAGACCGGTCACTTATGTAACACCGAATTATACGATTGATTCTGCTTCTGTAGCCAACAGTGCGGATTACGAACTGGTATATTACGGCAATGCGGACGGAACATTGAAAATTACCAACAGTGACAATGAAACCGTATTGTCAGATGCGGGTGTAAAGGCAAATACCAAGGTATATACCCATACGACACTGAAAAGCGGAAGCAACGTTTTCCATGTAGAGTTTACCCCGAATGCGGATTACAGACCTTCAGAGTATTCTCTGTTGAGTAGCTATGATACAGTATCATTTGACTTTACAGTAAATTATAATGTAAAGGGTAGAACGGTTATTTATGCTGCTCCTGAGGGAAGAAGTACGGGAAGCGGTACCAACAGTGATCCTGTGGATATTTATACCGCAGTGAAGAGCGTGGCTCCGGGCCAGATGATCGTGTTGAAGGGCGGTACTTATGCACTGGATAAGACGGTGACGATAGACAGAGGTGTCAGTGGAACTACAGATGCCAGAATCTATATGATTGCCGATCCGGACAGCACTTCTCGTCCGGTACTGAATTTCCAGAGAAAATGTGCAGGTATGATCCTGGCAGGTGATTACTGGTATTTCCAGGGATTTGATGTAACAGGTTCTGCTAATTCCCTCAAGGGTATTCAGGTATCCGGCAGTCACAATACACTGGATGATATTATGGCATATAGAAACGGCAATACTGGTATTCAGATCAGTCGTTACAAGAGCACAGACGGAAGAAGCGACTGGCCTTCCTATAACCTGATCCTGAACTGTACTTCATATCTGAACGCAGATGCGGGATATGAGGATGCAGACGGATTTGCAGCTAAGCTGACGATTGGTGAGGGTAATGTATTTGATGGATGTATTGCAGCATACAATGCCGATGACGGTTGGGATCTGTTCGCCAAGGTAGAGACCGGAGCTATCGGTCAGGCGGTCATTCAGAACTGCGTGGCATTCAAGAACGGTTATGTACTGGATGAGAACGGACAGGAAGTAGATGCCGGTAACGGTAACGGCTTCAAGATGGGTGGTTCCAGCATCAGCGGACATCATATTTTGCGCAACAGTGTATCATTCGGCAATAAGGCAAAGGGTATTGATTCCAACAGCTGTCCGGATATTGAGGCATATTCTTCTACCAGTTATAACAATGAGTCCTTTAACGTGGCATTCTATACAAATGACGCAAAGAATACTGCATTTATAGCAAAAGGAATCCTGTCCTTTAAGGATAGCAGCAATGCAGCAGGGCAGACGGTTGCAGAACAGTTCAAACCGAAAGGAACTCAGGAGACCAGTGCCTACGAAAATGCAATGAACTATTATTGGAGAGGCGAAAACTCTACCAACAGTGAAGGAATAGCAGCTACAGCAGAATGGTTCCAGAACATGGATATGAACAGTGCAATCCACGGAGGCATTCGCAGAAATACGGACGGTACCATCAATATGAACGGTTTCCTGGCAGTGACTTCCGCAGTACCGGAAGGTGTTGGAGCCAGAATGACCGGAACCCCTTCTGCTGTATTTACGGTAGCGGCAGATGTGGTGAACAACGATGATGACGATGACGATGATGATGACAACAGCGGTTCCTCTGCAGCACCTGCAGTAGACTGGACGGATGTAAGCAACTCTGTACAGGATAAGGTGGCAGAGATGATGAAAAATCCTGCTATTGCAAGTGTCAACATGAACTTTGTATGCAGCGGTGAAGTCAAGGTGCCTCAGAATGTACTGAATACCATTAAAGGTACGAAGCTGACGGTGGCATTCCACAGCGGAAACGGTGTGGCACTGAGCATCAGTGGACAGGATCTGAAGAATAAAGATCTGTCAAAGATTCAGAATATTGATCTGACAGTAGACCAGACGAGCAACACAATCCCGGCAAATGTGGTATCCGCAAAGTCCGGAACCGTGAACAGACAGCTGGGTATCAGAGATACCGGCAGCTTCGGAGTGAATGTCAACATTCATGTAAATGTAGGCAAGGACAATTCCGGCAAGAGTGCAAACCTGTATCGCTATAATACAGAGAAGGGACGCCTGGAGTATTGCGGATCCTTTACCGTAACTTCCACCGGACAGTCCATGTTCGCATTGAAGCGCGGCGGCAATTATCTGGTAACTGTTACTGACCGCAGACCTTCCGAGAGCATCTGGTATACAGAGGGCGGTTATACGGTAAAGAGTGGTGATACGCTTTCCAGGATCGCTAAGAGAAATCACATGACTCTGGCACAGTTGCTTCGCAGAAATGTACAGATTACAAACCAGAATGTGATCAGAGTTGGTCAGAAACTGAATCTGGACTGATCGTAAAAACTGTAAGAGATAGAGAAAAAGGACAAGACGGGAAACTGAAAAACGAGAAAACGGATGGCTTGGGAGGACCATCCGTTTTTTGTGTATACGATGAGTCAGCCTACTCGATTGGAAATATTTTATTGCACCTGATTGGGGCTCTTCTTTCCACTTTCGAAATCCAGAGCATTCTGCAAGGTAGTCTCTGCAATGGCTTCCAGTGCTTCTTTTGTGAAAAATCCCTGATGGGATGTGATCATGACATTGGGGAAGGACAAAAGCCTTGCGGTGGTAGAATGCTCCAGAATCTCATCGGAACGATCCTCGAAGACGTTTTTCGTCTCTTCTTCATAGACATCCAGACCGACCCCGGCGAACTTGTGCAGGCGGATGCCCTCGATAAGATCCTCGGTCTTGACCAGAGCACCCCGGGAAGTGTTTACCAGAATGACGCCATCCTTCATTTTCTTGATGGTGTCAAGCTGGATCAGGTGGTAGGTGGAATCCATCAGCGGGCAGTGAAGGGAGATCAGATCACTTTGCGCCAGCAATTCGTCTAAGGTCACATAGGTGACGAAATCTTTCAGATCCGGGTTCTCGTAGACATCGTAGGCGATGACTTTCATGCCGAAACCGTTACAGATCCGGCACATAGCTGCACCGATCCGGCCGGTTCCGATGATTCCGGCAATCTTACCATAGAAATTGAAGCCCATGAGTCCGGCGAGGCTGAAATCATTTTCCCGGACCTTGTTATAGGCTTTGTATAAGCGGCGGTTGCAGGCCAGAGCCAGAGCCATGGCATGCTCTGCGACAGCTTCCGGAGAATAACCGGGGACACGCATGACACATATGTCATATGCAGCTGCCTTTTCCAGATCCACGTTGTTGTATCCTGCGCAACGCAGCAGGACCAGGCGGACACCTTTTTCGTGGAGAATTTTTAATGTGGCTTCGCTCACATTGGAGCTGACGAAAGCACAGACGGCATCGAAGCCGTCAGCCAGAGCAGCAGTACGGGGATCCAGATCCGACCGGATGTAATCAATCTGGATGCCGGGAAATTTTTTCAGAGTTGCCTCGAAAGATTCTTTATCATAGCTTTTGGTATCATAAAATAATATTTTCATAACAGTCCTCCTCGGGTTGATTTTTATAGTATGTGTATTGTTATTTTTAATCATACTTAGATTTGGCTTTACTATAGCTCAAAATATGGGAATTGTCTATCATATTTAAAAAGTGAAATCGAGAAAAATTATAAAAATGATGCAGATATGATGCAATCGGCAGATATACTGGCATCAGGAGGCGAGGATTATGAAAAAAATATTTTTTGCAGCAGTATTTGCGGGAGCACTGTTAGGTTTTACATCCTGCGGAAACCGGGAGATGGTGACGGATCCGGAGATGGAGACAGTTATAGACAGCATCAAGGAGACACAGAGCGGTCAGACGACGGAAGAGACGACGGCCGGGACTGAGGAGACCGCGGAAGTGTCCACACAGACGGAACCGACAGAAGGCCAGAGTGAAATACAGGGAAGTGAATGGGTGCAGTTTACCACAGAGGATCACGAGGGTAGCAGTGATCCCGAAGACAAGACCAGAAGTTATACCTATTACTATCCAACAGTTACAGTGACGATTCCGGGCAATGAGACGGTGCAGATGAAGATTCAGAAAGAGCTGGATGAATATGTAGACAGTTTTGTAGAAGGAATCGAGAACGGGGAGTTTGGTACACTTTATGAGGATATGCCGGTGTATGAGCAGAGCTATGAGGATCTTACTTTCCGTGTGATCCGCGCGGATGATAAGGTGATCAGCCTGTCGTGGGGGCTGGAAGGGTATGATCAGGGGGCTCATGGATGGTATACTTTGTATTATATGAACTATTATACGCAGACCGGAGAGAGAATTACTTTTGACAGTCTGGGGAGCGGATTCCGCGACAAAGCACTGGAACTGGTGACGGCAAAGGCAGCGGAAATGCAGGCAAAGGAGGACTGCTTCTTTAACGATTACGAGAAGAGTATCAAACTGGTGGTGTTGGATGGTACGGAAGATTTGAATGCTATCTATCAGGAAATTTATGGGCCGGACATTGCGGGTACGGATAATGGCCCCGCAGACCCTACATTCTACATTACAGAGGATGGCTTTGTATTTGAATCCGGCCAGTATGTATTACAGTCCTATGCAGTTGGAATTGTTGACTTTGAGATTCCGGCAGCAGACTTCGGGGATGATCTCACAGCAGATATTTTTTAATGGAGTACAGGATGCTGGCGGGTATATTTGCAAAATATAGGACTTTACATGGGCGGGCACCGTGTATATAATAAGAACATCGGGAATGAGGTTCTCCCGGAAGCACAGGCTTCGAACCGCCGGAATTTGAACATACGAATTCGATTTGGCTGATGACTTCTGCAGAATATGCAGGGGACACCAGCCTTTTTTGTTGGAATTCAAAATGTCCTGCTGCGAGAAAACGGAGGAATTTTTATGCTTACATCACTGGGACTGATCTTTTTACTGGGATTACTCATGGCGGCGGTCTGCCAGAGGATTCACCTGCCCCGTATTATCGGGATGCTGCTTACGGGTATTATTCTGGGGCCTTATGTGTTGGATCTGCTGGATGTGTCAATCCTGAATATCTCATCAGAACTGCGGCAGATCGCGCTGATCATCATTTTATTGAAGGCCGGATTATCATTGGATCTGAAGGATCTGAAAAAAGTGGGCCGCTCCGCAGTCATGCTGGCTTGTGTTCCTGCCACTTGCGAACTGTTGGCTTTTGTGATATTTGCACCCATGATCCTTAACATCAGCCGCGTGGATGCGGCAGTTATGGGAGCAGTTCTGGCAGCAGTGTCACCGGCAGTGGTGGTGCCACGAATGGTGCATCTCATGGAGAACAGCTATGGTACGGAGAAAAGCATTCCGCAGATGATTCTGGCTGGGGCTTCCTGTGATGACATCTATGTCATAGTATTGTTTTCCACTTTTGTTGGAATGGCACAGGGTGGACAGGTCAATGCCCTGGATTTTGTGAATATCCCGGTATCGATCCTGACGGGTGTGTTGTTCGGTGCATTGGTGGGTTGGCTGCTGGGGCAGCTTTTTGAACTGTTGTACCGAAAGGGCAGTTATGTGCGCAACAGCATGAAAGTTATTATCATCATGGGGGTATCTTTCTTATTAATGGCGCTGGAAACGCTGTTAAAGGGAACCGTGGCCTTTTCCGGCCTGTTGGCGGTGGTGAGCATGGCCTGCGCGCTGAAAATACGGGCACCTAGGGAAGTTACCGGCAGACTGTCTGCTAAATTCGGTAAACTGTGGCTGGCAGCGGAGGTAGTGCTGTTCGTGCTGGTGGGCGCGGCAGTGGATATCCGCTATACTATGGAAGCTGGACTGGCAGCCATAGGAATGATCCTGTTGGCATTGATATTCCGCTCCATTGGCGTGACACTGTGCCTGTTAGGAACGAATCTGAATAAGAAGGAGCGTCTGTTCTGCATGATCGCTTATTTACCGAAGGCTACGGTGCAGGCTGCTATCGGCTCTGTGCCGTTATCGATGGGATTGTCCTGCGGCAAGATCGTTCTGTCCGTGGCTGTGCTGGCCATCCTTATCACAGCCCCGCTGGGAGCACTGGGAATGGATGCCACATACCGGAAGCTGCTTCAGAAAAATGGAGAAAATAATATCATTTGACAGCCATCCGGCACGTGATCGAGTCCCGGAAGGAAGCCGCAAAAACGTCCACAACATCTACACCATAAGAACCGCAGGCACGCTCTCGCTCTGGCGCAGAACGTAGCGGTACATAATTGACCCCAATACGGTCAATAAGTACCGACGTCTGCTTACGGCCTGCTTGTCCTTATGGTGTAGGTGTTGTAGCGCAAACTACGAATATCCAATGCAAAACCCCGGCAGCTACAACAACTGCCGGGGTTTTAAGGAGGATAGAAATCGTTTTAAACTATGTTTATTAGAACTGTTAACCCATGGTAATGACTACATCGTATGCTTCCTTGCCCTTTTCGTAAGGAATGATGTGTCCGTCTACTGCCTTGCCGTCCACGGTCATGGATACGACACCCTTTTCCACGTTCTGAGGGTTCTTTACCTGAATGTGATAGGTGCCCTCACGGAACTTACGGGTGATGGAGAAATCACCGAAGCCCTTGGGAATACAAGGATCTACGGACAATCCCTGATGAGTGGGATATACACCCAGTATGTATTGGGAGATATTTACGAAAGTCCATGCAGCAGTACCGGTCAGCCAGCTGTTCTTTGCCTCGCCGTAGAATTTTGCATCCTTACCGGCTACCATCTGGGAATATACATAAGGCTCGGTACGATGGATCTCACTGATATCCTCAATGTATGCGGGACAGGTCTTGCGGTAGATCTCGAAAGCTCTGTCACCTCTGCCCAGAACGGTCTCTGCGATGGATACCCAGGGATTGTTGTGGCAGAAGATACCGGCATTCTCCTTATATCCGGGGGGATAAGAGGATACTTCACCAAGTTCGAGGTGATACTCCGTGTATGCGGGTTGTAAGATCATGACACCATACTTGGTATCCAGTCTCTCTTTTACAGAATTCAATGCCTTTTCGGCAAGTCCTTCCTTCACACCGACACCGGCCAGTACGCAGAAGCCTTGAGGCTCGATGTAGATCTGACCTTCGCGGCATTCCCTGGAACCTACTTTGTGGCTGTAAGCATCGTAAGCACGTACGAACCAATCGCCGTCCCAACCATCCTTCAGGATCGCATCGTACATTGCCTGTACTTCCTTACGTGCGCGGGCTGCTTCGGTATCGTCACCCATCAGCTCGCACAGCTGAGCATATTCTTCGCCGTATTTTACGAACATACCGGCAATGAATACAGATTCTGCAACGGGTCCTTCACTGGGACCGAAGGTCTGGAAAGATTCTCCGGGATGAGCGGAGAAGCAGTTCAGGTTCAGACAGTCATTCCAGTCGGCACGGCCGATCAGAGGCAGATTGTGAGGGCCTTTGTGGTTGATGATATAGTCTAAGGAGCGTTTTAAGTGATCCATCAGAGGAGCAGCTACGCTCATATCGTTGTCAAAAGGAACCATCTGGGTCAGGATGGAGGTATCGCCGGTCTCTCTTACATAAGCACTGGTACCTGCAATGAGCCACAGAGGATCATCATTGAAGCCACTGCCGATATCGGAGTTGCCTTTCTTGGTCAGAGGCTGGTACTGATGGTAAGCACTGCCGTCCTGGAACTGGGTGGAAGCGATATCAATGATACGCTCTCTTGCACGGTCCGGAATCAGATGTACGAAACCGAGCAGATCCTGACAGGAATCACGGAAACCCATACCACGGCCGATTCCGGATTCGTAATAGGAAGCGGAACGGGACATGTTGAAAGTAACCATACACTGATACTGGTTCCAGGTGTTGACCATACGGTTGACTTTCTCGTCAGCGGAATCTACCGTGTAGCGTGCCAGCAGCTGTTTCCAGTAAGCCTGTAATGCTGCAAAAGCCTCATCTACCTGTGCATCGGTCTGGTATTTTGCCAGCATTTCTTTGGCACGGGTCTTGTTGATCACACCGTAGGATTCCCATTTCTCGTCTTCGGGGTTCTCGATGTAGCCCAGAACGAAGATAAAGGTCTTGGTCTCACCGGCTGCCAGATCCACGTTGATCTGATGGGAAGCGATGGGAGACCAGCCGCTTGCCATGGAATTCGTGCACTTGCCGTTCTCTACAGCTTCGGGAGAATCAGCCCCCCTGTAAGCACCCAGGAAAGCATCTCTGCTGGTATCGAAACCATCAATCTTCGTATTTACGGAATAGATCGCATAATGATTACGACGCTCACGGTACTCGGTCTTGTGATAAATGGTGGAATCCTGTACCTCGACCTCACCGGTGCTTAAGTTACGCTGGAAGTTCTTCATATCATCGTCAGCGTTCCACAGACACCACTCTACATAAGAGAATACGGACAGCTTCTTGTCCTCGGAGCTTCCGTTGGTCAGAGTCAGCTGAGAGATCTCACAGTTATCATTCAGAGGAACGAAGGAGAGCACGGAAGCCTTGACACCGTTCTTGGAAGAGGTGAATCGGCTGTAACCGATACCGTGACGGCACTCGTAAGAATCCAGCTCGGTCTTCGTGGGCTGCCAGCCAGGGTTCCATACGGTGTCCCTGTCCTTAATGTACAGATATTTACCGTTGATGTCGGCCGGTACGTTATTATAACGATAACGGGTCAGACGCAGCAGCTTTGCATCTTTATAGAAAGTATATCCGCCGCAGGTGTTGGATATCAGACTGAAAAACTCATTGCAGCCCAGGTAGTTGATCCAGGGAAGCGGAGTCTTGGGAGTGGTGATGACATATTCCTGATGCACATCATCAAAATGACCATACTTCATAAGAAAATCTCCTTCTTTCATGTTGTTGTATGTTGAGTGTTTGTTTTTTCGTTGCGGAGTGCTTAATGTTAAGTAAACGATTAAGTGCTCCGGATTTCTGATTTGTATTATACAGAAGCAAAGGGAAAAATGCAATACGAATCTTGAAAAAGCCCGTAAAATGCGCGATGTATACAAAAACAGTGGGGAAACATGGGCAGAAGATACAAAATGAAAGAACCTTCGAAACACCGGTTTTACGAAACAAAATAATAGCAAACGTTATCGCACACTTTGCCTTTATATAGAAGAAACACAATCTATGTACAAGCCAAATGTACAAAACAGCCTATCTGAAATTGTTAATTATAGACAAAGTGGATACTTTTTTGAAAAAAACTGCAAAAAAGTATTGCAAAATGCTCAAAGGTGTTATATATTAAAACTACGAAAACGATTAAGTTACAAAACAGGTCGGACGGAATGACGAAGACATGGAACAGGAGAAAGATATGGCATCACTGAAAGACATTTCCAAGATTTGTGGAGTCTCCGTTGCAACTGTCAGCAAGGCATTGAACGACCACAAGGACATTGGAGAAGAAACAAAAGCAAATATCAGACGGGTAGCAAAGGAGATGGGTTATTCCCCGAACCTTTCCGCAAGAGCTTTGAAGACGAACCGGACCTACGGCATCGGAGTTCTCTTCGCAGACGAGGCCAGAAGCGGTCTTACCCACGATTACTTTTCCAGTGTGCTGGACAGTTTCAAGAGGACGGCAGAGAAGAGCGGTTACGACATTACATTCATTAATAGCTGCAAGAACCGACCGGATCGGATGTCCTACCTGGAACACAGTAGGTACAGAGGCTTTGACGGAGTGGTGCTCGCCTGTATTGATTTCGGGGATCCCGAAGTCATCGAACTGGTACAGAGTTCCATCCCGGTGGTCACCATCGACTACCTGTTCAACAATCGTATCGCAATCATGTCGGACAATGTTGCGGGAATGAAAGAACTGCTGGAGTACATATATAGTAGAGGACATAGGAAAATTGCTTATATTCACGGAGCAATGTCAGCGGTTACCTCGGGACGGTTGTCCAGCTTCTACCGGACGGCGGAACGTCTGGGACTGGAGATTCCGGACGAGTATATCAGAGAAGCAGCTTACAGAGACACAACAACAACCTATCGTGTGACCAATGAACTGTTGGATCTTCCGAATCCACCGACATGCATCATCTATCCGGATGACTTTGCTTCTTTCGGAGGCATCAACGCTATCAGACAGAGAGGATTACAGATCCCTGAAGATATCTCGGTAGCAGGCTATGATGGCATACAGGCAGCAAGGCAGTTAGAGCCCAGACTGACCACAGTCCAACAGGACACAGAACAGATCGGATGCCTGGCAGCCAGAGAACTGATCAGTCTCATTGAGAGACCCAAGACCACCATCATAGAACAGGTCATCGTACCCGGGAAAGTTGCTGAAGGCAAGTCGGTGGCCAGAATTCCGACAGACAATTAATCAGGCATTTATATGGAAGCGACGCAACCGCCGACATATGAATATAAATGCAACAAACACTTACAACAAACATTCAACAAAAAATGGGAGGAAACAAACATGAAGAAAAAAGTACTTAGTGCTTTACTTACAACTGCTATGCTTGCCAGCATGCTGGTAGGTTGTGGCAGCAGCAATGAAGCTCCTGCAGCATCCACCGATGCGGCACCCGCAGCTTCCACCGAAGCTAAGACCGAGGCGCCTGCATCCACCGAGGCAGCAGAGCCTGCAGCAGCAGAAGAAGGCAAAGTCTTCAACATCTACTGCTGGAACGAGGAGTTCAAAAGCCGTCTGACAGATCATTATCCCGGATATGAAGAAGTAGACGGAACCACCGGTA